>MDTB01098332.1_pt1 | contig 13634 bp, 13 predicted proteins | sample 811161 | NCBI WGS metagenome assembly MDTB01 (sample SAMN05326650, study PRJNA326480) | marine metagenome | isolation source: seawater | place: Mediterranean Sea | collected 2009
TACGGAAAAATCCGATATGTGTTTATGGACGGGCGTAGCAATTTAAGCGTTCAGGATGAAGTTCTCTTAGAGCGAATTCATGACGCATTAGCCATTTTGGCTGGTAGACTTCGAAAAACTGAATACAAATTGTAGCCCTTTCCAATTTAAAAAGTTTTGATTTTCAAAAAGCCTGAATGTTTGTAAGTTGATCCCAAATATGCAAATATTGCTTATAACTGATTATTTATAACAACTTCCCGGGTAGATTAAATATTCTAAAACAAAGATAAATTTTTTCGAGAAACTTAGTACCTGCTTCTTAATTGCAGAGATTGGGGTCAATCACAACGGCGATATGAGGCTTGCCATGCAATTGATTGATGCAGCACAAGAGGCTGGTGCAGATGCTGTAAAGTTTCAAACCTTTAAGGCGGAATCACTCGTTTCTAAAGGAACTCCGAAAGTAAAATACCAAGAAAGTACAACTTCGCCTTCCGAAAGTCACTTTGAAATGATTAAAAGCTTGGAACTCTCTTATGATAATCATTTTTTGCTCAAAGATTTCTGTATAAATAAAAATATCAAATTTTTATCAACACCTTATGATATTGAAAGTGCCCGTTTTCTTAATGAGGATTTGGATGTCGAAATGTTTAAGACAGCATCAGCAGACTTAGTCGACTATCCTATGCATGAATACATTGCTAAAAGCGGAAAACCATCAATTGTCTCGGTTGGGATGGCTAACTTACAAGAGATTGAAGAAACCCTTAATATATATAAATCTCAACATCACCATGATGTTATATTATTGCATTGTGTATCCAATTATCCCTGTACCTATGAAAGCTTAAATCTTCTTGTCTTAGATACATTAAGAGAAGCTTTTAAATTGCCTGTTGGGTATTCAGATCATTCTATCGGTGCTGAAGCAGCGTTTTTGTCTATTGGTCTGGGTGCGAGAGTAATTGAGAAACACTTTACATTAGATAAGAGCTTATCGGGTCCAGATCATCTTGCATCTTCCACGCCAGATGAGTTTAGAGTACTTGTTGATTCAGTCAGAAAAGCAGAGAAAATATTGGGTTCGTCAATTAAAACTTGCCAAGATGAGGAGAGGCAAATGGCTGAAGTCTCAAGAAAAAGTATTGTTTTAAAAAATGATTTATTAAAAGGGGATATCTTAAAAAGAGAAGACTTTGTATACTTGAGACCAGGTACTGGAATTTATCCAATATTTCTTAATAAGATATTAGGTAAAAGATTAAAAAATGATCTAGTTAATGGTACCCAGTTATCTTGGACCCATTTCGCAGAATAATATTGGGAAAAAAAGCGAATATATTAGGGACAGGTGGACACGCTAGAGTTGTCGCTTCTCTTTTACTGAATCAAAAAGCGTATCAAAAAATACAGATTTTTGAACTTGAGGAGTTTACAGAAGGAGAGCGAATACTTGGTCTGCAAGTCATCCCCTTTTCTAATATATACTCTACTTTAGATGCACTTGACGATGAAGATTTCTTTTTAGCAATTGGATGCAACAAAAAGAGAAAACAATATTGGGAAATTTTGAAGGAGCAAGATCTTCAAACTCCTAACTTGATTTCATCGAGTTCTTTTGTTGAACCCAGTACTCAATTAGGCGAAGGTAACATAATCTGTCCCCAAGCTTATATCGGTCCGTGTGGTCAAATCGGTGATAATAATCTTTTAAATACTTCTTCGTTAATTGAGCATGAAAGTATTGTTGGTAGCCATTGCCACATGGCACCTAAGTCAGTTTTAGCTGGCAGAAGCACTTTGGGAAATAGTTGTTTTGTAGGGCTAGGTGCTAAGATTATTGATAAACTAAATGTTGCGAATGGAACCACCATTGGAGCCGGAGCGTGCTTATTAGAGAGTATTTCAGAGGAAAATAGAACATATGTCGGCATCCCTGCTAAGAACCTCAACATAGGTAAATGATTTATTTAAGCACTGGAGGTTTCAATCTTTTAAGTGGATATGAGACATCCACATTACTTTCGCAAAATAATATTACAAATATTGAACTTTCTGGAGGCACCTACAATACTAAGCAGATTGAAAAACTTCTCCCCCTAACTTCCAACTGCAACTTCCAAGTTCATAATTATTTTCCTCCACCGCGAGAGTCTTTTGTTTTTAATTTAGCTAGCCAAGATGAAAAAATTTACGCAAATAGTTTTCAGCATGCTCATACTGCCATTGATTTAGCAGAAAAAATTGGAAGTAAGTTTTACAGCTTTCATGCGGGATTTCTTCTGGACCCAGAAGTAAACGATCTTGGCAAAATAATTACTAAAAGAAAGTTAAGCCACAGGGAGTCTGCAAAAGAAAGCTTTGTAGATAGAGTTAATCAGATTTCTGACTATGCCCAAAAAAAAGGAATCATGATCCTCTTGGAGAACAATGTGATATCTTGTGCAAATATAAAACACTTTGGCACTAATCCTTTTCTGATGACAGATCACAAAGAAGCCATTGAAATAATGAATTCTACAGATGATAATGTTGGTCTTCTCACAGATGTTGCTCATCTTAAAGTATCATCACACTCCGAAGGTTTTTGTAAAAATGAGTACCTTGATTTTACTGGCGAATATACTTTCGCTTATCACTTTAGTGATAATGATGGGAAATCTGATACGAACCAATCGGTCACTAATGATTCGTGGTTTTGGCCGTTTATTCGCAGGGATCTGACTTATTATACTTTAGAAGTTTACAACCAGAATTTGGAAGTTCTTGCTCAACAAATCGATCTTGCTAAAATGATGTTGTATTCTTGATGGATAAGTATCCAGTAGTTTGTTCTGGCAAGACGCTTAAAGAGTGTATGGCTATAATTGATAAGCATGCTCAAGGAATTTCATTTGTCTTAGAAAGTGGATTTTTAGTAGGAGTGCTAACAGATGGAGACATAAGAAGAGCTTTATTAAATAATAGTTCTTTGGAGGATTCAGTAGATTCTGTTATGAATAGAAAGTTTGTCTCTTTTCATGTTGGTACTGAAAGCAAAATAATTCGAGAAAGCTTTAATCAACGCATCAGGCATATCCCGTTGCTTGATGATAAGGGTTCTTTGGTTGATGTGGCTGATCCTAATGGCAATTTTAGGATTTCCGTGCTCAAGCCTTCATTAACAGGTAATGAGCTTAGTTATGTTACTGAGTGCATTGAAACCAGTTGGATATCTTCACAGGGAAAATTTGTTACGCAATTTGAGAAATCCTTTGAAGAGTTCCATTCTGGAAGTCATGCTTTGGCAGTTTCAAATGGTACCGTAGCATTACATCTGGCACTAATTTCTCTGGGTGTGGGACCGGGGGATGAGGTCATTGTGCCTAACATAACATTTGCAGCTTCTGCAAACGCCGTTATTCAAGCAGGAGCTAGCCCAGTTTTCTGTGAAATAAATCCAAATACTTGGTGTATTGAACCCAATGAAATAAAAAGATTAGTAGGACCGAAAACTAAGGCGATCATGCCAGTTCATTTATATGGACAACCTTGTGATATGGATTCCTTAAATGAAATATGTGCTGAGTTTCATTTACTTATGATAGAGGATTGTGCTGAAGCACTAGGATCAGAGTGGAAGGGTCGAAAAGTTGGCACTTTTGGCGATGCTGCAACATTTAGTTTTTTCGGTAATAAAACCATTTCAACTGGAGAAGGTGGAATGATTCTGTTCAATGATTCTAAAGTTGCTCAGAAAGCACACATCTTGAGAGATCACGGTATGTCGAAGAATAAAAGATATTGGCATGAAGTAGTTGGTTACAACTACAGGCTTACAAATATGCAGGCAGCCATAGGTGTAGCCCAAATGGAGAAATTTCAGGAGATTTTAACGAAGAAACTAAAAATTGCATCTTTCTACGAATCAGCTTTTGAAGGTAGCCTTGGAATTTCAAATTTACCCGCCACAGTCAAAGAAACTTTGCATTCAAATTGGCTATTCGGTGTCCTTTTAGATAAAAGAATAAATGTCGTAGACATTATTAGCGAACTTCTCATTCGAGGAATCGAGACTAGACCGTTTTTCCATACTTTGAATGCGATGCCTCCTTATAAAGATTATCGAACTTCATTAACTTTAGAGAACTCTGAGACAATTTCTCAGAGAGGTCTTTCACTACCAAGTTCAGTAGATTTAAAAGAGGAAGAGTTACAGACCATATCGCAAAACTTAATTCATATAATCAGAGAAAAAATTGAAAAAGCCTAAGATTCTAGCTTTAATCCCTGCACGAGGGGGATCGAAAGAATTACCCAACAAAAATATCTTAGACTTGGCAGGGAAACCAATGATGAGCTGGACAATAGAGGCAGCATTGGAATCAAAAATCTTTGATAGAGTTGTAGTTAGTACTGATGATCAAAAGATTAAAAGAGTTGCCCAAGAATCTGGTGCTTCAGTTCCATTCATCAGACCATATTCAATAAGTTCGGATCACTCACATCGAAATGAGGTTGTCAAGCATGCTTTAAAAAGCCTCCCTAGCTTTGATGTTATCTTCTTGTTACAACCTACTTCTCCTCTTCGTGATTCTACTGATATAATTGAAGCATGGAATTATTACCTTGAAACTTCCGCAATATCGTGTGTTTCCGCCAAAATAGCAGACCCATCTCCAAGTTGGATATTTTCGATCAATGAACAAGAGCAAATTCAACCTTTACTTGGAAATTGGGATTTTAAACCAAGACAATTAGAAAAGAAATTTTATAGTTTAAATGGTGCTATTTATATCACTAGCAAAGATCATTTTAATTCTTCTAATGCCAGTGATCCATTCCTAATTCCTGAAACTAAATTTTTCATAATGGATAAATTTAAATCAATTGATGTAGATAGTATTTCTGATTTCAAAGTTTGTGAGTATGTGTTGAAGGAAATTAATAAATTGTAATTTGCTAGGTGTTGTTTTTTTTAAACGGACTTAAAAGTTCAAAACTAATTCATAATGCGGGAGTTTATGGGGTAGCAAATGTCGCTGTTGCAGGTGTTCCTTTTCTAATGCTGCCAGTGTTAACAAGATATTTAGATAATGAATCTTATGGAATGATTGGGATGTTTAGTTTATGTACTTCAATTTTCAGTATCTTAGTAGGTTTTAGCAGTCATGGATCGCTGCTTGTCCGGAATGGTAACTACGGGAAACCTGGTATGGTTTCTTACATTTCATCTATGTTACTCGTTCTTTTATTTGGTACACTTGCCTTATTGGTTTTAACTTTTATGTTTTCTGATTACCTTTCAGAATTAGTAAAGGTTCCTAGTACTTGGATTTATATAGCTGTTCTAGTTGCCACTTCGAACTATTTAACATTAATCCTTCTGACTTATTGGCAATGTATACAAAAACCTATATTTTTTGGTTTTACTAAAGTTGGACAAGGTTTGATTGATTTTGCTCTCTCCTTAATTCTTGTCTTACTGTTTTGTTTTTCATGGCAAGGTCGACTCATTGGGATATCAAGTGCGTCTCTTTTTATAGCAATTGTATCATCCTATGTTATGCTTAAGTGTGGTTTTTTTAAAGTTAAACTTCAAAAAACCTTTATGATCGAGATTTTAAGATTTGGTTTGCCACTGATACCCCATTCTGTAGCTGCTATGGGCCTAAGCATATCAAACCAATTTATGATTACTCAGCAATTAGGAGTTGGCATTACAGGTGTATATATAGTCGCTCTGCAATTGGGAATGATAATTGGGATTTTAGTAAAAGCCTTTAATCAATCATACTCTCCTTGGGTAATGAAATGTCTTTCGAAAAAAAATAAGATTACCTCTGAAAAATTGGTAAAAATTATTTATTTTTATTTTATATCAATCTCAATTTTGGCAGCTATTGTGTCATTTTTGTATATTAAATTTCTCCCTTATTGGGTTGGAGAGCAATTTCATCAAGCAATCAAAATTGGTATTTATATTGTTTTTGGAAATGCATTTACAGGGATGTATTATATGGTTGCAAACTTCATTTTTTATAAAAAAAGAACTGAGCTTCTATCAATTTCAACTAGTATTATATCAGTAGTTTCAGTTATTATTGGATGGAATCTTATCAAGCAATATGGTGTTGTAGGTGCTGGTATAGCTTTCCTGTTGGGGCAATTCCTTATGTTTATCTCAACTTGGATCTTAGCGCAATTTTGCTATCCAATGCCATGGGTGAAATCTCTTAAAATCATCCATTTCAACAAAATTTAATTCATTGATAAATCATCAAGATATTCTTCAAGTTGAAAATAATGCTGATTTACTTTCTGTAAGAGAACCTGCAACTGGTGTCCCCATATGGATGCTTATAAGGAATCAATATTTTCGTGAAGTACTTTCAGATATGGTCTTTGAAAAATCCATTAGGAAAGCTTCATCCAAAAAACTGCGAATAAAAGATTTGATAAATATTTCTTTCAGAACATTTCATAGTAACCTAAAACTCAGAAGAAAAAGAAAATACCAAAACTGTGTTATTTCTAGTGGCTCAGGTGTTATTAAGGGAGAAAATAATGCCTATGATCGCATAGGTGGCTATTTTGCTGATTCACATGAAGATAATTGTTTATACATAAATGAACTTAAGAATTTTAAATTCCCTGAAAAACTTGTTCATAAAAATATATATTTTAATTTTGTTTCTTACAGGTTTCTACTGTTAAAGAAAAATCTTTCAAGCTATAAAAAAGCCAAAAGATTAGCTAGTTATGTTCTGAGGAAAGCAGTTAAAGCAAGCTATGAATTAATTAATTGGGTTCCAGGCGATAAACGATTTCAAATATTACAAAATTCATTAACAAAATCGATTCAACGAGCACCATATTTGGTGTCACATTACGAAGAGCTAGTTAAATCTTTCGGGATTAAACTTTTACTTGTAGAGGGAGGAATGTATTCAAGTTACATACCAGTAATAGTTGGTGCTAAAAATGCAGGTGCAATTACTGCAGAATATCAGCATGGTAGTGTTTTTCCTGGGCACGATGCTTATAACTTTGCAGATAAAATTCTTGAGTCAGAAACTTGTAGAAAAGTATTCCCAGATTATTTTTTGAGTTACGGTGAATGGTGGCATGATCAATTCAATGCGCCAATACAAAAAGTTGCTATTGGGAATCCACATCTAACTGAATTTTTGAATACCAATTTGAAAACTCAGCAAATCGAAAAAAATGAAATTTTGATTTTAAGTGACGGAATCAATACAGAAAAGTATATTAAATTAGCTAAGGATATTAAATCATCCCTAAATAACCCTAGTTTAGTGGTAAAACTCAGGCTTCATCCTATGGAAATTAGGTTTAAGTCATCAATTGATAAGTCTATAGCATTTGATAAAGAAGCGAACTTTTACAAATCTGCTTCTCATTCAAAGTTAGTAATCGGAGAGGTTTCAACCGGATTATTTGAAGCTCTTAAGTTTGCTGACCATGTCTTTATTTGGTCTAGTAAAAGATCTCGTTTTGGATTTCCGACTTTCCCTTTACCATCTTTTGAAAAGGTATCTGAAGTAATACATTTCCTCAATTTATCAAAATCTAGTACTGATGATTACCCAAATTTGAATATGTTGTGGAAAGAAAATTGGAAAGAAATGTATCAAAATTTTTTAAATTCTGTAATAATTTGACAATTGATTGCTGTAGTTGATTACGGAGTAAATAACTCTAATTCTGTCATTCGAATGATCCAAAAGGTTGGAGGTGTTGCTTTTAAGTCCAAAAACATTCATGAAATCAAAAATGCTCAAAAATTGATTATTCCTGGAGTTGGCAGTTTTGATGAAGGCATGAAGAATCTCTCGCAATTAGGCATGATTGATTTGCTTAAAGAAATGATTGGAAAAAATGAAATTCCAGTTCTTGGGATTTGTTTAGGTATGCAATTACTTTGTCATGCTAGTGAAGAGGGGACTGTGCACGGATTGGGACTAGTTCCTGCAAAGGTAAAGAAATTGAAGAGTGAATTCGAAGGAACTTTTAAAGTTCCTCATATGGGATGGAATACGATAGAGGTGATTAGAAAGAACAGATTGTTCGATCCAGATTTAGGTGATAAGCGATTTTATTTTGTCCATTCGTATTATGTTGAACCTGAAAGCGATGATATCTGCTCGGCAAGAGCTTATTACGGTTTAGACTTTTGTGCTGCTTTCGAGCATAAGAATATTTATGGGGTGCAATTTCATCCTGAAAAAAGTCACAGATTTGGGATGTCATTAATAAGAAATTTCGTTGATCTGAAATAATGCTAAAGCACCGAGTTATTCCGACTTTGCTCATAAAAGAAGGTACTTTGGTTAAAACTAAACAATTCAAAAATCCTCGGTATATAGGAGACCCAATTAATGCGATCAGAATTTTTAATGAAAAAGAAGTCGATGAATTGGTTGTTTTAGACATTCACGCATCTAAAGGAGGTTTTTCTCCTGACTTTGAATTAGTTTCTGAGTGTGCTGGCGAGTGCTTTATGCCTATCACCTATGGGGGAGGAATAAAAAACCTAGATGATGCGACTCGTTTATTTGAAATCGGAATTGAAAAGATCTGCCTTCAGACCATGTGTTTCGAAAATTTAAACCTCGTTAAGGATATGGTCCAAAAATTTGGATCTCAAAGCATTGTTGCGTCTGTTGATGCTAAGAAGACAATCTTGGGAAAATACAAGTTATTTAAATCTGCGAAAATGATTGTAGTTGAGAACATATTAATTGAAGAACATTTGGAAAACTTGTTGGCTGCTGGAGTTGGGGAGATAGTTTTCAATTGTGTACATAAAGATGGCACATTATCGGGTCCAGATTTGAATATATTAAATAAAATATCAGATAAGATTACCGTTCCCTTAGTCGCAATCGGAGGAGTAAGTTCATTAAAAGATATCAAGGATACTATTGATGCTGGTGCAGATGCAGTCGCTGCAGGCGCGTTTTTTGTTTACCACGGTAAAAGAAACGCGGTGCTAATAACATATCCAGAGTACAAAGAACTGGAAGATTTGTTTTCAAAATAATTAGTCATTTTGAATTCCGATTCTTTAGTTTTCAAATATTAGAAATGAAACAATTTATTTGTAGTCAATGTGTAATGGATACAACTGATCCTATGATTTTTTTTAATGAAGATGGGATTTGTAACCATTGCATTAAATTTCGTAACGAGACGAGTAAACATTGGTTCCCGGATAGTTATGGCCAAGAGAAGTTGAATCAACTTCTTGAGCAAATAAAAGAAGACGGGAAAAGCAAAGAATACGATTGTATTATTGGTTTAAGTGGTGGTCTTGACAGTTCTTACCTAGCACTTAAAGCAAAAGATTGGGGACTCCGTCCTTTAGTAGTTCATGTAGATGCTGGATGGAATTCTGAACTTGCCGTGATAAACATTGAGAAAATTCTTAAATATTGTGATTACGAGCTTCATACTCATGTAGTCGATTGGTCTGAAATGCGAGAACTTCAACTTGCTTATTTACGATCTGGAATTGCCAACCAAGATGTCCCGCAAGACCATATCTTTTTTTCTACATTGAATCATTTTGCTGCGAATAATGGTATTCGGTATTTCCTTTCTGGAGGAAATATTGCAACTGAATCCATTCTGCCACGCTCTTGGCAAGGATCAGCAATGGATGCTTTAAATTTAAAGGCCATAAATAAAAAATTTGGAATATCTAAACTCAAAAATTATAAAACCATTAGTTTTTTTGAATATTATGTTAAGTATCCGGTATTAAAAAAAATTAAAACGGTGAGGCCTCTAAATTTAATGCCTTATGACAAGTCTAAGGCATTAAATGAATTGCAAGAACTAGTTGGCTATAAGCCTTATCTTAGAAAACACGGTGAGTCTTTTTTCACAAAATTTTTTCAAAACTATTGGTTACCAACCAAGTACGGGTACGACAAAAGGAAACCGCACTTATCAAGCATGATTTTGTCCGGGCAAATTAGTCGAGAGGAAGCACTTCAGGAATTAGAAAAGCCGCTTTATAATACTAATGAGATTGAAGAAGATATTACTTATCTTTGTAAAAAACTTAGGATTAGCAGGGATGAATTTGATGAAATCATGAAAATTCCAAACTGCCATTACACAGATTTCACAAATTGGGATTTTAGGTTCAAAGTTTTGAGATTTTTCAAAAGAGCGTTGGACCGGGTTATAGGTAAAAGATTTCAAGTTACACATTAGTATTTTTTTAAATTAAAACCTAAAAGCTATTTCTTTGAAAATTATATTACATATTGTACTAAACAATTTTATTAACGATGCAAGAGTGCTAAAAGCATGCATTCTAATGCGTGAGCATGGCTACAATGTGCAAGTGATTTGTTTGAAAAATAATGAAACCCCAAGTTACGAAGTAATTCAAGGAATAGAAGTTTACCGTATAAGATTGTTATCCAAGAAACTTCATAGGTTATTTAGTTTCATTAAATATTTAGAATTTTCATTTCGTGTACAAAAATATTTTAAAAGAGCAAACCTTGTACATGTAAATGACTTTGAACCACTGCCAATTGTATGGTTTTCAAGAATGAGCGGAGGTAATTTTAAGACTATATATGATGCTCATGAATTCGCTTCAGAAAGAAATGGATTAAATAAATTATTCCGACAAATAATTCGTTTAACAGAAAAGTTTTTTGGTGAATTTTGTGATGAAATTATCACTGTTTCCGAAAGCATATCAAATGAGTACAGACGAATTCATAGAAGAGAAAGAGTAGATGTAATTTTAAATGTTCCTCTTTTTCCAAAATTTATCTCATCCTCCTGCAATATTCGAGATACACTCAATATTTCAGATAAAAAAAAGATCTTTCTCTATCAGGGTAAGCTATTTATCAATCGCGGAATTGAATTTTTGATTGAAGCTTTTGATGATATTCACCCGGATGCAGCCCTGGTCTTCATTGGTAGTGGAACTCTTGAAGATAAAGTCAAGGAAGCTGCGGCCTTGAATAATCAAATTTATCATATAGACACTGTCCCTTATAATGACCTACTAGCTTATACTTCTACAGCAGATTTTGGTTTGATGACTGCTGAAAATGTCTGTCTAAGCTATAAATATTGTATGCCAAACAAGCTATTTGAATATATAAATGCTGGAATCCCTATCATCACAACAAATCTAAAGGACTGTAGCGAACTTGTGATCAGAGAGAAAATTGGATTGGTTCTTGAAAGCGATAATGCAGAAGGAGTTAGAAATACAATTAATTTTGCATTAGAATCTGATAATCAGCATTATACAAATGCTTTAAAAGCAGCTTCCGCAAAATACAATTGGGACAAAGAGAAAGAGAAATTACTCAAAATTTATATCAAACATCTTAACTGTGCTTAATACTCGTGTTTGCCATATAACGACGGTTCATCGCCCATTTGATGTCCGTATTTTTCATCGAATGTGTTGCTCGCTTTCATCTAATCATTACGAGGTTCATTTAATAGCAAGAAAACCTAAAATTTCTAAATTAAATGGCGTCTTTTTGCACAGTATTCCTTATTTTCAAAATCGTATCTTTCGAATGACATTCGGGGTATTTTGTGCTTTTTGGAAATGTTTGATACTGAAGCCTAATGTTATACATTTACATGATCCAGAGCTTATACCAATTGGAATTTTATTTAAGGCATTGGGAGCAAAAGTCATATTCGACATGCATGAACTTGTTTCTTCGCAACTCAAAGATAAAGAATATCTCAAAGCTAACATTTTAAACTTTATTATCGATCCTCTGTATTCATTTTTTGAATTTCTTGCTCTAAAATATTTTGATTCAATTGTTTTAGCTGAAGAGGGTTACTTTAAACCTTTAAAAAAAAAATATTACAATTTTAAACAAAAGTTTTGTATTATTCGTAATTATCCTTCCAAAGGTCAGATTTTAAACATTGCCGCTAAGCCCAAAGTAAAAGGCATTTTACGTGTAGTGTATATAGGTGGACTAATGAAAGTTCGTGGTACAAGGGAATTGATTGAAGCGGTCGGAAAAATTCCGAATGCTAGGCTTTCGCTTGCAGGACCATGGTCTTGCTTAGACTATCGAAATGAATGTGAGTCTCTGAAAAGTTTTGATTGTGTTGATTACCATGGATATCTTTCTTTTGAAGAAGCAATTAGGCTTGTCAAAAAATCTCACATTGCAGCAGCACCTCTGCATCCTGTTACAAATAATTTACTATGCAGGACAACTAAGTTTTATGAATATGCATTGTGTAAGATTCCGATCATTTTAAGTAACTTTAGAGATTGGGAACAGACATTTGCTGGAATGGCTTGGTTTGCGGACCCAACTGACGCAAATGATTTGCATTCCAAAATCATTGAAGTGCAAAACGATCGTTCGAAGGAAAAGAAAATTAATTATGCTTTCCAGAAGGTTCTAGAATTATGGAATTGGGAAAAAGAACAAGAAATTTTACTGCATCTTTACAGTAGGATTCTTACACACCAAAACTTGTGAAATTATTAACAGTGCTAGGGGCTCGTCCTCAATTTATTAAAGCTGCCGTTGTTTCAAATGCTCTACATCATAGAAATTTAGAAGAATTTTTAGTTCATACTGGACAACACTTTGACGAAAATATGTCCAAAATCTTCTTTGATGAAATGGGGATTTCCGAACCTCAAGCTAATCTTGGAATTTCCGGCGGTGCTCACGGGAAAATGACGGGAGAGATGCTGATTGAAGTAGAAAAATTGATACTCGAACAAAAGCCTGACTGGGTATTGGTTTATGGTGATACCAATTCAACTTTGGCTGGTTCCCTTGCTGCTTCAAAACTGAATGTGCCATGTGCTCATGTCGAGGCCGGTCTAAGATCTGATAATCGAAATATGCCGGAGGAGATTAATCGAATTCTAACTGATCATGCATCCGATCTTTTATTTGCACCCACAAAAATAGCCTATGACAGATTATTGTCCGAGGGAATTTCTGAAAAGAAAATCGTGAGAACAGGGGATGTAATGCTCGATGCGGCAAAATCTTTTGAAAAAGTTGCTTTTGCGAATTCAACAATTCTGTATGATCTTAATTTGACTGAGCAAAGTTTTGTATTATGCACGCTGCACAGGGCCGAGAATGTTGATGATCCTGAAATCTTAGAATGGATTGTAAATGGTTTGAACGAAACTTCCAAAGAGATGCCCATCGTTCTGCCCCTTCATCCTAGAACTAAAGCAAAGTTAAAAGAGTTTGGTTTGTTTGAAAAAATTTCGTCTGAAATAAAATTGATTCCTCCAGTCGGTTTCCTTGATATTTTGGTATTACAATCATCTTCATCCCTCATTGTAACTGATTCAGGGGGCATGCAAAAAGAAGCTTTTTTTCAAAAGAGACCATGTGTTACAGTTAGAACGGAGACGGAATGGGCTGAACTTTTAGAGGGTGGACATAATCGATTGGCTAGACCGATGGTTGATGCGATTGGGGATAAGGCTAAGGACGCTCTAGAAGCTCATATAGATTGGTCTATTGAATTGTATGGGGATGGGCATTCATCAGAAACTATCGCTGATGCGTTGTTGAAAAAGTAGGTTGAGAATAGCCGTTATAACTTCTGAGTTTCCTCCAATTAATGCGGCAGCCTCCGCCAGA
>MDTB01023397.1_pt1 | contig 13632 bp, 12 predicted proteins | sample 811161 | NCBI WGS metagenome assembly MDTB01 (sample SAMN05326650, study PRJNA326480) | marine metagenome | isolation source: seawater | place: Mediterranean Sea | collected 2009
CTCTTTTAGATTTGAATTTTTAATAGATTCATGTCTTTTTTCATCTTTTATCCATAATCCATTGCTATACATAGATTGTTGAGGTATTTTGCCAAAAGTTGATTTTTCATTCTTAGTACATACGCAATAAACTCCATATAACTTATCATCTAAACCTCCAAGTTGTAATCTATGCAGTGCGCCGGGGAAATATTCGTAAAGCGTCCAAAAACCATAAAGATCATTTTTATCATATGAATAAAAATAAAAGTCCTCAATTTTATAATCATTAGCAGAATAATAATCGTAAAATAAAGTTGGTGAGAACATATAAAAACCATGATCTACATGATTTGAACTAGGCGCAAAATGAATTATTCTACCGTTTATATTTAGTAGTTCATGAAAATTTTGTAGAACATTGGGTATATGAAATACATGTTCAATTGTTCCACCATCAATTACTAAATCATACTTATTTTTAAGTTTTTTATCTTGTATAACTTGATTTAGATCGTGAATAATATTTGCTCCCTCATAATCTGAGTAGTCCATTACATCTACATGATCAAAACCAAAGTAATTTAATATGCTTTTAAAATCTATAAACTGACCTTCTTGCTGTTTTGGATCTTTATCAACTTTTAAATATTCTTCAGCAATGTCTAAATCATAAGATTTGAGTGTTTCAATTGTATCTTTTCTGTTTAAAAAATAGTACTGATTTCCAAGAAGCAAAACGTTGCCATTAAAGGGTCTTTTAATATTTTCTTCAACTAATAGTTTAAATGCAGACCGATTAATACCCATTTTAAATACTTAAGATTTAATTTTACTTAAGTCAATATACTTTTTCATATAAATTTATATTATTATCTCTATATATATTAATATTATTTTTTTTAAAAAGTTAAAATCTTTTTTCTTTAATCAATTAATTTAGTACAATAATTTGACAAAATAAATGAATGTCGAAAAATTATATTACATAGAAAATTTTTTAATTTTTTTAATTTTGGTTTTTGGAATTTTAAATATTTTTAAATTTAAAAACAATTATCTAATAAGTTATTATTCTAATACTAAATCTTTTTTAATTATATTAGTTTCGTATTATGTAATTTGTAGATTACCAACAATTTTCGGTTATGATTTTTTAATAGGTAATCCAGATGAAACTCACTACATAACAAACGCAAATAAAGTTAAATTTTTTGAATTTAACTTTGATAATATTGATCATGGAACATCTGGAATTATAAACTCTATAATATTAGGGTGGCCAATTTTATTTTTTCAAGATGCAACATTATTTACAACAAGATTTACAAATTCAATAATTATTTTTCTTTCTCTATTTATTTGTTATAAAATATTTTTACACCATAATATTAATAAAAAATATTCCTTAATTTTTATTTCACCGATTGTTTTGTATTTTACAGGTCGAGAATATCATGTTGGTTACACAGCTGGAATTGTTCCTATTTTTTTTTGTATTTTTGCTTATCTCACATTTACTAAGTTATATTTTAGGAAACATATCTCAAATTTACGTTTATTTTTAACAGGATTTTTTCTCGGCCTAATACCATTTACAAAATTACAAGGTATACCTTTGGGTTTTTTAATCGGTTTATTTATTTTAATTGAAATCATTAAACAAAAAAAAATAAAAAGTTTATTTTTATTAATTTTATCAACTATTATTCCTGGTTTATTAATATTAATACCTTTGATTTATAAATACAATTTTAATAGTTTTTACATAACATACATTTTAAATAACTTAGCAAGAGCTGATATTTTTTTTAAACCAACAATAGAAAATATTTTACTTTATTTTTACAGTTCATACTTAAATCAGTTTAGTTTAATAATTTTTATAATTTCGATTTTAGGAATTTTTTTAAATAAAAAAATTCCTCACAAAATAACTATTTACCATGCCTTAATGGTGATAACAGCTATTTATACAGTTATTACTCCAAGATACATGCCAGATCATCATATGCATTTTGTTTCCTTTTTTACTTATATTTTTGCAATAGTAGTATTTTCTGAAATTCTGAATATAAAAAAGCTAGAAAACTTGTTTAAATTTTGTTTTGTTCTTTTGTTACTGGCTATATCCCTCAAAGTAGAGAGATGGTCTAATTATCCACTGATTAAAAATGAGAAAGTTTATAATTTTAGATACATTGATATGCTCAAAAATGGAGATCTGTTCGATTTTGACAACTCTCAAAAAAAAGGTGATACGATATTTGTTTGGGGCTGGGATAGTATCAACTACTTAAATTCAGGACTAAAGGCAGCAACTAAAAGACCATGGTTTGAGCATGAAATTCTTAATCAATTTTTAAAAATTATTACTTCCGTTAAAGGAAATTATAAACCAGATAGAACAAATTATTTTGTTAATGATACATTGGAAGACTTGAACCAGCAAAAGCCAAAAATTTTTATTAATGCGAATGTAAAAGGGAGAATAGGATATGATACACTAGGATTTAAAGAAATATACATTCCTAGAAAAATTCAATCATTTTTTCAAAATTATAAGTTATTAAATAAAAATGGAATTTGTCCAAAAATATTTATGGAAAAAAAATATTATGAAAAGTTCATAAAAAAATATATTCCACCTACTGCAATATTCGTTTCTTCTTTTGAAAAAAAATATGATTCATCAAAACTTGATGATTTTGAGGTAGATAGAAAATGTAATTCTTTTTGGATGGGTTTACATGGACAGGAAAAAACTGCAGAGTTTTATTTTCAGGAAGCTGAGGTTAACAAAATAAATATACTATCAAATTTTTATGACAAAGGAACTAATAAAAATATAATTATAAAACTTTTTTATAAAAACAATTTGATAGCCACAAAAAAAATAAAATTAGAAAATTATCCTAAGTGGACACCAGTTGATCTAAATGGAATTAAAATATCAAAGGTAATAATTAAATTACCAAAAAATATAACAGGTTTAGCTGAAGTCAAATTATTAAGATAATTTATTGCAATTAATAATAATCAAACATATAAGATATAGATGAATTATATTGTAACTACAACTATAAATGCACCAACTGAAGCATTATTAAAATACTCTAGGTTTAAAGAATGGAAATTAATAGTTGTTGGAGATTTAAAAACTCCTGAAAAGAAATATAAAAGATTAAAAAATACTATTTATCTTAATCCAAATGATCAAAACAAAATTTCTGAAAAACTAAGCAAATTAATTGGTTGGAAATGTATTCAGAGAAGAAATATTGGATATATCTATGCACTCAAAAATGGAGCAAAATTCATAGCAACTGTTGATGATGATAACATACCCAAACAAACATGGGGAAAAATTAAAATTGATAAAAAATTAAACTATAAAGAGTATAATACTAATCTAAATTGTTTTGATCCAGTTTCAATTTTTAAGTTTAAAAATAAAATATGGCATAGAGGTTTTCCATTGCAACTTGTTAACAAAGAAAAAAAATTTTTGATAAAAAATAAAAAAAAACAATTTGATGTTCAGGCAAATCTCTGGGACGTAAATCCAGATATAGATGCAATCAATAGGATTGCTTTATCAGTAGAAGATTATAAATTTAAGAATAATTTCTATTATTCATCAAATAAAATTGCTCCATTCAACTCTCAGAATACAATTTTATCTAGAAAAGCTATGAAAGAATATTTTTTATTTCCTTTTATAGGGAGAATGGATGATATTTGGGGAGCATATTATTTACAATCAAGAGGTTTTAAAGTCGTATTTGGTCCGTCGACAGTATCTCAGAAAAGAAATGTTCACGATTTATATAAAGACTTTAAAGGTGAAATAATAGGCTATAATAACAATTTAAATCTTATTAATAATCTTAAAAAAAACCCTAGAAGTATTAAAAAATTTGTTCCAGAAAGATCTTACCTTGCCTTTAAGGAATATCTAAAAATAACAAAAAAATTGTAGTGTTGGAAATTGAAAAACTTGAAGATCTTTCTGTTATCATCGCATGTTATGATGAGGATGAAGCTGTCAAAAGAGTATCTGAAAAAATAGTAAATTTATATAATTGTGAAGTTATAGTTATGTGTGCAAAAAATAACAGTACCTATAATATTTTAAAAAAAATAAATAATCAAAATATAAAAGTTTTTTTAAATCATGATGATAAAGGTAAGGGTCATGCCTTGTGGCAAGGTATAAAAAAAACAAACAAACCCTTGATCTGTAACATTGATGCAGATGAACAATTTAGCGCTGAAGATATAATTAAATTATATAAAAAAATAAAAGAAAATAATGATTTAACAGCAGTTCATGCAACCCGATTTGCAAAAAATTCTGACAGATCAAATTACTCAGGTGAAGGAGTAAGGACGATTGGAAATAGTATAATGGCTATAATGGCAAGTACACTCACATTCAGAAAAATTACTGATGCTGTTGCTGGGTTCAAATTATGGAAAAGAGACTTCTTAATAGAAAATGAGCCGTTGGATCAGCATTTATTTTATGAATTTGAGCTTATTTTTTCTATGTTTTTTAAAAAACTAAATTTTATTGAGGTTCCAATAACCTATAGTTCCAGAAGCGAGGGTGTAAGTAGACAGGGTGTTGGTAATTTTCAACTATCCTACAGAGGAATTAAATTTATTTTATGGGGATTATATACTTATTTTCTAATGCTTGTAAATATTTACGATAGTAAAAGATTTTCAAAACAAAAAAAAAGATAAGATTATTTTTTTAAAATATTTTCAAAAATTTTCTTTGTATACAAATAAATATGGTGCTGTTTTAGATGTGATGAAGGATCATTTTCAATAAAAACTTCGTCTATATTAAAAATATTATCATTTACTGAGTGGTTAATTAAAAATATTTTTTCTTTATAAATTGATTTTTCTACTGCAATTTTTATTAGATCATAAATGTTATTTTTATAAATTGCTTTTGCATGGTTTTTATGAAAATGAGTAGCAATATAAAGTTTTTCAGTATTTTCATTTTTAAAAACTTCATTAATATAATCTTCAATAACTTGTACTAAATAATCTTTATCATTTTTATCAATTTGATTAATTAATGGTTTTCTAATGTCGTTCCATTTCAATTGACCTTTAAAATTTTTTTTTAAAAAGTAATCCTCAATATCTAGCAACTTGAACTGTATTAATTTTATAATATTTAAATTTGAGTTATAAAGTATATCAATTTTTTTAAACGGTTTAATTAATGAGTATGCTTCAAGATGATTTGTTTCAGGTTTAACAACAAGATTATCTCCATTGACGAATTCTCTTTTAGATCTATACCTATATAATTCATCTCCTAAATCTGTTTGATCAAAAACAGCAATCACAATTTTAGGATTTATATTAAAATCTTCTTTCATAATATTTATTTGAGCTGTCATTGGACTCGGGCTATATGATGATATTCCTGCCCCAACTATTTTATAATTACGTTTTTTCGCAACTTTTAATAAATACTCTCTCGCTTTAGGCTCAAAAATCATTTGTTGGGCCCAACTATCACCTTGGATTAAAACCTCAGTTTCACCTTTAGATAATATTGTAAACATAAAATTTTCTGGGGCATAATATTCAAGCATATATTCATTGTATCCACCATCATAATTCAAAAAAAATTCTACCATATTAAAATCTCTTAAATGATGAAGTTTTTGAGAATATTTTTTATAGAATTTCGTTCTTTCTTTATTAAATTTTAAATCATCACCATGAAATACAAATTGAATTTTATTTATTTTTTTTTTACTATAATTTTCAATGAATAAAAAAGTTGCACCAAAAATAAAAAAATTAAAAATAATTAAAAGAAAATAGAAAAAAAAATTTTTCATATTAATCTTTTTCAAAATTTTTTTTAAAATTTTTAACATTAATATTTTTTTGATTTTCTTTTTTTAAAAAATAATTACCAATCACGAGCACATCCATATTTGTAGACATGAAGCAATTAAAAGCATCTTTTGGAGTATTTACTGGAGGTTCTCCTCTTACATTAAATGAGGTGTTTACTAATAATGGACAATTGGTTTTTTGCTTGAATTTAGTTAATAAATCATAAAATTTTTTATTATATTTACCATTGACTGTTTGCACTCTTGCTGAATAATCTACATGCGTAATAGCATCTACCATAGATCTTTTAATTTTAAGCTTTTCAAACCCAAATGGTTCTTTATTTTTAATTTTATTATTAATTATCTTATCTGCTAAAAGTTTTGTGACTATTAACATATATGGACTTTCGATATCCAAATTAAACCAGTTAGACACATCCTTAAATAAAATAGATGGCGCAAAAGGTCTGAAATTTTCTCTAAATTTTATTTTTAAATTAATTTTTTCTTGCATATTTTCAGGTCTAGGGTCAGCTAGTATTGATCTATTGCCTAAAGCTCTAGGGCCAAATTCCATTCTATCTTGAAACCAGCCCATAATTTTTTGTTTTGATAAACTATCTGCAGTTTTAGTTATTAAATCATCATAAGAAAGAAATTCAAAATGTGCACCTAATTTTTCTAATTCTTTTTTTATTTCTGTATCAGAATAATGTGGACCAAGAAATGATCCATTCATTGAATCATCTTTATCAATAGTCCTTGTATTTTTTTCTTGAATATACCAAAAAGCTAAAGCAGCGCCAAGTGCCCCTCCTGCATCTCCTGATGCAGGTTGAATCCAAATATTTTCAAAAATTTTATTTTCAAGAATTCTACCATTTGCCACGCAATTCAACGCAACACCACCTGCTAAACATAAATTTTTAATTCCATATTCTTTAGATATAGATCTAGAAATTTTTAATATTATTTCCTCTAGGACAGTTTGAATTGATGATGCAATATCCATATGAAATTTAGAAATTTCTTCATTTTCATTTCTTGGATTTTTGCCAAATAGTTTGTTAAATTTTTTATTAGTCATTGTTAATCCAGTTGCATAATTGAAATAACTTTGATCCAACCTAAAACTACCGTCTTCTTTCACATCTATTAAATTCATAATTTTTTTCTTAAAAATTGGCTCACCATAAGGAGCTAATCCCATTAACTTATATTCTCCGCTATTAACCTTAAATCCCAAATAGTATGTAAATGCTGAATAAAGCAAACCTAAAGAGTGTGGGAAATGAATTTCTTTTTTAATTTCTATTTTTTCTTTTTTGCCGATTGATACAGTTGTTGTTGCCCACTCACCTACCCCATCAATTGTTAAAATAATAGCTTCTTCAAATGGTGAGGGATAAAAAGCACTTGCAGCATGACTAAGATGATGTTCAGAAAAATACAATTTCTTCTTATCTACAAAATTATTATCAATTTCATTTAACTTTTTAAAAAGCAGTATTTTTTGATAAAGTTTATCTTTGATCCATAGCGGTATAGCTTTAGTAAACGATACAAATCCTTTTGGTGCGAATGCTAAATATGTTTCTAACAATCTTTCAAACTTTAAAAAAGGTTTTTCATAAAAAACCACTTTATCCACATTGCTTAAATTTAAACCTAAAAAATCTAATACAAATCTTATCGAATGCTTAGGGAAAGATGAATCATGCTTTATTCTAGTAAATCTTTCCTCTTGTGCTGCAGCTACAATTTTTCCATTTTGCAGAATACATGCCGAACTATCATGATAAAAAGCAGAGATTCCTAAAATAATCATTTTAAAATATTGTGTAAATAAAAGGTGCAATAACAGTTCCTTGGGTCAAAACTAATAATCCACCTAACAAAGCCAAAATAATTATTATTGGATAAAGCCAATATTTTTTTCTGACTTTTAAAAACTCTAAAAACTCTAAAATAAATTCCATTTAAAATTGCTTTTCCATATTTACTAGGTAATTTTTTCTTTCTTTCCAATAAGTATTGTCACAATTAAACTTTAAGTTTAAAATATCTTTGTTTATTATTTTTAATAATAAAGAAATTGGAGTAACAACTAAAAAAAAAATAAAAGCAATTATAAATGGAGATATTAACAAGCCTATAAAAGTTCCAATCTTAATCCAAATTTTTTTTAATGATGTTAAATAGGCTGGAAAAAAAGATAATAAAATTAAAAATATAAAAGAGATTATTAATGCCCAGATTCTTATATTACCTTCATTTAAAATCGGATAAAATGATATCAAGAGGAAAGTAATAAAAAAAATAAAACCAAAAAATCTATTTGAACTCATCATAATATTATTTATAACACTTTGCAAAATACGAAAGGTGAAATATCTTTTTATCTAAAAAATATTTTCTACTTGCAGTATCAACAAGTTTACAATTGTCGGGCACTTTTCTTCCATTACCAGCTCCATAGATGGGTGAAATGTAATAATATATTTTTGTTTTTTCATTTTTTTTAATTAATTTATTACTTAATGGTAAAATGACAGGGTCCCAATATTTTGGAAAATCAATAAAAATTTTTTCAGAATTTGAGTATTTTTCTAATTTCTTTATGCTCTCTTTCAATGAATAGCCCCAATAATCAAGTTCATAACTTAAAGCAAAAAGTTTATTGTTTTTTTCAATTTCAGAACTTGCATTGTGCCTAGTTTGGTAATTTAAGTATGTATAATTATAAGGATATAGACTTAAATTATCAAAAACTAATGAAGTAAATAATAATAAAAAAGTAATGAGTTTAATTTTTTTGTTTTTTACATATAAGAGAAAGTTTCTAAAAGAAATTAAATATATTATTGGTATTAAAAAAAGAAAATGTCTAATGCCATTATATATATTTAAGTTTTTAAAAATAATTATCAAAAAAGGAAGCAAAAAAATAAAAAAAATAAAAAACTGTTTTTTATCTCTCTTTAAAAACAAAAAAAAGAAAGATATGAATATTAAAAATGGTGTTTTGGCTGATAACCATAGATATAAATATTTTAATGCACTCCAATTTTCTGAGTGAGTTTTACCAATACATTGATTGTTGGTTTGAGAACATCCACTCCATTGACCAGCCAAGTTGTCAACATAAACATTTTTAATCCATAAAATAGGATCAGGCCATGATTGTGGGGTCATTACATAAAGTAACAATAATGTGATAAGTCCATATTTTATGTAATCAAGAAATTTTATTCTTTTAAAAATTAAAACAGAAATACTTAAAAGAAAAAAAATAGGTAGAATTTGAGGTCTTGTTACCCCAATTCCTAAAAGAGATAGTAAGTATAAATAAATATATTTATTTTTAATTTTTTTTGAAAAATTTATCTTAAATAAAAAATATGAACTAGACAGAAAAAAAAAAGCTAAATTAATATCCATATAATTAAAAAAACTATGACCAAGCCAAATTGGTGAAAAACCAAAAACAATTGATGCATAATAAGCTTCTTCTTTTTTAATTTCTAAAGATTTTAAAAAATTAAAAAAAATTATAATAGATAAAAATCCAAAAAATAAAGATGTGAAATGTAAAAAATAATGAAAGATATATTTTGTTTCAAAAAAAATTCCAAAAAACTTTGCAATTGTTTTAAATATAAAACTTGAAGCTAATGAAAAAACTTGAGTAAATAATCCATATGTATCAGTATGTTCTAAATAATGCTTGGGTAATCCGCTGTTGCTATAAACATGGCTTTTTATAAAAAAATTTTCTATCCAAATTTTAGCGCGAAGATATTGAGCTGGCTCGTCTACAGTAAAACCTCCATAATATTGAGCTAAAATGGAAATGACCAAAAAAAAAAATAAAAAAATTAAAAAAAACTTTTTTTCAAATTTAATCGAAGTTAATTTTTTCATCAATTATATATTTAGGTCTATCTTTGGTTTCATCATAAATTCTTGAAATAAATTGAGATAAAATTCCTATAAATATAAAGATAATATTTAATAATAATATAATAAATAAATTAAAAAAATTTTTATATAAATAGCTAAAATCAAAAATTGCAAAATATGAAAGTAAAATAAAATTAAAAAAAGTAAAAAAAATTGAAAAAGTTAAAATTAAATTTGGAAAAAAATTAGAGAAACATATTACGCCATGAATGCCGATATGTAATGCTCCAAATACAGAGCTATATTTACTTTTTCCTTTTAATCTAATTGGTCTTTCAAAGTCGATGAAGTCTTGCTTAAAACCAACAAAAGATACCAAGCCCTTTAAGAAGTTATTTTTTTCAGGCATATTCTTTAATGAATTTATTACTCTACGATTAAATATTCTAAAGTCGCCAACATTTTTGGGAATCTTAGTCTCTGACAACAAATTAATTAAATTGTAACCAATAAAAGTTAAAAATTTGTAGAATAAGTTAATTTCATTTCTAGATTTTCGTCTACAATTTACAACATCTAAGTTTTCCTCTTTTATTTTTTTATATAATTTTGGAATTAGTTCAATTGGATCTTGGAAATCACAATCCATAACAATGCAGTACTCTCCCGAACAATTTTCAATTCCAGCTATTTGACAGGCAGGTTGACCAAATTTTCTACTAGTTTTTAAAATTTTTATTTCTTTAAATTTCTTTGCCATATTTTTTAAAAGCAATTCAGAATTATCTGTTGAAGGATCAAGGCAAAAAATAATTTCATACGACAAGTCTTTATCTTTGAACAATTTATCAAGACATATTTTCAAATTATTTGTAAAATCTTGAATGACTTCTTCTTCGTTATATATTGGTAATATGATTGATAATTCAATATTTCTCATACTTTATTTTTTGTTTATTATATGTTTATTAGTCATTTTAAAAAAATAGGCTAAATTTTGAACTTTTCAATTAAAAACTCTTAAAAACAATTTATTTAAAATATCTATTTGTAGGTACTATTTTGTAAAAAAATTGAATGATGTGTGTTAATTCTTTTATTATATAGAGTTTTTAATGCTTAGAAATGGAAAAAAAATTTACGCTAAACAATTTGAATTTAGTAATGGGCATTGGTGGTTTGAATCAAGAAAAGAAATAATCAAGAAATTTCTTGATAAAAATACTAAAGGTCAGATGAAAATTTTAGACTTTGGATGTGGTGTAGGAATAAATATTGAAATGCTTCAAAACTATGGTGATGTTTATGTATTTGATGAAAGTAAAGATGCTAATAAATATATTAGAAAAAATAAGAAAATTGATGAAAACAAAATCATAAAAAATATAAATGACTCAGATATCAGATTTGACCTTATCCTAGCACTTGATGTTTTGGAACATATTGAGGATGATAATGAGGTCATACAAATGTTTTATAAAAAATTAAATAAAAATGGGAAAATATTAATAACTGTACCTGCATATCAATTTTTATTTTCTTCTAAAGATGAAATTCTAATGCATAAAAGGAGATACAATTTAAAAGAGATTTCTAAAAAAATTGATAATAACTTTAAGATTAAAAAAAAACTTACTTCAACTTTTTCTTAACTCCATTAATTTTTATTGCTACGATGTATTGCAAAATATTTAATATATCTTATAAACCAGAATACGAAAAAAAACCTAATAATTTAGTTAATACAATACTTAAAAAAATTTTTTGCGTTGAAAAATTTTTAATAAATAAATTTAACTTTCCTTTTGGCATATCGATATTAATATTTGCAGAAAAGAAATAAATAAATCTTTTAATTTATATATTTTTATTCAATTTTATTATTTTTTTAAAAGAAGAAAAAATTGATCAGTGAGTTTAAAAAACTTTAAAAAAATCAAATCAATTGTCCCAAATACTAATGTAATAATAAAAAGCTCTTTTCTTTGGTGAATAGGGATATTTTTTTTTATAATTTTTTTTAACTTTAAATTTCCTACAATACTTGCATGCCATTGGGGCACACCTTGAGTGAAAATCTGATCTATTATTTTAAAGTTTCCTAAAATTTTTTTTATATTCAGATAATTAAAAATATTAAAGTGACGTGGCGTATGATATCCTCCCCAGTAAGTTTTATTGGAAAGTTTGAAATTTAAAGATTTTGTATTTGGTGTTTTAATTAAACATATGCCACCATCTTCTAATAAAGAGTAAACATTAGACATAACATTTTTTGGGTCAATTACGTGCTCAATAATATTCAACATTACTATAAAATCATATTTTTTTTTGGTTATTTCAATTGTTAAGTCTTCGGCTCTTATTTTAATTAGATTAACCTTATGATTTTTATCTATATTATCTCCAAATTCAATGTCAGCTATATCAATACTTTTTATTGATATCGATTTATTAGAAAATAATTTTTTTGCAATAGATCCATCACCACCACCAATATCCAGGATTTTAATATTTTTTTTATTCAAAGAATATTTTAGACATTTACTAAATATTTTTTTATCGAAATAATTTTTTATATTATAAATAATCTTGTTAATAAATTTATTCTCTTCTTTTTCGTATTCATAAGAAGGATAATATGAAGGATAAATTTTATCTAAACCATCAAAGGGTGGATTTGTTAAAGATATTAAATTGCAATCATCACAAATAGTATATTGATAGGTATTTTTTGAAGTGTAGTACTCATGATCTGTACCCGTGAAAAAAATTCTTACATTCTGAGAATTGCAAATGTTACAAATCATCTTTTAAAAAATAATTTAAAGAAAATTCCGCCATATGATGATTTAGATTGCCCTAATAACTCTTTATATTTTGTGTTCTCATTTAATTTTTTCTCCAAATCTTTAAATTTGGTGTAAGAAATACTTGGATTTATATGATGCAGTAAGTGCTTATTAAAACCAGCACCTCCAAAAAATCTTGAAAAAAAATTATTTCCAAATAATCGGTTAACCTCACCATGGTTCACCTCTGAATAATCTATATCATCATCTGCATCACATGATCTATGCTCAAGTATTTGGCGTGTTACAGCAAAAAAGGGATAGATTATAAAAAAAGAGAATAGATAAACAACAGAGCCAACTGGATTAATTGAAAAAAATATTAAACCAAGATTTACACAATGTATAAGTACAAACAATAAAATTACTAAAATTCTTTTAATAAAATTATTATTTAAAGAAAAATTTGTTTTATTTTTTTTAAAATTTTGGAGTATTTTTTTAAATATATTCATTAAAAGCAAGTAGGAAATAATATTTTTTAATTTTATTGAATTAAAATACGAGTTTTCAGCATCGCTTATGGTTCCTAAGTTTTTGTGATGGTCCCAATGTTTTTTTCTATAATCTTTAATAAGCAGGCCCATAAAAAAAATACTTAAAATATTACCAAATAAATCATTAATTTTTTTATTTTTATGTAAGTTAAAATGTGCTGCCTCATGAACAAACAGATGGAGTGATTGAAACCAAAATCCTAACCAAATAATTGTTAAAAAAACAAAAATGGTATTTGAGGTTAGAATTTCAAAATTGTAAAAACAGAACGAAATACAGAATGTGATAATAATTAAATCTTTAAGTAAAGTTTTATAATTTATATCGTTAGTCATTATTTAATAGAAATCAAAGAGAATTATGTTAAATAATTTTAAATTGTTTTAATAGTAATATAATATCTCAGTATAAAAAGCTTATATAAAAATTTTTTTCAGTGCATAAATCAAGCCAATTGAGCTATTAGTACTGGTCAGCTGCACGCATTACTGCGCTTCCACATCCAGCCTATCAAC
>MDTB01216884.1_pt1 | contig 13632 bp, 13 predicted proteins | sample 811161 | NCBI WGS metagenome assembly MDTB01 (sample SAMN05326650, study PRJNA326480) | marine metagenome | isolation source: seawater | place: Mediterranean Sea | collected 2009
CATTAAATTATCGGTATATATTTTTAAACCATTTTTTAGTTCCTTGACCCTGGAAGGTAAAATAAATATTTCTAAATTTGATTTAGTCCGTGTATCTGAAGCAACCAATTCTGATGATAAATTTGAAATATCGCCTATGATTGAATTTATCGCTTCATCCACCCAACTAGACTGATATAAGACATCTGAATTATATTCAGACGACCAACCTAGTATTCCCTTTTGCATATTGGCCGGGAGTAAGTTTCCAAAGGAGTCAAAACCATCTATTTCTTCACATCCAGAAATAACCAAATAGACTGCAAATCGCATTGCACATCTATTTTGAGCGATCCAGATTCTTCTACTTGTTGACTCAGCTATTTTTTTTATATTGGTTTTTTCTTCATCACTTTTGTTGGCACCCAAAAGAGTTTTTGCTGGAATGGATATTACAATCGAATCTAGTGGTCTTTGAGACCTATAGGCGCCACAAAGTTTTATGAACTCTTCCCAACGTGGTTCTGTATCTTCATCAAATTCACCAGATCTTAGAGCTTTTGATTGAAGTTCAATTACCACTCCCCTATTAAAAAAATGCCATATAAAAGAATTCGACTCCATTTTATATGGCTCATCTGTTGGTAAAACATTTGCCATATTAGAGTTTTCAATTGATATACGTTGATTCTCATCACCTTCATTCAGTAACACAACCCATGGTATTTGATACCTTTTGTTTTTAGAAGCAATGTTTCTTTCAATTACTTTTGTAGCATCTTTGAATATCTTCCTTAATAATTTAATATTTAGTGGTCTAAATACAGATTTTTTCTCACCTTCTTTGAGGCCGAATATCATTGCCATAAAAAATACAATAATGCCTATAACTAGGATTAAACTTATCCAAATAATAGGAATTCCGTTACCCATTGGATTTCTCTTTAATTATTGATGAAAACTTTTTTGAGTATTTGATGTCTTTGTTGATTCCCGACTTGTAGATTGTATTTTCTGCAAATTTATCCAATGAGTCTCTTAAAGGACCAGTCAACCAAATCCATAGCAGCTGAGAAATTATTAACAAAGAAATACAACAAATAGCAAAAATTACTGATTGTTTACTTAATCGAAAAATTCTTATTGGTTTTATATTTGAAATTGTGTGTTGATAAGCTTGTTTGCTGACAAATCTATCATGATTTTTTTTGAGATTCTTTGGCCCTAGCTCAGGCTCTCTTCTAGCAATGTGAACAAATAGGTCTTCAAGAACTTTGTTTATTTCCTTTTCAGAGTTATACCCTTTGTATTTACCTTCAAAACCAATTGCCATTGCGAATAAATACATTCTTTCGATATCAGGTTCTCTGCCAGGTGGCAATTGTATAAGTTTATCAATTTCTTCAAAAATTTTTTCTCCCGCAATAGATGTTCCGAACAAACTTGTTTCAATTAAAAAATCAGTAAAATAATTTTTTCCTGGCCAATTTTGAGTTAGTAGTAATTCATCGGCAACTGCTGCTTTGATGTATTTAGCATCCTCAAATCTATTTTTCTCCGATCTCGAACCGTGGCGCATTAGCTCCATATTTTGTAAATCGATTAGCTTACATAAAGAATTATTAACTTCTTTTGCGAGGTCTTCTTCAGGGGTTAAACGTAATTTATTTAAATTACTAGTATGATTTTCATCGGTATTATCATTGGCATCAAGGTCTTTATCTGCATTATTTTTTGGCACAGTAACTCTTGAAGTCTTGATAATGTTTTGAACTTCATCAACAAATAATCTGAACTGCATCAATAAAAAATCATCATTCGATTTACGTAAATCAGTATCAAACAAGTTTGGCTTATCTATTGCTTTAGTAGAGTTATCAAACTTAGGTTCATTAAATGGTCTTGAAAATTTTCCCATCTAAATTTAACCTTTAATAAACAACAATAAGGACTCAGGTTTATTCACTTCTCCAGCTCGTCCAGTGGGGGATATTACTAAACGATTCTCGTCCTCTAGTATGTCTTTGGGGGTTAAAATCTCAAAAAAAGAAATCCCAGGTAGACTTTTTAAATTCAACTCGTCAACATGAACCACTTTTCTCCTTTTTGCTCCTAATACTCTTCTTTCTCTAAGATCAATTAAAGTTTTTTTACTTCCAATTATTACTGACGACATCCATTTTTCGGCTTCAGAATTTTTTAATCCCTTTGTTCCAATAACTAAAGTTTTACCGACCCACTCTTTCCTGAGTGCTAATTCAAATAAATTATTACTCCAAGTAAATGGAATTTCACGATAATCTTGACTTACCTCCTCTAAAAATATGTTTAAGTCATTCAGTAATATTTTAAATGTTTCATAAAGGTCACTATGCTTATATTGCGGAGGAGATGGTGGCAATGAACCTTCCCTAATCTGACTCAAAGGACCCAGTAAATTACAAAGAGAAAGATACATCATGTAAGGTGAAATAAATTTTGATTGAATTATTCCCTCAAGCATGGGTAGGGCGTTAACTAGTAGATTTAGTTTGTTCGAGAGTAAAATTTTATCTTCTGGTTTTATTGAGTTTTTCTGACCGCTAATCTGCCTTGCCACAAATGTTGCTTTTGCTCTCAATGATTCGATAAAATTTTTTATTTCCTCAATTAGTTTTGGAGCAGCATTTAAATCTATCATCGGAGATAGAACGTCTCCTAAATGTAAAACGTCATTATCATTAAATACAGTACATAATCTAAAAAAAGTAAAATTTCCTGGTGGAGGATCACCAGCAAATAATTTTAGAACTGGTTTAAGTCTTGGAATATCTGCATCTACTGCATTAGACACCTCATCTTTCACAGGATCAGAGACTAGTGACTTAAACATACTTGTTTCATCACTATTATTCATAGCTCTTTTATTGGCTAATGCTAAATAAATATTAAGTGGTACCTCCCTTAATTCTTGCTTGAAAACATCTAAATCCATTTCAAGCGAATTAAAATCAGCATTATTAGCATCATGTTCAATAGCAAATCCATTAGGCATAAATCCATCAAGCTCCAAAATTCTCAACTTACCACTAGCAAGCAATCCAACATCAAATTTACATTTTCTAATACCCCAGTTATAGCTGTTGGTAGCTATGGTATGCCATGCAACCATATTATCAACTCGAGCAGACTCAACTTGAAAATGCTGCGGAGATAAAAGCATTCCCTCATGCCACTGAACTCGATTAGGAATTTTCATTTTCATTGTCCTTCAATTTATTTTCTTTTAATACTAAAAGCAGAGAAATCGTCAACATTAAATTCAAGAATTACTCCTCCTTTTAAATGATCAATCCTTACTCTATGCTCACCTTCGGAAAAATAATCAGCAAAGGCTATCACTGAAAAAACTCTTTCTTTTCCAAAAAAAGAAGAAGGGATTTGCAATGAATCTCCAGGAGCAAGTTCCCAACTATTTACAGTTAAATCTTGTGGGTATGTTTTTAAAACATAATTCTTTGATTTAAACCAATCAGCAGATGTTAATTCTGAAACCTTTTTCACAAGGTCTTCATTGAAAATTAAGACAATATCAACCGCTATTGGCGAATTTTTATTAGCCTCTCTTCCTATCCCAATAGTGACCTGCTCCCATTTAAGTTTTTCACCAGAGGGGAAAACAAATTCTTTTGCAACATCAAATGCTTTAATTGGAATATCTATTGCGCTGCACGCAATAATTAATTGCATAAAAAGAAATGAAATTAAATAGAAAAATAACTTCAATTTTTTAACTCCGTAGAATTTTTTATTTCATCACTGGAGGTAATAGGTTTAGTGCTTATGGTTTTTTGTTGCTCCTTACAAGCAGAAAACGCTGATTGCCATCCAAACTCATACCCCAGTAAAAATAATGCACTAATGATGACAGCCACACTAATGAAGGCTATGATTTTTAGGCGTGTAGTAAATAAAAATGTCATGATTAATTACTTAATTTTTTTTCAGCAGCTATTGACCATGCAACAAATTGAGAAGAAAAAACTGGTGTAATTTCACCTTGCCATAAACATTTACACTTGGAACACATAGTTAATGCTTTATCTCCATTAATTGTAGTTGTTGGTGATGCATCTTCCCATGGAGTAAACGTCATCGGGATACAAATCTGTGGGATAGGCTTATCAACAAAAGGAACTAATGGTTTCGGTTTAAAATTTAGCCCTGCATTAAGAACCATTGGGTTATACCAAGAACTACACATATAAAAAGGTAAAATATTTTGAATCGGCCAGTGCATTTTTTCGGTTGCTAAAGGGGGGCTAGCAAGGTTAACTTCACAATCAGACAAAACTGTAAGCAGACTGTAATATTTACCATAAGTACATTTTATGACTGAATCCTTAGCAACAACTAATTCAAACATTTTCACTCTCCCCTAAAAATTTCACCAATTTTTCCAACTAGATTATTTTTGTTCTCTGTATTTTCATTTAATTCTTTGTTAGATTTATCAGTAGCCTCATCGTCTTTTTTGCCATTTGTGTAACAAATAATTTCGTTTAAGATTCCATCTGAGGAAAAGATTTTTGTAATTCCATCCAAAATTCCATTTTTATAATTAGATTCATGAATTAACGTTTGAGTTAAAGAAAATTGTTGAATTTTTCCGTGCATCTCACCCTTATTAAAATTTGCCTTTCTGGTAAGTTTGCCAGAGCTAAAGTAAAGTGCTGACCCATGAATTTCACCTTCTAAGTAATTAATTTCTGCGGTAATTTCTCCAGACTTGTCATAAATTAGTGCCAACCCGTTAAGTTTATTTTCCTTATAGTTTCTTTTAGCTGTAATTTTCTTTTTATAAAAAGTCTCCACCTCACCCTCAAGCTTTCCATCTTTATAATTCATTTTTAATTCAATGTTTCCATCTTCATCAAATGTCTGAAACAGCCCTTCTAATTTCCCATCAATTGTTTTAGAACGAGTTTTCACACTTCCATCTTCAAAAAAGGTTTCATGAGTTAGTTCTTTGCTCACAATTTTTAAGCCCCTAATTGAACCGCTGGTGCAGCTAACGCTATTACTCCACCCGCTTTATAATTAATTGATGCGCCAGCAGTTATCGCCGTACTTACACTATTTTTTATATCAAGAGATAATGACTGCATTTCCATTGACAGTGCAGCGTCCATTGAAATTGTATAGTCTGACTTGATTGAAAAGGCTAGTGATGATTGAGCATCAAATGTTTTTTTACTTTTTATGGAGATTGCATCATCAGACTCAACAATAATTTTTCCTTTCACTTTAATTTTTAGATCTCCACTGACTTCTAAGGAATAATCTCCTTCCACATTACATTCATAATCTCCTTTAACACTATGAGTAAAATTGGAATCATTTGAATGATATTCATCCCCTTTTACAGTCATTTCGCGATTTCCCTTCACAAAATAAGTTTCATTTCCTTGTGAAACCTCAACGCTTCTATTTCCTTTTTCAATAATATGACTTTCATTACCTGTATAGACTGAGGTAGTTAAGTTATTTTCAACATCCACCTTCATGTCTTTATGAGCATGCTGATAAAATTCCTCTTCATTGGTTTTGTCCTCGAATCGAATTTCATTACCAATACCTCTGCTACTTCTTTCATCACCTAAAGCAATATCTATGAGGCTATCAACATTCTCTTTAACTTGATTGTTTGTTTTAGAATCAGAACTAACTATCGAGGCTAGGTCGGTAATAAATTTATTTTCTGACGAATTTCCCTCAGGAGGTTTTGAAAAGGGCTTAGTTCTAATTACACTTTGTGTTTGATTAGCTGGTAGCTCAACAGGTCTATCACGTTCAGCGTTATAAACACATCCGGTGACTATAGGCCTATCAGGGTCACCGTCTATGTAACTAATAATAACTTCTTGACCGATCCTGGGAATAAATAAACTTCCCCATCCAGTATCAGCCCATGTTTGAGAAACTCTTATCCAACAAGAACTATTCTCATTTTTAATTGAGGATTTATCCCAATAAAATTTAACTTTTACTCTACCTAACGAATCAGTCCAAATTTCTTCTCCAGATGGACCAACAACTATTGCAGACTGACTACCTGATACAAATGGTTTGGGAGCTTTTCTGAGTGGTCTATATGTATGTGAGTCGGGAAATGCTTCAAAAAAATTAACGTAACTATCATTTTTTGCTTCGTGAGTGACCGATTTTAAAACGTATCTTATATTAGATAAAGGATTAGAAAAACCACTCAAACTAAATGCGCCTCCTGCTTGTAAAACAGGACATAGACTTTCACCACGATTTTTTTTTGACTCCATTTGTTTTTGTTGAAGTCTAATTCTTGCTACCTGTTCACCATTACCCAAGTCTTTATAATATCCAGGATATTCATAGCAAGTTCCATTGCCCAACTGGCCGTTTGCATTTGATAACAACAAAGAACTTGGAGTGTGGTAATTGTAATCAGAAAGAACTACATCTTTAGTAACTAATTGAGCAGTAGATTCAAACTTGGAAACAGTGTTTGACATTTCACGTGATGGCTTTTGAGCCCGATAAAATAGTTCTTCACCATTCTCACAATCTTTATGTGATGAAGGGTCGTCTGCCAATACCATCTTGTGCCCATTTTGACTAAAACAAAAAAAATAAAAGATTCCCTCAGATTCCAATAATCTACTTACAAAATCAAAATACGTTTCATCATACTGAACACAATATTCTCGCGTAACATATGCAGCTGTTAAGCGATTTTCAACAATCACTCCAAATGCTTCCAAAATACTAGTAATAATATCCAATGAAGATACATTTTGATATATCGCTCTAGATTGACTTAATTTTAAGAGCCAAAACCTTGGAACGATTTCCGCAGTGTAGTAAGAAAATTGCTGATCAATACCTATTTGTGAGAAGGATGCAACAACCCCATGAAAAAATCTTGATGGAGTATCGGCAGATAAAATTTTTATTGCTACATCTGTATTGATAATTTCAGAAGGACTGATAGATATATTAGAGGAACGCATTTCTAATTTAAACAAAAAAGGATTAGAGATATACTCAGAACCAACAAAGCTATCTAGAATAAAAGTATCTTCTCCAATGACCGTGTCAATTTTTATGGTCATACCCTGCTGACTATAACCAGTTCTCAAAACACTTCTCCATTTTTGTTTTCAAAAAAATAATTTTGGTTAATATCAGAAATATCAAATTGGAATTTTACTGCTTGAAAATTTCTTGTTTTTTTTGATCTTATCCAAGTTGTAAAACCGAGCTTATTAGAATTTTTATGAGACAGTTGTAGGGTCTTTATTTCACTTTTTCTTGCTTCCAGCAAAATCTCTACTCTAAGATCTCTAGAAAGATATCTATGAATTATTTTTTTCATTGTTAAGAAATTTGAACCGCCAGGTAAAAAATCTTGTAATGAATCCCAAGATAAATTTGAAATTGATAATTTAATTCCAGCTGTTTGATCCCAAAATTTTTTACCAAGTACTGCACTCTTACCCAAAATTGAAGCTTGTTTGGATTTGTCTAATCTAGATATATTTTCTGGTTCTAAACTATGCCAACACCCTACGAACTGATCACCATCGATTTTTTTAAGATCAAACCGATCTTTTAAAAGTGAGAGTAAACCTGCCATTGACCTCGGAATACCACATAAAAGCCCAGTATGTTTAACCCAATTTATATCCTCTTCTTTTCTGGAATTTTTTTTCTCTCTCCCAAGCGATGCCAAAAAATTAGATGCCTTTGCAACAATAGATCTGTCAGGCGATTCCCAACTTAATCCAGGAAATCTTTTTTTTCTGGCCAGATAAAATAAAGTTAAAAATTTATTATGAAAAATATCCAAAAATTCAGATGTAGAAAAATCTTTGACCGAATTTCTCAGCATGACCAATTCGGTAAATGGTTCTGGCATTGCTCCACCTGTGCCAACCAAAACCATAAATGGAGACTGGACTAAATAAGCATGATTTTTTTTAAAATCAGTTTTAACCATTGTCAAATCACTGGCCTCAAAACTTAGTGAAACTTTTCCTGAAAATCGAACTGCCACAGGTCGTCCATCATTAACACCCAGTGGAGCAAACCCTTTATTAACCGCCTCCTTTTCCAAAAGACTAATTGATTGCATTAAATCAAATTTCTGAGGTTGTCTAACTATCTGGTCTACCAAAGTAAAATTTTTTTTATTGCCAACCATATTAGATTAACTCCTGTGTTCCACAAGTAGGAGGCCATTCAACAATCTTTTCTTTACCGTGAACTACTGAGAGACAAACGAATGAATTTATCGTCGTATAGAGTGCAAAGAATTTTGCAAGAACCAGACTAAAAAGAATCATTGATGAACCCACGAAAGCTTCTGGATCAAGCTCAATTTGCACTTCAACTCCACGGCAAAACCCTCTCCAAGCTTCAGTAGAAAATTTTCTAGTTACACCTTTTGCTTTTAAACCCACAATCCCTCTGATTTGATCAAGGTCACTATTTTTTTCAGAAGCAAACAATGACAAGAGCTCTTTTAGTAACGTGTGTGAGCTTTTTCCATCTACTAGTGAGTGATGATTAAGTGATAGTAATGAAGTTAATCTCCAGATCGTCTCGCTTTCAAGTGGTGGGTCTCTTTGCCTGGATGGCTCATATATACAGTTTATTAACAAGCCTGCTGAAACCCCTTCACCTACGAGAGAAGCCTTTATGGGAAGCTGTTCTGCCAGTCTCCTGTTTGTACACAAAATCTGGGCATATAAAACTGGATAACTAGGCAAACCTGATGAATTATTTTTGTCTATAAAATTTAGAAATATATCAGTTCCAGAAAAATCTTTTCTTAAACTTTTTCTTCTTGAAGATGACCAGAAAACCTGATTTAGTTTATTATTAAAACTATCATCATTTCCCAACGCACTAAATTTAGGGATGATTTTTGGTGCTCTTGCTCCTGGTTCAGATGCAGTTACATTTATTACAGAATGTATCTCAGTAGTTAATTCTCTGACTCTGTCTGCTGTTAGTAAATACTCATAATTACGATAATTAATGGATATGGGTTCACTAATTTTAGAAAATAGATTAATTATCGGAACACAATTTAATTGAAAATTTTCGGAATTTACTTTTCTGACTTTAGTGGATAAACCTCCTAAATTAATAATGATGTTTAACTCATTGCCCATCAAAACCCTATTTGAAAATCCGCTTAACTCGAAAAAGAAAAATTTTTTTGGGAAGGCAAAATATTCTTGTAGTAATGAATATGCTGGGTGAGTTCCTGGTGCTTGTGGGAGTGCTAGCTCACTTTCATCAAAACCTTGAAATCTAATTGCAGACGAATTTAAATTAATTGAATTATTTTTATTATCTCTTACCAAAATGGATTTAACTCTTGTTGAAAGAGTTTCATAAAGTTCAGTACTTATTGACCAATCCCCAGCAATGTGGAAAGAAAGAGAATCCAAAACCATTTCAGATAAATCTGTATTATTTTGAGTTGAAATTTTTAATAGCAAATTATCATCATCATCAACTTTAGCCTCAATAACTTCCAGTGACATTATTTTTGAATTCCAAATAGTTCTAAATTTACAGTCCTCCCCAGTTGTTGTCTTAGTTGCTAATGTTGTGTGTTTGGGAATTTTAATTCCAGCAGTTATTTTCCCTTGAAGATCAGTTGGCTTTACTTTTACTACCGTAGAGGAAGGTAGTGGTTGTATAAGTGACGGACATAAATTTTCAAGTAAACCAGACGCTATCTCGGAATATTCTCTATCTATGTCTCTATGAACTCTAGCTGCCAAAAATGCTACTGATTCTATTAATCTCTCAGTATGAGGATCCAAAGATTCCGATTCTCTTAAGTCTAGTCTTGAAGCAACTTTTGGAAAACGTTGCGCGAAATCTTTGCCATCTTTTCTGAGATAATCTAATTCTCTTACGTAATAATCTAGTAGATCAAGATCATTTGCTTTACTCATTTGATAAACTCCTGTTCATCAAAAGAATCAACAAATTTATTTTTGTTACTGATGGTGAAGTTTACTCTTTGAAATTCTTTTCCCAAAATTAATACCGCCTCTACTCCAAAGTACGAAATATTTTTATTAGTAGTATTGGAAAATACGCTTACATTAATTTTTTTTAACCTGGGCTCAAAAACTTTGATAGCTTTAACAACGGCATTTCTTACTGCTGTTCTATGATCATCATTTTGCACTGAATACCCTGTAAAATCAGGCAGACCATAGTCTAAAACAGTTAGATCTTTTTTTGTAAACTCATCAAAGGTTAATTTGGAGCGAGTTGTTGTTAATCTATTGAGTTCAATTAATACAGATTGTTCAACACCATCCGGGGTTAGATAGTTGTTATTTATTCCATCATAATTTCCTAACTCCAAACCCAATCTATCGAAGAGAGGTACCATGCCGCCAGAATGTATTCGAGACATATTTCCTCACTTCCTATAACCAATTGTTAGCTCTATTTTCAGACTGGAGCATTAAGTGAAAGATTCCATCCAAATGAATCATTACCTGGACTAACAACATCGATTCCTTGCTGTTTATACTCTATCTCTATCTGTGAAAAATTGATGTAAAACTCATCAGTAGGAAATTGACCGTCGCCATCTGCATGAGTTCTAATAGACGAAATCATTGCATTAGTCATAGTGTAGGTAAACATTGGTAGATAAGCACCAGCTGCAGTTCTTCCAACACGCAATGTTGCAGTGTGTACATTTGCCGCAGCACAAGAGGAAAATAATGCTGGAGTTGACAAGTCAGACATTTTTGTAAAATGCATATCTGTGAAAACAACCCTTCCAGAAGTTCTCTCAGTATTAGCAATATCTAATTGCATTGGCATAGTAGCTTTCAGTTCCCATGTTTTGCAGAGAATTCCCGCTTCATCATCTAATAAGATGGTGTCATTTCCAGTAATATCTGAAACAACTAAATGATAAATGTCGCTTGAACTCATAATTTACACTCCGGTGTTAATTGTTTGAATAATAAAATTGTCATTTTGAAAAATTTTAACTATTAAGCAGCAGGCGGTGGCAGCTCTGCTACTAGCCTAATCGATGCAGTTAATTCTTCCATTTGAAAATGAGGGCGAATAAAAACAATTGCTTGATAAACACCAGGTTTTCCGGGTACATCAGTAACATCAACCCTCGCATTACCAAGTGGTAATCTAGCCTTTGTCTCTTGTGGAGCACTGTCATTTAGACAAACATAGTCAGAAATCCACGTATTTAAATACGTTTCAACTGTCCCCCTTGTCTGAAAACTACCAATTTTATCTCTCATAATGACTTTAATATAGTGAGCAAAACGAGAAGCCGCCAACATGTAAGGGAGTCGTGATGACAGTTCAGCATTAGCATTAGCATTATCTTTGTTGTAGACTTTTGGCTTATTAACAGTCTGCCCTCCGAAAAAGGCAGCAAAATTAGATCCTTTAGAGTTTACAATTGCTATGAACCCTAAATCGTTTAATTCCTTCTCTCTTCTATCAGTAATTAAAACTTCAGTAGGGCACTTCAAAACTATGTCACCCTCATCAGTCTTAAAAGTATGAGCAGTCATCCCCTCGACTTTCCCACCACCTTCTACTCCTCTGATTGCACTTGTCCAACCATATTTTGCAAATGCATCAGTTATTCTCAATCCTAATTGATAACAGGAATTTCCCCATAAATATTTGTTATGATCCTTACCATCAACATCCTCTTCAAAAGCAAAACTTTCAACTGGAACCGTATTTTCACCATAAGGTAGTCTTGCAGCGTATCGTGGTAAAACCAATGTCGCATATCTTGAGTCTTCAGAGTCTCTAAAAGCTTTCCATGTAATGAGCTCTGCACTTTCGAAAATTTTTGAAAGATCTCTTGGGGTTCCCAAATCAGTAAAAGATTTCATATCAAAAAGAGCAGGCTCAGCTGCTGCAACAAATGGTGTATGGGCTGCGGCTGCTACTTTAGAAATTTTCTCGAGTAATGCAATATCTTGAGGATGTCTTCCAAAATAGTAATCTCCTATCAACATTGAGAAAGGACTTCCACCAAATGTCCCATATTCATCTTCATAAACTTTTTTGAAAAGAACACTCATATCGTGATCCACTGCTGTTTCTAAATCTTTTAAAAGCTCTGATTTGCTGACATTCAAAAGTCGTAACTTGAGCCTTGTACTGGTTTCGGTTCCAAAAACCATATCTCTAAGGCCAGTCCATGTTCCCTCTAAATCCTGAAAGTCACTATGGTGCATTACTTCATTCAACTGGTCACCAATCATTTTATCGATTTCAGCCACTCTCTCATTGACCATTGAAACAACCCCTTTATCAGGATAAAAAACCATGCCCTCATCAAGGATCTGTCCAGCGAACTGTCCAATCATTTTCTTTGCATAATTACTTTGAGATGGATCATTAATCATGCCTCCATCCTGAATAATTTTTTCAACTAAGGATAAATTTTCAGTTGATTCGGTTTTTGATGTTTCTTTATCAGCCATATCGGTCACCCGTAAAAGTTATTTCGTATTAAATTTTTTTATGGTTCTACTTACTTGAGGAATTTTTACTTTCTTCTGATTCACTTTTCTCCAAAGCATCTACTTCGGCTTTTACCTCTTTTAATTCTTTACTTTTTCCAACAACGTCAGATAGTAGATCATTTAATTCGTCATTTCCGTCTAACTTGCTCAAAAGATCCCTAAGATTTTGTCTAGCTTCTAGCAACTTTGCCAATCGTGGAATTTTATTAACAACTGCCTCTGGGTGAAAATCACCAAATTCCTTGAAGTCCAAAACTATTTTGAGATCTCCTTCACCTTTCATGACGTCGGCAACTTTCAAATCTAGTCTAGGAGTAATTTTTCCCATAACCTCATTAAAATTGTCTCGATCAATCTCTACAAATCTACGATCTCGAAGTTTTGGGAGAGGTTCAGCTGGATTCCCAGATAAATCGGACATTAGTCCAACAACAAATGGGAGTTCTTTTTTTTCAATTGCATCACCAATCTCAACGTCATAGGTGATTTGTACTCTCGGTGGGCGGTTACGCCCTACCCATTTTTGCAAACTGTCAGCCATCGATTTCTCCTAGCTTTAAACATATGTAATAATTTAAAAAAATAATACTTTAGTATTATTATTACTTATACTTTAGTATTAAATCAAGTTTTTTTTTTAATTAGTGGTTTACAAGCACAAATTAATTTAACGAAGTTTGTTTAATAACTTATCTGCCATTACTGTAGCAAGCCTGCTTCTCATTCTAATCATGCTCAGACGCTCCTGTTCGGAATTTGCGACATTCTGTATTTCTTCTATTAATTTGAGTCTTGTCTTATCAATAGATTGCTGAGTGTCTTTTAATTCCTGTCGAAGAGAATCTCTTTTTTCAATTTGAGCAGATAAATCCCCCAAACCATCAGAGATCGTTCCCCATGGACTTGAACTCGATGCAGCCGACCCCTCGTATAATTGCCCAAATAGCTCACCCAAACTTTCTCCCAACTCATCAAGAGTTTTAGAGCCACCATGTTCTGTTGATTCCGATGATAACGATCCTAAAGCCTTATCAACTAATGTGTTAGTTTCGGCAACTTGCCGAGCAAG
>MDTB01203954.1_pt1 | contig 13630 bp, 8 predicted proteins | sample 811161 | NCBI WGS metagenome assembly MDTB01 (sample SAMN05326650, study PRJNA326480) | marine metagenome | isolation source: seawater | place: Mediterranean Sea | collected 2009
AGTTCTGCCGCCGTAAGGAAATACCTTATATACAATGGTAAACCTATACGTGTTGAGTTTATACCCGAAGAACCAGAAAAGCCAGTAAAAGCCCTCCAGATAGGCACTTTTTACTATCCTCGTCGTGCAATCCGCAAAATTATAGCTCGGTGCAGTCAACCTTCAGAGACACTCCCATTCGACTCTCAATCAAAGTCTCTATTTCACTCGGCGGCACATGAGTCGCCAGTATCCACCCGTCATGAGAGAGCAAACGCATCTCTTAACTAGAACAGCTACTTACGCACGATTTGATTACCTACAACAAAGACGACTGCCTCGCCACTGCAAGAATTGTGAACTCTGACCGTAATTGAGAATTTGTGGTTTTTTGCTTTATTCTTGGTCCTCACTATACCTACCAGGATGCCCACGGTGCCGAATACAGTGCTTGGCTCATGTCGGTGACGAGATCCTCCTGCTCAAGCAGGGCTTCAAGCGTGGTATCAATCCCCAGTTCAACTCCTTCGTTTCTGAACACGCCAACGTAACCATACCGACCATTGCCCGCCATGATGATTTTGCCGGTCGGTGCGTCTTCTCGGCACATGTATAACACTGCAGGTGTCACTAGAGACGGTGCACGTGCTGGGTCGGGATGGTCCAGGTCTTCATCCAGCCCGGGCACGGTGTTCGTTAAGCGGGTTGCCGCCGCAGGGGCAAGCGTGTTTACCCTGACGTTATGCGACGCACCCTCCTTTTCGAGCACATTCATCAACCCGACCATCGCCATTTTTGCGGCCCCATAGTTCGCCTGACCAAAGTTGCCGAAGATGCCGGAGGTCGAGCTGGTAAAAACAATGCGACCCCAGTTCTTGGCATACATGATTGGCCAGACGGCATGTGTTACGTAGGCCGACCCGTTTATATGGACATCCATTACGATATCCCATTCATCCAGCGTCATATTCTTAAAAGACTTGTCTCGAAGGATGCCCGCGTTGTTTACTAGGATGTCAACGGTACCGAATTCTGCCACAGCATCGTCCACGATACTCTTTGCTCCGGCCCTGTCAGCGACCGAGGCTTTATTGGCAATGGCAATGCCACCCGCGGCTTTGATTTCATTTACTACCATGTCAGCCATATCGCTGGCACCTTCGCCCGCAACATTGCCGCCCAGGTCGTTAACGACAACCATTGCCCCTCTTTTCGCAAACTCCAGCGCATGAGCCCTGCCGATACCACCCCCGGCGCCCGTAACAATCACTACCTTGTCTTCAAAATCACCCATTCAAGTCTCATTTGATCGATTTATGAACCTTCCGTTAGTGAAAACAAAGCCTAACCTTTCAGTTCCAGTGTTTTGTTTTGCTTTGCTATGGCAACAATCCTGATTCTTAAACGCTTAGTTCCGTCGCCTGAATTGACTGATGCGGCATTCTGGCCTGGCAGTTCAACAGCTCTACCAAGTATCTATGTTTGGTCTCTTTTTTTTAGCTCTCGCAGGTGCCTTGGGGATAGCGTCTAGCCCCGCAACAATCCAGTCGCGAGAACTTGCAGGATCAATGACATCCTCAATGCCATAAAACTCAGCTGAGTTAATCGCTTTCGCTCGATCATAAGCTTCATCTACACGTTCTTTGAAAACCCTTATGCGCTCTTCGGCGCTATCCATCTCTTGGAATTCCCTTCTGTGAGCTAACTTAACGCCGCCTTCGATCGCCATGCCGGCGAATTCGGCGGTTGGCCACGCAACTGTAAAGAAGGGGACCTTGGAGCCTCCCCCGCACATCGCCTGCACCCCTAAGCCATAGGCCTTGCGTACAACGAGACCAAACATAGGCACGGATAAATTAGCTCCTGTGTTAAACATGCGTGCGCAATGTCGGACCAAGGCCGTTTCTTCGACTTCCGGGCCCACCATAACCCCAGGACAATCCATAATTGAGACTATAGGTAGATCAAAAGCGTCACACAATTGTAAGAAACGCGCACCCTTGTCTGCGCCGTCAGAATCAATTGCGCCGCCAATGTGATGTGGATTGTTTGCAATCAACCCCATGGGCTTACCCTCTATTCTAATTAGGCAAGTAACAATTCCAATCCCGAAGTTTTTACGTATTTCTAAGATTGAATCCATGTCTGCTAACGTTTCGATTATATCGCGAATATTATAAATTTCTTTCCTATTTTCAGGAACGATATGGCGCATTTTTCGCTGATCTGGCGCCTCCCATGTGTCTATTGCGCCTTGGAAATAGGAGATATACTGTTTAGCGATTTTGGTTGCCTCTCCTTCGTCCTCAACTAAAATGTCAATTACACCGTTTGTTACTTGAGATTCTGTGGGTGCAACTTCATCTGGCGCGAAGATACCTAAACCTCCTGCTTCTATCATCGCCGGCCCACCCATGCCTATTATGGAATTTTTGGTCGCAATGATGACGTCGCAGCAAGCTAATAGCGCCGTATTACCAGCGAAACAATAGCGTGAATTGATGCCTACTAAGGGCACTAAACCTGAAAGCCTAGACCAGTGAGTAAAGGTTTCTACCTCCATGCCCAATGTACCCGGGCCATCAGTATCTCCAGGTCTGCCTCCTCCGCCTTCTGAATAAAGAACTACCGGCAGCTGAAATCTCTCGGCTAGCTCAAATATCCGATCTTGTTTGTTGTGGTTCCATAAGCCTTGAGTGCCAGCAAGCACGGTGTAGTCATAGTGAACGACAGCGCAGCGCGATTCTGTTTTTTTAAAAAGGGCCCCATTAACATGGCCTACTCCCATTACTAGACCATCTGCTGGCGTATTCTCCCTTAGCCATTCAACGGTTTTTCTTCTTCGCTGGGCCGCCAGAACCATTGATCCGTACTCGATAAATGTATCGGCATCACACAAGTCAGCAATATTTTCTCTTGCGGTGCGCTGATTATGCTGTCGCCGACGTTCTACAGCCTTGGGGCGATTTTCGTCATATAAATGGGCGTGACGATCGAAATTTTCCTGCAGATCTGGGCGAATTTCATCGAGATCAATTTGATTATGGGACTCATAGTTTAAGTCGCCTATATCTCCTTCTTCGATAAATACTAGTGGATGTCCTTCGATTACGATTTCACCCTCTGAGATAGGGACTGAATGAATAATGCCAGCTCGATCGGCCCTGATTTGGTGTTCCATTTTCATGGCCTCCATTACAATCAGCGGCCTTCCGGGAGCTACTTTGTCTCCTGGTTTAATCAGAACTGCTACGATAGTCCCTTGCATGGAAGCAGGAACCCCTATAGATCCGTTCGGGCCTGACAAATCGATGGACTGTGAGGGTTTCTTTTTGCTCTTGCGGTCGGAGCTTTTATCGTAGGCAAATAATGCTAGTGGATCAGAGCTATCAACTAGGGCGCCTGCCAAGCGTGAGGCTAACTGATCTTTATCTTCGCTGGCGATATGCCGCACATCAAACTCGCGCATCTCTGCTAGATAGATCGAATTGTCGTCTATCCAACGCGTAGTGACAGCACTGTTCAAGAAATCCTGATTTTTCAAAACCGAACGTAAAAACGGAATATTGGTATCTAGTCCTTCAATGCGAAACTCTGAAAGAGCACGTGCGCACTTTTTTGCTGCCTCTTCTAGGCCAGATTTGGGAGAGTGCACAATGACTTTTGCCAATAGGGAATCGTAGTTTGTGCTTGGAAAAAAACCTGTGTATCCAAAACCATCAACCCTCACGCCCGGGCCACTGGGTGGATCATATGCCGTAATTTCTCCCGTCGTGGGTTTGACCGAACCATCCCCCTGTAGGGTTTCCATATTTACTCGGGCTTGAATAGCAACGCCTTTAGATTCTGGTGTTTCGCTGAGGTTTAGGTCGTGCAGCGTTTTACCATTAGCAATTTCGATTTGTGATTGCACAAGATCTACGCCCGTGACCTGTTCGGTTACTGTATGTTCTACCTGTAATCGCGCGTTGGCTTCAATAAATGCAAATTTTTCTTGATTCTTACTTTTTGTATCAACTAAGAACTCGAAGGTGCCAAGGCTAAAATAACCTACATCCTCGGCCAATGTCTTAGCTGCTGCCGTTATTACCTGACGAACTCTCTCAGGTAGATTGCAAGCAGGTGCAATTTCGATCATTTTTTGATGCTTTCTTTGCACGCTGCATTCTCTGTCGCCAATGGCAACGACATTTCCTTTTGTATCTCCCAAGATTTGAACTTCGATGTGCCTCGCTGCCTGAATGAGCTCCTCTATATATAGCTCAGCATTGCCAAACGCATTTTTGGCTTCAGACTGGCATCGCGAGTAGGCGTCTTTTAAGTCGTTAAGATTGGTAACTATACGACTACCTCTGCCTCCACCTCCGGCGAGCGCCTTAATAATTACTGAGGCGTTGTCTCCCAATGATTTAAAAAAGTCTTCACATTCTTCTAGCGTACTAGGCTTGTTAGTACCTAGTACTACGGGAACCCCAGCTTTGATGGCAGCTTGCCTTGCTGTCGCTTTGTCCCCAAATAGATGCAGTAAATTCTTGTCTGGGCCAATAAAAGTAATGTTGTTACTAGAACATTCCGAAGCTAGATTACTGTTTTCGGCAAGGAAACCATATCCAGGGTGAAGAGCATCGCAGTTAGTATCTCTGGCAATAGATATAATATTCTCTACATCCAAATATGCTTTTGTCCCCATCGCATCTAAACAAACTGATTCGTCGGCTATTTTTGTATGTAGACTTTTGTCATCATCTTCGGAATAGATGGCGACGGTTTGAATATTTAGTTCTGCTGCAGCTCTGGCAATTCGAATAGCTATTTCACCTCGATTGGCTACCAGGATTCTTTTAACAGTCATCGTCTTTACGGCTTTTCCATTGTGAGAATTGATTTAAAGATGAGCCTTTTTCGCCAGTTGAGCTCTGATTTGCGCATGTTTTCTTTCATCGAGTTGGTAACCTGCATAAACAGCCGCGGCAATAAGTCCAAAGATCAATGTGAAAGGGCCATCCAATAAGCCCAAAGCATATATTTTGTCCGGATCTATCTCACCAGCCTCCTTACCTACAGGGAATTCAATAAGATCTAAAGCAATCCCAGCAATAACTTGGCCGATGCTATTTGTTATCTTGGCAAAAAAGGTGCGCGCCGAAAAAAAGGCACCCTCTTGTCGACGGCCAGTCTGAAGTTCGTGTTCGTCAGCAATATCCGCTAAGGCAGACATAACGCTGACATTTAGGATAGCTCCAAAGATTGACTGAATGGTGCCGAAGAACACCACGAAAGTTAGCAACTCCCAAGTGGAATTCTCTGGCGCAAGGTCGACTAACCTCAGAGTAACAGCGGCAGACCATGCGATACTTAGGCCGACGCAAGACCAGATTATAGCCATACGCTTGCCGAATATTTGATGAACTTTGGCAACTGCCAAGAATCCAAATCCATAGCCCAGCAATGTGCCGAGAATCCGCCAACCAATTTGCTCGTCCGTAAACTCCCAGTAAAACGTGTCCATATAGAGAGCGAGAGTTTCGTGAGTGCCAATAGTCACCGATAAAAAGAAAAGGCCGAATAATAGATAGCGATAATTTTTATTGCGAAGAGTTTCATAAATGTCTGAAAGCAGCTCTTTTAAACTAGGACCCGGTGAGTCGTCGGTAACTTTCACCATTTTTGGAATTTGGTCCTGAGTCCCTCGTGCTGATAAAAGCATACAGATGACAATTACTGAGCCAACAAAATAGATTACAGGACTATAGGCTTCTTGCATCACCCTGCCGTTGTCATAGGACGGAAAGATGAGGAACCAAACCACAGCGTGCATAATCACCACGCCAAGGTAGGTGAACAGAGTGTTGTAGCTAAAAATGCGTGTGCGTTCGATAAAACCCTCACTTAATTCCGCACCCAGAGCCAAATGAGGAACTGCGAAAAGAGTAGAACAAACTTTCATTAACACAGTAAAAAAGGTGAACCATAGAAACAAGTCAAACCCGGCCAAGCCTTCGGGAGGGTTGAAAATAAAATAAATAGCAATGGTCAGCGGCAGAGGTGCGGCGTACATAAATGGATGTCGGCGACCTAACTTCGAGCGCCATCTATCTGAAATGGACCCCGTCAGTGGATCAGTAACCGCGTCGGAAATAAGTCCTATGGTGACCGCCGCGGCCGTCAATGTACCCGACAGCCCCAGCACTTGATTATAGAAGAAGAACGTTAAGGCATTGAAAACCCAGTTTGCGCCAGATTCGCCGACGGCTCCAATACCGAAAGCAAGTTTAGTTTTATAAGAAACTGACTCGACTACTTTGATTTTGACTAATTCCTAGAGAGGGTGAGTATCAAGAGCCGTGAATCAAATGGGATCTTAAGCTTATTCCGGAAGTAGGCCACCTGGCGCCAGAGCAAGCAATACAAACAAACCTTCAGTACGTGCAAAACACCGGCCTTAATGTGCTGCCGGCTAAATGCTGAACGTTTTTGCAACACAAGTGACGACACGCAAGCGACCACATGGCAACTGTTTGTCCCCCTTCCAAGGCACCAAAGTTTTTCGGCAGTGAGGCGGCCTGAATGTGCCGGCTTTTTCGGATTCGACCGTTGCTTCCTCGACGTCGAGTCCAAGTCCAATAGCGTCGGCCGGGTAGAAGCAACCCCCCATCAGCGCGATGATGGCTCGTTCGCCTTCCGGACCATCGCCGACGCCGCGCCGAAAGAACCACTTGGTACTCATAAATCCCTGCTAACAAATCATTGTTGCACGCTCCGCCACCTTCTGTGGTGACGGCTACAACCCAGCGGTACGCGAGTAAGCAGGGATCCTGTCTTGACCCCCGCCACCGAGTAGCCGAAGGCCCGGTTGATCGAGCCACTTCGCCTTGATGCCTCACAGGGCATAGTCAGCTTGACTGAGTGCAATCATATTGTCGCCGCTACGCCCGTTAAGAGCCTAGCGTCGACGTTGAGAAACACCTGCGTCACTCGGTAGCTACCACCTTGCACCTGCGGGAACGCGCGACGCATCGAGTCTTCAACGTTCAACCCTCGAAACGCCGGATAGATATCGGTCGGCTTAACGCGGCGTCTCAATTCTCTCTTGTAGGGCGCTATCCCCGGAAGCCGGCTCGGAAACAGGCCGGTTTTCCAATCTAAATTTTCCCGGCGTGACGCCCACCTGCTTGGAAAACGCCCTGGACATCTGCGCCTCACTAGAAAAGCCGGACTCCACCGCAATCGAATACTGTTTTAAATCGGTCATCGCAAGCAAACGCTTCGCGCTCTGAACTCTGAACTCGGCAAGTGTGTCGGCGATGGAACGTGGCCAATGGTCTTCAAAAATCGAATACAGGTTCCTACGAGATGTCCCTGATGCCTTCACGATGTCTCCGACGGACAGGGAAGGATCACGAAAGTTCTTGCGCATGAAATTCAGCACGGCGCGCAGCGTCTTGTCATCAACCGCGTAGCAATCAGTGCTTCCTCGAATCTCAACGTGCCCCGGAGGTACGAGCAGGGGCGAGGTCGGCGTCGATGCACCGTTCATCAATCGATCGAGAAGCGCTGCGCCTTCGTACCCCAGCCGACGATAATGCGGGTCAACGCTCGTCAGCGCTGGCTCGGAAAGTTTGCAGAGCGACTCAATATTACCCACTGAAACGACGGCAACATCCTCGGGAATGCGCAACGACGCTGCCGCACACGCCTCGATGATATGCCAGTACAGGGTATCACTCGGGATCATCACGCCCAGCGGCCTCGGCAAGCTCAATAGCTGAGATGCTAACCACGGCACACGTTCCCGATCTGCCGAGCGATCTAAAACACTCAATCCGACCACGGTCGGATCTAATCGGAACAGAGTCCGACCACGTGATTCGACCTGCTGGCGGAATCCACGGGCGCGCTCTCGCGTCTGCCTGTCCTCGGATGTTCTGATAAAGGCCAGGTGTTCAATGCCTTGGTCCATAAGGTGGTCAGCTCCCATGCGACCAATGGCATGGTTATCCGTCAGAACCTCAGGCAGGTTTACTTCACCCTCCGAATCGAAGAGATTAAGGGTCGGTAGAGTGGCACTTCTCATAATCTTGCCAATTGCCGAGTCAGATTCAGGGATGATAGTAATTAAACCATCGTACCGACTGGCATTGACCAATTTCAGAGCCGGAGCCAGATGACCGACATCATCAGATACGATCGTTAACAACCACCCTGCCTGAATGGCAAAGTCGACGATGCCCTGTTCTGTATAAAGACCATACCTCTCCCCGTAGTGGACGACCTGTTTGCGGTCCGGATAGTAGAGGACTCTTTTGCGGTCCGAACTCATAATTCGCTCCGTTTGGTCATACCCATCTGTATTGCTCTGAGGCCAGCACGTAACGAGAATTCTGAACGAAAAAGTGCGCGGGAGTCCTACTACTGCCGCCAGACAAAAAACTTAACCGATCTGCGACCAGTTTTACATAGGTCAGGACGTCGTTGCTGAGCTCTCACTATGTGATGCCTTCATTGAACCCATTCTGCCTACGAGCCTCCGATAAAATTAACCCGGTAAACATACCCAGCGCCAGCGCTTCCTATTCTCCGCGCAGTCCTTGCTGTGTGGCGCTAGACGTCAGGGTCTGGTAGCCCGCATAGGAATCCTTCAGCATCGCGTGATTCAGCAACACCTCTGCTTTGACCTTGCCTGTTGAAGGGTCTTTGATCCTCGAGCGCACCCAGTAAGATTCAGTGCGACGGCTTTCGGAGATGCAGACGATTTCCCTTTCGATCATGTAGCAATCACCCACCAGAAGCGGACCGTCCGTCACCTTGATTTCCATATCAGCAAACAAGCCCACTGCGGGACCGTTTACCGGCCAGGCTGCCAGATCGCTGCTGTATTCAGCCAGCACGCTGATCATCTCCAGGGGAATTATGGCTTGAGCCCAGGGTGTGTCAACGGCGGTAGCAGGATCGTAAGCAGGTAGGGTCTCGGTGATGACATCGAGCTTCTGTTTGAGGCTGAATGGATAAAGTTTGCCCATGTTCTGTTCGAAATCCATGCGAATCGTATCAACCACTTTGCCGCGCATGCCGACCGTCAGGTTTTTCAGAATCTTCAGTGGGCCTGGTAGTGTCAGGCGGGCCACTCTGGCGTCAAGCTCAGATTCAGGGTAAACGCCATTGGCATCGGGGATACTCGCAGTGCCTGCCAACACCGGTGTGCCGTCTGCTTTTTCGGCCCAGATACGGGTGATGTTTTTGCCCGCATCCGGCCTTTCGACAAAGGCGCGTACCTGGTCGCCTTCGAAGCACATGTTCAAAAAGTGTGAAGAAAGACAGCCCTGTTCAAGCCACTTCTTACCCCATAGCTCAACAAGCAAAGGCACAAACTGGCTGAAGTGGGTAGGTCCCTCGATAGGACCAGCCTGGAATCCCAGCTTTTCAGCCATTTCGTCGTCGTGGATCGACTGGTGCCCGCCGTATTCCTGTTCAGCAAGCATCTGTTTGGGTTCGCGCAGTTCACCTGCGAGAATTTCGTTGCTACGCATGTTGGGTTTCTCGTTCGACATCTTGATTAGTTGGCAGGCTTAGCTGCTCACTTGTGCTTCCTCGGATTGGGAGAGTACCCCTGCCGTGTAGAGTCTCTTTACGACATTATCGTCATAGCCGAGCCATTCTTTGAGTACCGAGCTATTGTGTTCGCCACGATATGGAGCTGGGCCGCGCACACCGGAAGACGCCGAGGAGAAACGATAGGGGGATTGGGTAACCGGTCGAGTTCCGCCCTGCCGATCATCATTGTCTACGATGGCTCCGCGGTGGGCGATGGTTGGCTGTTCACGGATCGAGTGGGCAGTGCGAACTTGCCCCCAGGCTACGTTCATCTCCTGCATGACTTCGTCAAACTCCTTCTTCGTTTCGAGGGTCTGCAGAAAGTCGGCGATGGCCTGCTGACGTGCGGCGACCTTCGCGTCAGAGTCCATTTCTGGGGTGCAAGAATCATTTACGCCATGCTCGGCGCTGAGTAAGTCACATAACCGGCGGATGTCGGTCGCGATCACAACTGGACCGATTGGCGTGTCCCAAATCTGGCTGGGTTCCGGGCCAGTATGTTCGGATCCTTCCAGGCCGTAAAGTATCTGTTCGTCGGTGAAGACGGTAGCGTCGATCATGGCGATTTCGATGTGCTGACCTGTGCCCTCACGCTCACGCATGATCACCGCAGACAGGACACCGATCAGCCCGTGCAAAGAGGCATTGGTGTCCGCGAGCGACACCGGCAAGTCCTGAGGTGGCAGATTACCGCGGCGTGCGGCGCGATCGATGAGTCCCGTTTCGGCGTGAATGACTGGCGCATAGGCGGGTCGCCAGGATTCCGGGCCATCGGAACCGAAACCAGAGATCGACAGCATGATCAGGCGGGGATTGATCTTGCGTAAGCTCTTATAGTCTAGACCCAGACGCCCCATAACATCTGGACGATAGTTTTCCACCAGAATATCTGCGTTCCTGACCAAATCGAAGACGAACTCCTTCGCACCCGTCGCCCGCAGATCGATGCTGATATTGCGCTTCCCAACATTCTGCTGGTGATAGTAGCCGGGAATACCGGCGATAACTTTGCCCCAGAGCCGGGTGACGTCGTTGTCTGGCGGTTCCACTTTAACCACGTCGGCCCCCAGATCAGACATCACCCGGCCGGCAAAAGGACCCGCTAGCACGCGTGAAAAATCCAGCACTCTAAGGCCATGAAGGGGATAAGTTGAATCACTCATAGGGCTCCCTCAGCAGTTTTTTTGACCGTTCTTTGAAGGACATAGTTAATTTGACTTACCCTCAATCACTCGCCACCGTTGACAGCGATGGTCTGCCCTGTAGTAAAACTCCCAGCACGTGAAGACAAATACACGGCCAAACCGGCAATATCTTCCGGCTCGCCGATGCGTCGCAGACTCGCATTAGCAGTCGCGTTTTTTAAAGTTTCAGGATTTTCCCAAAGGGCTCGCGCAAAGTCTGTTCTAATAAGACCCGGGGCAATAGCGTTAGCACGAACATTCGATGGGCCGTATTCGACGGCAATATTCCTTGCCATCTGCATATCCGCCGCTTTTGAGATTCCGTAAGCACCAAGTACCGGGGTACCTCTCAATCCATCGCCGGACGATATGATGATAATCACACCATCTTTGCGCTCTACCATTCCCGGCAACACCATCTGGCATAACCAGTGATTAGATGTGATATTAGAAGCTAAAACTTTGTCAAACGCCGAATCGGGTATATCGGCCATAGAGCCATAGAAAGGATTTACCGCTGCATTACATACCAATATATCGACCTTGCCTAAATGTTTCTTGGTTTGAGAAATTAGCCGATCGATTTCAGTCTTGTCACCGATATGACAGGGAATAGAAACTGCGCCGCCCGGACCATCAGTTGTGGCCTCATTAATTTCCGCAGCAACCGCCTCACAGGCATCAGCTTTTCTACTAGAGACAACTACTTGTGCACCGTGTGCAGCCAATTGTTCGGCAATGGCCTTACCAATTCCTTTAGTCGAACCAGTAATAACCGCGGCTTTCCCGGTCAAATCAAATAGACTCACATCGTCCCCTTTTTTATTAATGGATGTAGATTTTTCAAGTAACCTAATCACGTCAGCGTCTTGCTCTCAAATAAAATGAATGTCCCTTTTCGCCCTTAACCACTTCGGCGCCCGTGTTAAACATCATCCATGCGGCAAAAGGACGCTTCAGCACGCGGGGAAGATCCAGCATCTTCCGACAGTCCCCAATTACACACCTGGCCTGAAAACAGGCAATCCAAACAGGTCTTCAGCTCGTGCAAAACACCGTCCTTATTGTGCTACCGGCTAGGTGCCGAACGTTTTGCGACACAAGTGACCACACGAAAGCGAACACCAGCACTGTTGGGCCCCTCCCACAGCGCCAAAGTTTGTCGGCGGCGAGGCTACCCGAATCTCACGGCTTTTTCGGATTCGACGGATCGGTGCGTAGGCTTCCTTCAGATTCCACTTCAGCAAGAACACCCTCCCCCTCGGCTATCAGTTCCCACGACTGAGCCGATCAGGTGTTCGGCTAGTAGCTCCAGTCACCACCCTGGCTTGGACCACCAACAGTAAACAGTGTCTGCGCTGTGTACGTGCTTCCTTCTCTTATGAATGAGAGAGAAGTCAATGTATCAATAGAAGAGACCGAGTAAATGGTCTTCAGGAACCTACTCCCGAAGGGTCCACTCTCTCGCCGAATCTGGTGCGGAGCTTTGTCTTTACGCATCCATTGAAACAAACCCCCGCTTCTCAGCGAGGGTTTGTGAACAAACTGGGCCTTCCGTTCGGCAGTCTCTTCTGAGAAATCCTTTCTCAGATACTTTTCACCCAGTTTCCGAAGCTGGCTTTTTCAGTAAAAGTTCATTCAGATCTAAACTAAAAAGATGCACCCATCCGTACGTAAAACTGCCTCATCAAAGGATTGTGTAGTGCCTCTTCATATCCCGTAAAGAAGGCCGTTGGCGGCTCCTCATCAAAGACATTCACGGCACCAACCGTGATGTTGTAGTTGGAGTCTCTACCAAACGAGTAACGATATTGCACATCAACCTCGGTGTGCGAACTAATCGTACCAAACGCACCTCTCCCGTTTTCCCTATTGCCAAAAGAATCGTCTTCCAAGCCATCGACATAGCGCACGGTGACATTACTGGAATGCTTGTCCATCGACCAACCAAGTATCAGGTTTGCTCTAAGCTCGGGCGCCGCAACACCGGCGTTACCTTGATTTCGGAATCCGAGCCCATCGATGGTAGCTCCATCCTCCGTTGCTTGGAGATCGTAATCTAATAGGTAGCTGGATTCAGTTCGAATATCGAACCTATGCGCATCTATGTCGAAGGCATAGGACGTGGAGATATCTATACCCGAAGTATCTGTTCTTCCAGCGTTAAAGAAGCCAGTATTGACGATCAAAATTGCGCCTACGTTAGCTGGACAAGACGTAGCACCTTCATTATCGAGAACCGGATTTACGAGTGGAACAAGCGTATCGCGTTGAATCTGTGGGCTACAGGGATCAGCAGCAACCAGCGCGTTTGCGTTTTCTTCTGTGACTTGATTTTCGAACTCAAAATCAAAGTAATCCACATCGATCTGGAAGGAGTGGTCGCCATCGCCCCAAGGAACCTCGGGCGACCAGCTTACCCCAAGATTGAAGTTCTTAGACTCTTCCGGTTCAAGCAACGGGTTCTTTGATTGAACAACCGTCTTGAAAGTACCCGCATCTTGTTCCGCAGCGTTTATTGTATCCCTGACCTCGGTTACCCTTGAGTTCTTATCGTCACCGACAACATTGGCGAGCGATGGTGCACGGAACGAAGTACCGGCAGATAACCGTAGTGAAAGGCTTTCTGTTGCACGCCAGGTAATGCCGATCTTAGGGTCAGTGCTGTCGACATCACCGTAGTCCTCATGCCGACCCGCTAGTTGGATATCAACAGTATCGAGGATCGGCAACGCAAACTCGACAAAAAACGCATCTATGCTTCTGTCACCCTTGCCGCCAAATCTCGGCCCGCCGAAGCCCTGAGACAGCGAGTTCGCAAAGTTACTAAATTCGAGCTCCCGAACTTCATTTCTCCTCTGGTATCCGACAGCCAT
>MDTB01221822.1_pt1 | contig 13629 bp, 12 predicted proteins | sample 811161 | NCBI WGS metagenome assembly MDTB01 (sample SAMN05326650, study PRJNA326480) | marine metagenome | isolation source: seawater | place: Mediterranean Sea | collected 2009
CGCCGGTCATGTTGTGATAATCAGCCCGCTGAAATCCGGCCTTCTCTATCATAGCCTTCAATGATTCTTGATCTGGATGCATTCTTATCGATTCCGCAAGATATCGATAGCTATCGCTATCATTAGCAATGATTTTTCCCAATTTTGGAAGAACATTGAAAGAGTAACAATCATAGACTTTATTTAGAAAGGGCGATTTCGGTTTGGCAAACTCCAATATCAGCAACCTACCACCTGGCTTGAGCACTCGGAGCATAGAGGATAACGCGCTGTCCTTATTGGTTACATTTCTCAAGCCGAAGGCAATGCATACAATGTCAAATGTGTTTGTTGGTAATGGAAGTTTTTCGACATCCGCTTGCACGTATCTGACATTTTCCACCAAACCCAGATTCGTAAGGCGGTCTCTGCCGACTTGCAGCATACGATTATTGATGTCTGTCAAAAAGACCGTACCTTTGGGGCCAACTTGGCGAGCAAATCTCGCGGCCATGTCTCCGGTCCCTCCAGCGACATCTAATACCCGATGACCCGGCTTAACAGCAGACATTTCGACCGCAATATGCTTCCAGACTCGATGAATACCACCAGACATTAGGTCATTCATCAAGTCATACCTTGTTGCCACTGAGTCGAAGACATCCGCTACGCGCTCCGCTTTACTTCCAACAGCAACCGTTTGGTAACCAAAATGGGTGGTTTCATCCGACATAGAAATTTATTTAATTTGGCGTCTGAGCTCCTATTGTAACGCTCCAGACTATGGATAGGTATGGTTGTACAAGATTCTTCATGCATCAAACATTTTCAGGACTTGCATTTCCTTTTCGCGAGATTTACCCCTTGTATGGAGTTCTTTCAGGTATTGAGACCAATATTTGGCGTGGTTTATGACTAGGTCATGGAGGTAATCCCACGAGTAAATGCCGGAGTCATGCCCGTCATCAAAGTAAATTCTCAACGCATAATTGCCCGTTTTCTGGATATCCTCGATAACAACGTCGCGCTTTCCGGTTTGCAGTATTGCCTTGTCTGGGCTGTGTCCTCTTACCTCTGCACTCGGGGACATCACGCGCAGAAATTCCGCGCTAATGTGGAAAGTATCGCTCCCCGCAAATTTGAGTGAGATTGCGTCCCTGGCTTTGTTTATTTTAATACTTTTCGGAATCGGCATAGGCGGGACCTATTGCGCTCACGCTGTTATAAAATAAAGCGGGTAAGGTCTTCATTGCTCGCCAATTCACCAAGATTTTTCTCTACAAATTCACAGTCTACTAACACTTTTTCACCTTTCCCACCAAGGTCTGCGGCGTCGAATGAAATTTCCTCCAGAAGACGCTCAAGGATGGTGTGAAGACGTCGCGCACCGATATTTTCTGTTCCTTCGTTTACTTCATAAGCTATTTCGGCTATCCGCTTTACCCCGTCTTCTGAAAATTGTATCAATAGCCCCTCTGTCTCCATAAGGCCGCAATATTGTTTGGTCAGCGAGGCGTTTGGCTCGGTCAGTATTCGCTCAAAGTCGTTGATACCGAGTGATCCGAGTTCTACTCGGATCGGAAGCCTGCCTTGTAATTCGGGGATAAGGTCCGATGGCTTCGACAGGTGGAAGGCACCTGAGGCGATGAACAAAATATGATCCGTTTTTATCATCCCATATTTTGTCGATACAGTGCTTCCCTCAATTAGGGGCAGCAAATCGCGTTGGACCCCTTCACGTGAAACGTCGCCACCACCCGTGTCTGATCGGCGACAGACTTTGTCTATTTCATCGAGGAAAACGATACCATTTTGTTCAGCCGATTCAACTGCACGAAGTTTTATTTCTTCTTCGTTCACGAGTTTGCTGGCTTCCTCCTCCTTAAGATTTTTCAATGCCTCCGCCACGTTTACTTTTCGCGTTGCGGTTTTACCTTTGCCCATAGAGCTGAACATGTTCTGCAATTGCGATGTCATTTCTTCCATGCCTGGTGGCGCCATGATTTCCACTCCAACGGGAGCTTGGCGCAACTCAATCTCAATTTCTTTATGATCCAGTTGACCTTCGCGGAGCTTCTTTCTGAAAATTTGTCTGGTCGACGATTCAGATTGCTCCGGACTCCGAGCTGGAGGAAGCAAAGCGTCAAGGATTCTTTCTTCCGCCGCATCCAACGCACGCTGATCCACCTTATGCATTTCATCTTCTCTGGTTTGTTTTACCGAGGTTTCGACCAGATCACGGATTATAGATTCCACGTCCTTTCCAACATAGCCAACTTCTGTAAATTTTGTGGCTTCAACCTTCACAAAGGGCGCATTAGCCAGCCTTGCGAGCCGCCTCGCTATCTCAGTTTTACCGACCCCAGTTGGACCTATCATCAAGATATTCTTTGGCGTCACTTCATTGCGCATACTCTCGTCAAGTTGAGCTCTGCGCCAACGGTTTCTCAATGCGATAGCAACAGCCCTTTTGGCATCTTCTTGGCCAATAATATGCTGGTTTAACTCGTGAACAATTTCACGGGGTGTCATCTTAGACATTGTCTTTCCTGAGTTTCTAATCTTTGCATTCTAGAACTTCGATAGCGTGGCTTTGATTCGTATATACACATATATTTCCCGCTATTTTCAGACCTTCCGATACAATCTCTTTTGCACCGAGCGTTGTATTGTCTAGTAAAGCTCTCGCTGCTGATTGGGCATATGGCCCTCCGGACCCAATGGCGATCAGGTCATCCTCTGGTTGTATTACGTCCCCATTACCAGTAATGATCAACGATGCGTCCTTGTTAGCCACTGCAAGCAGGGCTTCTAACCTTCTTAGCATGCGATCTGTTCGCCAATCCTTTGCAAGTTCTACAGCGGCCCGCGTGAGATTTCCCCTGTGCTGTTCCAACTTTGACTCAAAGCGCTCAAAAAGCGTGAACGCATCGGCCGTGCCCCCAGCAAAGCCCGCTAAAACTTCGTCATTATGGAGGCGTCTGATTTTTCGGGCATTACCTTTCATCACGGTATTACCAAAGCTGACCTGACCGTCGCCTCCAATGACCACCACGTCGTTACGCCTTACTGATAAAATAGTCGTTCCTCTATACTGTTCCATAGCGCATCCACACAATTCTTACCCTTATAGATTGGGTCACGTGATAAAAATTCAACTTCCAGCGCATTAATAATGTCGCTGGTTGCAGTGACATCCAAGGATCTCCTGCGGTTTGCCTCACGCAACTTTCAAAAATTTTATTTATTTTTCATTATATATTCAGTTTTTCTTGAGATTAGATCTTTAGCATGTAGCAATTAACAAATTCGGATATTTCCCAAATTTCTTATCGGCAAGGCGAATGAATAAATGAAAATTGTATTTTTAGGCTTGGGTAAAATGGGTATTGGGAATGCAGATAACACTCTTGCTGAAGGGTTCGATCTGACTGTATGGAATCGAACTCAATCTAAGATGGATGGTTTGATTAAATCCGGGGCGGGCTATTCAGACAATCCTGACCCGGCTCTGCGTTTATGAAAATTTTCGGGCTATAATTGCTAGCCGGGAATTCACCGGATCTTCTGCCAGTGTCACAATATTTTTGCGCTCACCTTCTATAAGTATCTGCCTTGGCCAATTTAACAAGGGTTGACGATCATCGCGAGTGAGATGAGGCGCGCGATAGCAATCCATTTCTGTCTTACTCAGTTTCCGCATAACAGAGCTGGGTAACATGGCCTCAATGAACATGTTGCGATTGAGCATGAGATCCTTTCCCTTTTCGGAACGAAAACCCTTGAAGATGTCCACTCCGCTGTCTGGCCAATCCTGCCAGGTCGCGGGTTTAGCAATGGCCTTCATATGCGCGATTCCCTTGACAGATTCAGCGTGGCGCATGGCCCAGAGAAAGCCGATTCCGCTTTCCCAATCATGCAAAACCAAAGTGACATTACGATTGACGCCAATGGTTTCAAGTAAACCCTCCACATAGCTACAGGCAGCGTCAAGCGTGCAACGATTAGGGCCTTCGCTGGCGGGAAGTTTTTCTGAATCACCTTGGCCGATGAGGTCAGGAACAATTACCCGGCCAGACTGCATAAGTTCGGGCATCACATTGCGCCATAGAAAAGAAGAGGAAGGGTTACCATGCAGGAGCAAGATAGGATCGCCATTGCCTTCCTCCATATAGGCAATCTGTCTGCCATTGACACTGGCAAAATTTTTATCGTAGGACATCGATTCAGAAAACATGAATAGACCTCATTTTATCTTAATTTAAAGTAGGACTTTCTGTCATAGCGGTTAGGCAGTCCGGTAATTAACTTTATTCGTTGCATGCTTGCATTCAACATCTCGATATCTTTTTGCCCTTTTTCCATTATAACCGTTAGGGTAACAATCAAAGATGAAGTAAAGCTTCAGCGAATCAAATTGAAATAAATAATTTTTAACGGAAGTAATCAGCTTAATGTTGATCCTTATTATATTGTTAATTTTTCCATGCTTTGGGATACCACAGAATAAATCCTCTAGCCATTTCACATCATTATTCGCTGGACATCATTTCTAGCGGTTTTGGATAATTGATGCCAAGCAATTGTGGACGCCAGATTAATTGTAATTTTCTTTGGCACTGTTCTACTCGCTTTAAAAATCGATATCTTTTTCTCCCAAGCGTAAATTGGCTTTTAAACTTTGAAAGTGCGAAGACAGTGGGTGCTTAATTGTTGGACGATGTCCAGCAATTATGGGATTGATTGACAATAATCGAGTGCGTAGCGGTATTTTTTGCATTATTATCGTTTTACACCTTCATTTTTGCTTCAGGTTTATTTATTGCCATATAAATTTTTAATCATTCTTATACTCTCAACCTCACTCGCGCAACGGTATAGCTAGCATTAATTAATTAAATTTCTGCATCTTGAGTATGTGCCGAGTTTTTTTTTATTATTGTATTAGGATTTGCCATGGAAATTTCACTTCAAGATATGTCACTTATCAGGCGTCAAGCTTTTATAGATGGATGTTGGGTGGACGCGGATGACAAATCCACCCTAGAGGTTGTTAACCCGTCTTCTGGCGATAGGATTGCATTAGTGCCGAACTGTGGTGCGGCCGAAACAATTCGAATGATTGATGCAGCTCAGAGAGCGCAAAAGTCTTGGGTAAATCAATCGGCGAAACAGCGATCCACATTCCTTAAAAAATGGCACGAACTGATTATGCAAAATCAGGAGGATCTTGCTTGCTTATTGACTGCAGAACAAGGAAAACCCATGGCTGAGGCGAGGGGCGAGATTTTATACGGGGCAAATTACGTTGAATGGTTTAGTGAAGAGGCAAAACGAGTCTATGGGGATGTAATTCCCAGTCCCTCTGATGACAAACGCATATTAGTAAGCAAACAACCCGTGGGTGTTGTTGCATGTATAACCCCCTGGAATTTCCCTAATGCCATGCTCACTCGGAAAATAGCGCCTGCTCTTGCTGCTGGCTGTGCCGTGGTGTGCAAGCCGGCAAATGAGACCCCATTATCTGCTCTGGCTTTAGCTGTTCTTGCAGAGCATGCTGGAGCCCCCCCGGGCTTAATCAATATCTTGGTAGGCAAAACCGAAGAAATTGGCCGCGAGCTGACCTCAAATTCGAAAGTTCGCAAACTCTCATTCACAGGGTCAACGAGAGTAGGTAAAAAATTGATTGCCGACTGTGCAGGGACTGTAAAACGCACCTCCATGGAGTTAGGGGGCAATGCGCCGTTCATCGTATTCGATGACGCTGATATTGATGCGGCTGTGAAAGGGGCGGTTGCCTCAAAATATAGAAACGCGGGACAAACCTGCGTGTGTGCCAATCGTTTGTTGGTTCAAACTGGCGTATTTACGGAATTTACAGTGAAGTTAAAACAGGCTGTTTTAAACTTAAAAGTTGGTGATGGATTTGAGGAGGGAGTTGCCGTCGGTCCGCTAATTCATTCTCAAGCGGCTAGCAAGGTTTGCGGCATTATTGATGATGCAAAGGAAAGAGGAGCAAAAGTAGTGCATGGAGGGGGTATGAGTCCTCTCGGCGGTTCATTTGTTGCTCCAACCATTCTGACTGAGGTGACCCGAGACATGCGACTTTTCTCCGAAGAAATCTTCGGTCCAGTAGCCCCAGTTTTTCGCTTCGATGACGAAGCTGAAGCAGTGGAACTGGCTAACGACACGGCATATGGGTTGGCTGCCTATTTTTATTCCAGAGACATTGGACGAGTATGGCGAATTGCTGAGGAATTAGAGTACGGAATGGTCGGGATAAATGAAGGGGTAATTTCAAATGAAATGGCGCCTTTCGGGGGAGTGAAGGAATCTGGTAGCGGCAGAGAAGGCTCAAAGTATGGGATCGACGATTATTTGGAAATAAAATATCTATGTATGGGCGGTCTATGATCAATAAGTTTTGTTCAACTCCATTTAAGATATTAAGGGAACTATATTCCAGTTGTGCTCATTGCTGATATATGACGAACCAGAAAATCTTCAGGTCAACGACCAATTATTGTTTGAATTCTTTGGAAGCTTGGCTTCAACTGTTCATACATTTTCAAAAAAACTTTTGTATAAAGTTCATTATAAATTTCTCCATTCTGGCTGTTGGGCTCAAAACGCTCGGATGACTTGGTCATTTTCTGGGCAGCTGTCTTGAGGTCTGGAAAGAGATTTGATCCCTTAGCTGCTGATATCGCGGCACCAAGCCCAGATGTCTCTGATGTGGAGGGACGTTCTACTGGCAAGCCAAAGATATCTGCAGTTATTTGAAGGATTTGATTGCTTTGAGAACCTCCTCCTGACACAACAAGGCGTCGAATATTTTTTCGAGTGCGTTGTTCAATCTGTTCTTTTCCCTGACGTAACGCGAAAGCAATGCCTTCTATCATCGATCGATAGATGTCAGCTCGGCCATGTTCTTCTGTAAATCCTATGATGGAACCGCGTGCTTCGGCATGATAGTCATGTGCGTTAGGTGACCATAACGGTTGTAGGACGAGGCCTCTTGAACCAGGACTGGTTTTTTTAAGCAGATCGTCGAACAGGGTCTCTGGAATTACTCCGAGCTTATTAGCGGTCTGCTGCTCGTAAAGACCAAATTCCCGCTTGAACCAGTTCACCATCCAATATCCTCTTTGAACTGCCATTTCTATGTTGAACGAACCGGGAATAAGACCTGGATAGGCAGGATGTCCTTTAATGACTTCGAGATATCTATCGCTAACTACGCTGAATGTTGCTAGGCTACCGTAACTGATACTCCCTGTATCAGAGTCCAAACAACCGGAACCCACCACCTCACACGCTTTATCGGAACCGGAAGCAATCACGGGCAGACCGACCGGTATGCCTGTTTCTTTTGAGGCCGCCTCCGTTATCAGCCCTATTTTCTGTCCAGCACCCACAAGCTCGGGGAGCATGGATATGGTTATGGGGACGGCTCGCCATCTCCAGTCTCGTGGATCGACCCAGCATTGGCGTTTAAAGTCGAAGGGAAGATAGCCCACTTGACTAGCTATTGCATCCTTGAGTTGACCGGTAAGTTTTAATATATGGTAGCCAGAGATTAGGAGATAGCGCTCTGTTTTATCCCAAAGTTCTGGTTCCATTTGAGCGATCCAATTGGATTCTGCTTTTTGATGGAACGAATCGACTGCAGATCTCAGTCCAAGAATTTTTACCGCCAATGATTCGAGAGGCATGAGGGCTGGTCGGGTTTTCACTTGTCGTTGGTCGAGCCAACTGAACGTCGGTCTAATAGGGCATAGTGCATCGTCCAGCGCGACGGCCGTCGCTCTTTGAGTGGTAATCGATAGGGCGGCGATGTGGTCTTTTTGGCCATCTAGCTTTTTCCAGAGTCCCTGACAGGCATCACATAGCGCAGACCAGAAATACTCACAATGTTGCTCAGCCCAGCCTGGTTTGAGGGAGAAATAGGGCTCTATCGGAACGGCATGTTTTGCGATAAGAGAACCCTCATTATTAAAAAGCATTGCCCGAACACTTTGCGTACCATTGTCTATACTTAGCAAATATTTTTTATGCGGCGTCTGCATGAAGATCTCGCGGAAGACTATAGTGTCGATTACATATTTCTTGAAAACGAAGAACCTCGATTTCCCATTTTTCTTGATTCCAACCAAGTTCCTCATAACAAATTAATTCCAGTTCCGGCCAAATTTCGATGCCATTTGCTTTTAGCACCAACCCGAGGGGCGTTCTTCTTAATAAGAGGTCGTCCAGGTGATGGATGAATTCGTTGCGCGCTATCCATCTGCACTCAGCCAAACAGAATGAAGTGGTAGAAATTCTCTTGAGCTCTTGCGTGGGCATCTGTTTGAGCAGCTCGTCAGCAGAATTCCCATATCTTCCGATGAGTTTTTTTGCCAAATCAAGATCATTCGGCAAGAGCTTCTCGGGTTTTATATCGACTTGCCTGAAAACGACGGTTCCGTTTTCGTTCTTGGTTACAGGAGAAGCAATATTCGCGGAATCAACTGCTTCTACTGAGAGCAATCTGAAGGTTGTCAATTTGCCGCCGCAGACTGTTATCAGTCCTGAGTTAGACCAAATAGCATGATCACGACTCTCGTTAGATGGGTGGCTCACCTTGTTTTTCTTTATTACTGGTCGAACCCCTGCCCAAGTTGAAATTATGTCCCTCTCACATAAGTTATGATTGGGAAATTGGCTTTTAAAAGCAGCTAATAAATAATCTAACTCTTCAGAATCGATGCTGGCCTCTTGAGCCAGATCCGGGGAGTGATCCAAGTCCGTAGTTCCTATGATTGTTGCTCCTTCCCAAGGATAGACAAACACACCTCGCTTGTCCGAGGGATGGAAAAATGTGAGTACATCTTTTACTGGCATGAGTTCAGAGGGGATTACCAGGTGACTGCCGCGAAGTGGTCGAACCCGAAACGATGGCTTAACTTCATTTTGTATTTTATCTGCCCAAGCACCCGCGGCATTGATCACTGCTTGGCAGCGAACCTTTCGAATTTCAGAACCGATTGCATCTTTGACATAGACCCCACAAACTTTACCTTGCTCAATTATTAATTTTTCAACGTGCATATAATTCAGTGCATGTCCTCCATCTGTCATGCCTTCCTGAATTACACGCATCACTAGGCGTGAATCGTTTGTAATTGCGTCGCTGAATCGATAAGCGCCGGTAAGTCCGCGCGTAGCTATTCCCGGAAAAAGCTTTTTGAATAACGGAGCTTTAATGAACCCATGGTTCTTGATTCCTGCAAATAGATCGTACAGACTCAGTAAAAGATAAAAGCTCCAACGTCCAGGGAACTTGCCGCGAATCAGAGTGAAATAGTAATCAATTCTCTCGATTAAACCCGGCGCCTCAGTCAGCAATCTTTCTCGCTCAACGAGTGATTCCCGGGTGAGTTTCCAGTTTCCCCCGGCGAGGTATCTGAGGCCCCCATGAATCATCTTTGAGGATCTGCTGGAACTGCCCCAGGCAAAGTCTTTCTGCTCGAGTAAAAGTGTTCGATAGCCTCTTCGCGCAGCCTCTCTCATAATTCCAGCTCCCGTTATGCCTCCACCTATGACAATAAGATCCCATTCGGGAGGTTTTTTGCGACCAAGTTTATGAAGCAGTGCGCTTCTATAATTTTTTGATGAGTTGTGATTTTTCTCTTCAAACGACATGACTGTTTAGCAACTTATCTGGGTTCATTTGTTTCTTGGGATCAAAAAGATTGCAAAGCGCCGCGATTGTGGCCATCCCAAGTTTACCTTTCTCCAAAGGCAGATAGTCCTTGTGGTCTATGCCCACGCCATGCTGATGACTGATGGTGCCCCCACAGGCCGTTGTTTCAGAAGCCCCAGCTTTTTTAATCTTCTTCCATCGAGATAAAGCGCAGTCATAACTCTCACCCAAACGGAAAATATAGGTCGTATAGATGCTTGAGCCCTGTGGATAAATGTGTGACAAATGGCTGTAGGTCAGAACTCTCTCATTCTCGTCGGAGAGAGCGCCGCTTATGGCCTTCTCAATTCGTTGGACTGTTTGTGTCACCCCAGACCAATTTACCGCAGTCTCCATAGTGTCCACGGCATAACCGAGATCACCGAGCGGATCCCTTAGGTATGGCGCTTTGAAACGGCTGGAAGCCCAGTCAGTATGGACGTTAATATCTGATGGCGCGATACCATATTTTTCTGCTAGTTTTTCTAATCTGTCGCGTACTGAAGAACAGTGATGATCAGATCCTGTGATGCCATATGTTATGAGAACGCTCCCCATGCCGGTTCTCGATGAAGACGATGAGTCGATATTTATGGCCTTGTGGCTGGCAGTTTCAAGCGCGTTGCTGAGTCTGAGCATCGACAAAGGTATATGTTGTTGAGCGACGTCTCTCGCGAAGTCGACACCTGTCTCCCAGTTGGGCAGATAGAGCATTTCAAATCGTTCTGATTCTGGCGTCTTAGAAACCCGCACTGTGACATCAGTTATGATGCCCAATCTACCCTCAGAGCCGAGAATTACCTCACGCATGTCCAATCCAGCAGCAGATGCAGGCGTCGAGGGTATCTCTAGGCGTCCTGAAAGAGTCTCAATACTGGCGCCTGCGAACAACTGTTCTATTCGCCCGTATTGAAGCGATTGTTGACCGCTAGAGCGGGATGCAACCCATCCACCAAGGGTTGAGTATTCCCAGGATTGAGGATAATGACCCAATTTGAAGCCAAGTTTGGCTAGTTGCCGTTCGATGCTCGGCCCGGTGGCTCCAGCTCCAATTGTGACCAGTTGGCTTTCCGCGTCCACGGCTGAGATTTTATTCATTAAGCTCATACTAATGGTAAGAATCGGTCTGTCGTCTAAAAGGGGGTTGATATGTCCGACGACTGATGTGCCACCACCATAAGGGATTACGCAGAGATTTTGTTCATGAGCATGACTAAGAAGCCTGCGTAATTCCTCAGTCGTTTTTGGTTTGGCCACGGCGTCAGGAAACACGTCGATGTTGCCGCTGCGCATAGCCAGCCAATCAGGCAGACTCTGCCCGCGAGCATGTCTTAATCGAGTCTCAGCAGTTATATCCGTCAGCGGATGTTCATTCATTCGAGATTCGGGTACCAGCGCAATTGCCTCAGTCAGAGTTATTACCTTTAGGGACGAACCAGTACCTAAGATTGCCTTCAAGAACTGCTGCAACTCTGGGCTAAGGGCTTCATGCATTGGGGTCGCTTCATTTCCCCAGCCGTTCCAACGTTTCATGAATTGCCTCCAGTACCATAGTCGATTCAGTCTATTGTAGTCTGATAACGATAGACTTGCGCAAATATGTCTGTTCTTGATGCGTTTTACAAATCGAAGCCATAACTTGGGCACATCGATAAAAAATTTATATTCTTTTAAATTTCAAACAAAAACGTTTTATTCTTTTAAGGCTTGATGCACTTTGGCTAAAATCAGCCCAGTAGTGGAAAAAATTCATCTTTCTTGCAACCGAGGAGCGTTCAATGAAGTTAAATAAAGCCATCTCTTTAAGCCTTGCAGTAATCCTGCAGTCTGCGCCAACAGATGCGATTGCTTTGGAAAAGGATAGTTTATTATTGAGAGGAGGGTATACCAATGTTGATATACTGGGCCACAACGGCAACATTGCAAGCGTTGGTGACAGCGTAACGCCGACGCTCACATTTACATATTTGCTCACGGATTATCTCGGTGTAGAGCTTTTAACAGGACTTCCATTTCTTCACAGTATCTATGACAAGGCACTCGGGATGGGTGTGAAAGTGGGAGACACAAAGCACCTTCCGCCTGCTTTAATGTTTCAATATTATTTTAACCCGAGCGCTCGATTCAGGCCTTACATTGGAGTTGGCTAAAACCACATGATATTTTTTAAAGAAAAAACAACTGGACCGCTTGGGGGAGCTGCTTTAAAGCTTGATTCATCCACTGGCACCGCTTATCCGCTGGGTTTGGATTGGAAATGGTCAGATAAACTGACCTTAAACTTTGACGTGAGAAAATGGAATATTCATACCACTGCACATGTTTCTGATATTGGAAGATCCTCATTGTCCAGCATTTTGCAAGATCGCCTGGATTTTGAAGTCCCTCTTGATCCGCTAACTGTTGGTTTGAGTCTCACTATGAATGCTAAATCCAGTGCTATCGCAAAAATGTTAGGATAGCCCCCTTATCATAAGTCCGAATAACCCTCAAACAGTTGTTACAATCAAATGTTTTGTGAAATTAAATCGCCAAGCATTTGGTGAACGGCTGGTGGAGTTTACAGATGTTTTTCGATTTTGGCTCTGTTAAACTCGTCGCACTTCGGACGCTGAAAATTTCACTAGTTTTTGAAAACTGCTTTATAAATCGTATAATCACAAACTCTTCTAGAGGTATTTCAGGTGCCCTTAAACTTGTTTTAGTAATGAAAAAATAGTCCGTGTGAATTTTCCGGAAGTACTCTTGAAGATTGATTTTTAGCGCGAATACGTTTAGACGTTTACCTTGCTGTTAATTACTTTGTGTCCAAAGAGTAATCGGTTTAGCGATTTGTTAAACGCTAACGATAATTATTATTTTATAATAGCGGCTTGGGTATCATTCGCTTTGGAGGGGGTGCTATGCGATTGCTTCTTAATTGTGATTTAGGTGAGGGGTCTGGTGCCGAAGCAATTGGTTCTGACGCAAAGGTCATGACACGTATAGATCAGGTTAATATCTCGTGTGGTTTTCACGCTGGCAACCCAATGGTAATCAAACAGGCGTTAATCTCTGCGCGATTGAACAATGTGACTGTGGGTGCGCATCCAAGTTATCCTGATCGAGAAGGTTTCGGAAGGCGCTCAATTAAACTACCCTCTGATGAATTGATTGCTAACATCCAATATCAGATTGCAGCACTCCAAGGGATGGGTAGGAATCTTGGTGTGCATGTTAGCTACGTAAAACCCCATGGCGCGCTTTACAATGACATGATGGCTGATATTCAAGTCAGGCAGTCGGTAATGCGAGCTATTTCGCAGAATTGTGATCCTCTCGAATTCATGCTTCAAGCAACTCCATTTGCTACAGAACATAAAAAAGAAGCTGACATATTTGGACTGAAGGTTATTTTTGAAGCTTTCGCTGACCGTTGCTACGATGATAATTGTGCTTTGGTAGCGAGAACAGAAAAAGGTGCCGTCCATAATCGTGAAAAAATGCTTAATCAAGTGAAGCAAATAGTTGAACATGGCTCGGTAACGACGAAGAGTGGGAAACACATTAAGCTGCGTGCTGATTCGATCTGCGTTCATGGTGATAATATTGTTGCCGTCGAGGCGATCGAGGAAGTTCGTAGCCTGATGACTTTAGATGCCGATGAATCGATGCCACTATAAAATTTCCATTGCAGGCGAGAATTCTTTGATCGTTTATTTTGATGATAAAGTGAGTCATGAGGCCTCTGCTGTGGTAGCAGAAACAGCACATAATTTGAACAGGAAAATTGGGCATTTCATCATCGATCTGATCCCTTCTTATGTATCACTGCTTGTGATCTATGATCCGCTCAAGACGGATCATCATCAAATAAAAGCGGAGGTTGAAGAATCGAATAAACAGCTTGCTCGGACTAAGCCTAGCTATAACGGCAGCCTGATAGA
>MDTB01237951.1_pt1 | contig 13629 bp, 18 predicted proteins | sample 811161 | NCBI WGS metagenome assembly MDTB01 (sample SAMN05326650, study PRJNA326480) | marine metagenome | isolation source: seawater | place: Mediterranean Sea | collected 2009
TTGAATACCAATATATTTTGCGTCTTGAGAAAAAACATAAGTCGTCCACCAGCTATGTGAATGATAAAGCTCCTGATCTGGAAGTTCTGCCTCAGGAACTGCATCGATATCTGGTGTACTTACAGAAGATGAATCAGAAACATATTCTGATTTAGCTTCTAATTTATGTTCATATTCATCTGACATTTTTTTTACCTTTTATAATTCATTTATTTGTTTTTACTAGCTGCAAATTGTCAATTTGTTTATTTTTTGCTAACATTTTTTCAAAAGTTATCTGTTTTGCTTCCCATTTTTTATATTCTTTTTCTTTATCAACTATTACCCGTCCTCTCATAGCATAGTGTCCTGTTCCGCAATATTCTGCACAAAGAACTTCAAAATCACCTGTTCTTGTTGGTGTTAACCAATAATAAGTTATTGTGCCCGGAACCATATCCATCTTTCCTCTAAATTGGGGAACATAAAAATTGTGAAGAACATCGATTGTTCGTAATTCAAATTTCACTGGTCGATCTATTAGTAAGTGAAGCTCCTGTCCATCAACCAGGCGATCATCTTTTCCATTGGGATCTTCTAAAATTAAACCAAATGGATTATCATCATTAATGTATTTTATATCCGTTTTTCCTAATTTTCCATCTTCACCCGGTAATCTATATTTCCATCCCCACTGATAGGCAAAAACTTCGACTTTGTATGCATTCTCAGGAACTGTTACATAGTTATTCCAAACGACTAATCCTGGAGCTAGTAAAGCAGCAACGCCTATAGAGGTTATCCAGGTTAATCTGCTTTCGAGTTTTTTATCTTCTGGTTTATATTCTGCTCTTCTGTCTTTTCTATAGCTATATTTCCAAACACAGTATGCAACAAAGAAACATATGGCCACAAATACAAAACCTGTTATCCAAAATGTTAAGATTATTGTGTCGTCCATACCTCCCCAGTTTGATGCAACTTCAGTCCACCACCACGGTGACCAAAAATGGAAAGCAATCGATCCAATTGTAATTAAAAATATACTAAGTGCGACTATCATTTTTATGCGTTGGTTATAATAAAAATTCCTATAAGTATTATGCCAGCAATAAGAATATGATTTCCTAAATCTATAAAACCGAGTTTCTTATTTTTTGGGTCGACGAGATCTCTCCATTTAAAAGGCACTGTTTTTCTCTTAACAGCAATCTCTGCTTCATTTTCGTTTTTTTCAAGTCTTAAGGAGACTGAGAAGAAGACGAAATAAATGAATAGAACTAAAAAAACTACTAGTCCAAGCAACAGTGCGTATGATGTACTCATAATTTTAATTTACTATATATAAACATGTAATGCATGTTTAATAAGGTTTTGCGACACTTTTGCAAGGTTAAATTCTGCTTAATTTAGAAGGTTAAATTACTTAAAATTTAAATTGTAACTTAAAATTGTAGTAGCAGCAATTGCAGCTGTTTCAGCCCGTAAAATGTTCTTCGCTAATGAGATAGAAATAGTTTTTTTATGGTCAACTATTAATTGTCTTTCATTTTCTGAAAAATCACCTTCTGGACCAATTAGAATACAAATTGGATCTTTTTTTGAAGAAATATTTTTTAAATTACTTGCTTTACAGTTTATATCACAAAAAATAAGACTTCCATTGACTGGAAAATCTTTTAAAAACTCTTTTAAATTTTTAATTGGAAAAATTTCAGGAACAGAAATTCTATTTGATTGTTCGCTAGCCTCAATTACAATTTTTTTTGCTCTCTCTATATTTATCTCTCTAACAACACTTCTTTCGCATAATAAAGGTACAAATTTTTTAATCCCAAGTTCTGTTGCTTTTTGAAACATCATGTCTTGTGGAATTTTTTTTATTGGCGAAAAAGCTAACCATAAATTGTTATCCTCTTCTTGTGGTCTGGATAATTCATTAATTTTAAACTGAGTAATATCATTATCATGGTCTAGGATATGAGCGTCCCATTCTCCATTTTCATTAAAAAGGGAGATTTTATCTCCTTCCTTTAATCTCAAAACATTTTTGATATAGTGAGATTGTTTTTCAGAAAGTTTGTCAATAAGACCATTTTTTAATTTTTCAGAATAAAAAAGTCTTGCTTTTGAAGCCATGAAGAATTTATATAAGTTAAAATGGCAAAATCAATTATTTTTACTAAACACGGTGGCCCAGAGGTTTTAGAATTAGTGGAAAGCAAGATTAACACTGTTGGACCAACAGATGTTAGAATAAAAAATATAGCCGTTGGTTTAAATTTTATAGACACTTACCACAGGTCTGGGCTTTATCCTGTTAAGTTGCCCTCTGGATTGGGAATGGAAGGAGCTGGTGTTATAGAAGAGATTGGTTCAGAAGTAAAAAATTTTAGAAAAGGTGATAATGTTGCCTATGCAGCTCCGCCTTTAGGTTCTTATTCTGATGAGAGAGTTGTACCAGAAAATATTCTTGTAAAAATTCCAGACGGGATCACGCATAAAATAGCAGCTAGTATTATGACTAAAGGCCTAACAACATATTATCTTCTTTGTAAAACTTATGAACCTAAAGCTGGAGAAAAGATTTTATTTCACGCAGCTGCTGGAGGTGTTGGTCAAATTTTTTGTCAGTGGGCAAAGACCTTGGACTGTAAAATAATTGGAACTGTTGGCTCTGACAGTAAGATTGAAATTGCAAAAAAAAATGGTTGTGATTTTGTCATCAATTATAAAAAAGATAATTTTGATGAAAAGGTTTTAGAAATAACAAACAATAAAGGCGTTGATGTAGTTTACGATGGAGTTGGAAAATATACTTTTGAAAAATCTCTAAATAGTCTTAAACCAAGAGGAATGATGGTTTCTTTTGGTAATGCTTCAGGAGCATTAGTACCTATAGATGTTCCAAAATTATTACAACCAAAAGGTCTTTTTTTTGTAAGACCATCTATGGGGCAGTATTTAGGTAGTAGAGAAGAATTAAATACAGCAGCCAATAGTTTGTTTGAAAAAATTAAATATGGAAAAATAAAAATAGAAATCTTTAAAGAATATCCCCTATCAGATGCAAGAAAAGCACACCAAGATCTTGAGGAAAGAAAAATTTTAGGTTCAGCATTATTAGTTCCAAATGAATAATATAAAAATAATAAGCCCCTGCATAAGTATTTGCAAAAGTGATCCTGATAATGGTTTCTGTTATGGATGTGCTAGGACAGACGAAGAAAAAAAAATTTGGAAAAATCCAGACACAACCAACGAATGGAAAAAAGAAAATCTAAATATTCTTAAAGGTAGAATGATCGACACTCAACTTAAAACTTTTGAACGATCCTATGATGAAAAAATTCAATTTGGAAAATTAGTCTATTCAAAAAATTTAAAGAAAAAACCATAAAACTAAACCAACTAACGCTAATATAGCTATTAAAATTCTTATACCAAAAAGATATCTGGTTAAACTTTTTGAGTCTTGAATATCTTTTTTTTTACCAGCGCCTAATCTAATCACAAGATAGAACGCTAGTAATAAAATTAATATAATTATAAGTATAATTGGTTTACTAAACATAATTAATTCGAAGTTAGTATAATTGGCAAAAATAAACCTAATGCATATAAAAGAATTATTACTATTGAAGCGATTATAAAAGCTCTAATTGCGTTAATTTTCATAAATATTATTCCTCGTCTATTTTCATGTCTGATAAGTGAAGTTTTAATGCACGAGTTGAAACAAAAATTTCACCAAGATATAAAACTATAGAAAAAAATAGTGAAATACAACAAAGACCAAAAATCAGCCTGGCATAAAAAATTGAATTTAAATAAAGCGCAAAGACAGTCATCATATCGAAAAGAAAAGCCATTCCCGCACAACCGATAGAATACTTTAAATTAATACTTCTGGCCCTTAAGTTTTTAAGTTGTTTTTTCCACTCGGGTGGAATGTGTTTCTCAAATACGTATTCGTCATGGAGTTTCCTAATCAAGGCACTTAAAGTATGAAACCTGCTATTATAAACACCCATTAAAAGTGCCATGGCTGGAAACAATAACGCTGCAACTGTGTAGTCTATATTCATATCGAATCGAATTGATTATGTATTTAGTGTTTGATATTTACAAGAACTAATAATGTCTACGCATATTAGAAATTTCATTAATGTTACAAGATTAAACAAGCCAATTGGTTTTCTTTTATTATTTTGGCCATGTTCTTGGGGTTTGTCCTTAGCTTTATATTTCGAAAAGGATCTAAATACATTTTTATATTATTTGTTTCTGTTTTTTTGCGGATCTGTTTTGATGAGAAGTGCAGGTTGCGTAGTAAATGATATTGTTGATGAAAAAATAGATAAACAAGTTTTTAGAACAAAAAATAGACCTATTGCCTCGGGTGCACTTAGTAAATTTCATGCTTGGTTTTATGTTTTAATTTTATGTTCATTAGCCTTTTTAGTTTTAATCCAATTTAATTTTTTAACTATTTGTCTTGGAATCTTTTCAATGATATTTGCATTCTCTTATCCATTTATGAAAAGGTTCACCTACTGGCCACAATTATTTTTAGGCTTTACATTTAACTGGGGAATAATAATGGCTTGGGCATCTATAACAAATGAAATCACATATTTACCAATACTTCTTTATTGTGGAGCCATATTTTGGACACTAGGGTATGACACGATTTATGGTGTACAAGATATTTCGGATGATGAGATAATAGGAGTAAAATCTACAGCAATTAAATTTAAAAATAGTCTAAACTTGTTCATAATAAGTTGTTATTTAATAAGTTCAATTGCAATAGTTTTTGTAATGATAAATTTAAAAATTAACTATTCGTTTTTCTTTTTAATATTGTTTGTATTAACTTTATTTTATCAATTAAAAATTTTTAAACGCAAAGACTCTTCCAGTTGTTTAAAAGCTTTCAAAATAAATAATTTATCTGGTTTAATGGTTTTCTTAAGTATTTTTTTATCGGCTATTGAAATTTAATGAAAATTAAAGAAGTAATAATTGTAATAAAAAGATTGTACAGAGAGTACACAAAAAAATATTTGAAAAGAATACTTCTTGCTTTAGTTTTAGCTGTAGTTGTTGCGGGCTCTACTTCAGCTATAGCGTGGTTACTTGATCCAGCTGTAAAAAAAATATTTATCGATCAAGATAAAACATATGCATTTTTTATTCCAATTTTAGTAGTTTTGGCTTTTGCTGGAAAAGGTATATCTTTATATTTTGCCAGATTAATAGTTATTGTTGTTGGAAACAGGATTAAGCAGGCTCTCCAAGACAAAATGGCAGATAATATTTTATTATCAGATTCTCAAACAGTTGAGTCTAAACATACAGGAAAATATATATCTACTTTTCTATACGACGTTACAATGGTTCAAGAATTGGTGAGCACTGGAATTTTAAATATCATGAAAGATACTTTAACCTTAATTGCCTTGGTTACAGTTATGTTTTACCAAAATTGGAAGCTTGCAATATTTTCACTTATAATGATGCCTCTTGCAGCTATAGTAGCAAAATCTCTTGGAAAAAGAATGGGCAAAGCTGCTACTGCTAGCGTTGTTTCTTCTGGAAATTTTACAACTTTGTTATCGGAAATTTTGAGAGGTTCTAAGATAATTAAAATTTACCAAAGAGAAGATTTTGAAAGAAATAGAAGTTCTGAAGCAATTAAGCATTTGACTGATACCCAAATTAAAATTGGTAAAATTCAAATTAGGGCTGCTCCAATAATGGAAACTTTAACTGGCTTCATGATCGCAGGCTTTATCTATTACTCAGGAATCCTAATTGCACAAGGCGAAATAGGAATAAATAATTTTTTTTCATTTCTTGCTGCGATGATGCTTGCATACCAACCGGTTAGGTCATTAGCAACTATTAACATGCTTTTCTATCAAGGAGCTGCAGCAGCAGAAAGAATTTTCAAAATCATAGATAAAAAAATTCAAATTAAAAATGAAAATTCTTTTCCTGAGCTTAAAGTTAAAAATTCAAATATAAAATTTAAAAATGTAAGTTTTCAATATAAAACAAGCAAGGAAAGAGCAATTCAAAATATAGATGTTGATATTGAGGGAGAAAAAATTACTGCTCTTGTTGGTCATAGTGGAGCTGGTAAAAGCACCATATTAAACTTAATACCGAGATTTTATGAACCTCAAGAAGGAAATATATATATTGATGGACAAGAAATAAATAAAGTTGCACTTAACTCACTAAGAAAAAAAATATCATTAGTTAGTCAAGATGTAATTCTTTTTGATGATAGCATTGAAAATAATATTAAATATGCAAATTTGAACGCGAAAGATAGTGAAATAAAAGATGCCTGTAAACTTGCTGCGGCTGATGATTTTATCGAAAAGTTACCTGAGAAGTATAAAACTGTTATTGGGGAGAACGGTATTCGTCTTTCAGGCGGACAAAAACAAAGGTTGTCAATAGCTAGAGCTATATTAAAAAATTCTCCAATCATATTGTTAGATGAAGCAACTTCCTCACTAGATGCAGAGTCTGAAGAAAAGGTTCAAAATGCAATATTTAATTTAACCAAGAACAGAACAACGTTGGTTATAGCTCATAGATTATCAACAATAAACAAAGCTGATAAAATTATAGTAATGAAGGATGGAAAAATTCTTCAGTCTGGAACTCACAGTGAATTACTAAAAAACTCCAAAGAGTATGAGAATCTTTATAAAAAACAATTAATGCATTAAGTATGTTAGGAATTTTTTATAATTTATTGATAGCACTACTTTACTTACCCTTTATAATTGTAATTTTTCTTAGAAGATTTTTAAATAAAGAACATCACTCAAAATATAAAGAAAAAATTTTTACAAATTCATTTAGAAGACCTAAAGGATTCTTGTTTTGGTTCCATGTGGCAAGCATTGGAGAATTCAAGAGTATTGTACCAATCATTGATTATTATTTAAAAAAAAATCAGGAAAATAATTTTCTAATTACAACAATAACTTTAACTTCTTTCAACGAGTTTAAAAAAAAGTATGGTTCAAATAATAGGGTTTACCATCAGTTTCTTCCATATGACTTTGGATTTTTAATTAATAATTTCTTCAAGAATTGGAATCCAGATATTGTTTCATTTGTAGACTCTGAAATATGGCCAAATTTTATTACAAAAATAAAAGAAAAGAAAATTCCTTTCATATTACTTAACGCAAGAATTACAAAAAAGAGTTTTTTGAGATGGAATGTTATTAAAACTTTTTCAAGCAAAGTATTTGGGTCTTTTACTCTCTGTATGCCGTCAAATAAAGATAGTTATGATTATTTAAAAATTTTAGGTGCAAAAAATATTAAATTTTTCGGCAATATAAAATTCTGCAGTGTTAAAGAGAATTTATCACCTGAAACTCATCAATTTAAATCCATTTCACATAGGAAAGCCTGGTGTGCAATAAGCACTCACGCGAATGAGGAAGACTTTTGTAGAAAAGTTCACAGTATGGTTAAAAAATCTCAGAAAGAAATATTAACAATAATAATACCAAGGCATATTCATAGAGTAGAAAGTATATTTTCAAACTTAAAAGACTTTGGCTTCAAAGTTCAGATTAAAAATGAAAACGATTCTATAAACAATTCTGTCGATTTTGTTTTAGTTAATTATTACGGAGCAGTATCGAAATATTTAAAATATTTTAAGCAAATATTTATTGGAAAATCTGTTCAAGAAAAATTTAAAAATAGCGGAGGGCAAAATCCTATAGATGCCGCAAAAATGGGCTGTCATATTTACCATGGGCCTTACGTCTATAATTTTAAAGATATTTATAAATACCTTAACGATTTTAAGATGGCAGAAGAAGTAACAGATCATACAATTTTGACCAACAAGTTGTTAGAAAATTTTAAATCAAACTTAGAGATTGACAATGAAAAAATTAAAAAATTAGATTTTTATAGCAACGAAATTTTTGATAAAGTTTTAAATGAATATAATAAATTTATTACATGAAAATATTAAAGCCCAGATTTTGGGATAAAAATTATCATACTTTTCTGTCTATATTTTTATTTCCAGTGTCATTGCTTTATAAAATAGCAATTTCGTTAAGGAAAATAATTATAACTGAAAAGCAATTCTCAATTCCCATAATATGTGTTGGCAATATTTATATTGGCGGTACCGGAAAAACACCAGTATCATTAAAAGTTTGTAAGATACTTAAAGAATTAAATCAAAATCCTGTGATAATAAAAAAAAATTATAAGGAACATCAAGATGAAATTTCTCTTATAAAAAAATATAATAAAATTTTTATAGCAAAGAAAAGAGAAGATGCAATTAATGAGGCAATAAATAAAAAATTTAATTTTGCAGTGCTTGATGATGGTTTTCAAGATTTAAGTATCAAAAAAAATTTAAATATCTTATGTTTTCATAGTAATCAGAAACTTGGAAATGGGCATTTAATTCCAGCGGGACCGCTAAGAGAAAGCCTTGACTCATTAAAAAACTGCCAAATAATTCTTATTAACGGAAAAAAGGATATCACATTTGAAGAACAATTGAAGAGATATAATTCTGGATTAAATTTTTTTTATTACGATTATTTTACCAAAAATATACAGGCATATAAAAATAAAAAATTAATAGCTTTTGCTGGTATAGGAAGTCCTAATAATTTTTTCAATTTTTTAAAAACAAATCATTTAAATATTGTTAAAGAAATAAGCTATCCTGATCATTATGAATATAAAGAAAGCGATTTGGAAAATCTCAATAAATTAACAAACAAATATAAAGCAAAATTAATTACAACGGAGAAAGATTATTTAAGAATAAACTCTTTTGTTAGGAAAAGATTTGATTACATAAAAATAGAAATAAGATTACATGATGAGGAAAAATTTATTAATTTAATAAAAAAAATTATAAGATGAAATTTATCAAATATATAATTGAAGCTCCATTTATTTATCTAATTTTTCTAATAATTAGAATTGTTGGAATAAATTATGGAAGAAAAATCTCTTCTTTTTTATTTTTAAATATAGGTATTTTATTTAGGTCAAAAAAACTAATTCGGCAAAATATAATTAATGCTCTCGGAGAAGTATCTGAGAAAAAAATAGAAGATATAATAAAATCTATGTGGAAAAATTATGGTTTAATTTTTGCCGAATATGTTTATTTAAGTAAATTCCGTTTAAACAAATTTTCAACTCCGCATATAAATATATCTGGAAAAGAGATACTAGACGAGGTTATGAAGTCTAATAAGCCTGTAGTTTTTGTTTCAGGTCATTTTGCTAACTTTGAGTTAATGGCCATGGAGCTAGATAAATATAATATCAACTTAGCTGCTATTTACAGACCATTAAATAATTTTTTATTAAACCCATATATGGTTTTTTTAAGAAAAAAATACATCTGCAAAAATCAAATAAAAAAAGGGTTGGCTGGAACCAAGGAGGTAATTGAGTATATGAAAAAAAAATACAGTATTGCTCTTATGGTAGATCAAAGACTTGGTGAATCTGGCAGATATCCTTTTTTTAGTAAATCAGCACATACAACAACTTTACCGGCTCAACTAGCACTAAAATTTAATTGCGAAATTGTTCCAATATATTTGGAAAGAGATTCAAATAATCATTTTAAAATGGATGTTTTAAAACCGATTGAGATTAACAAAACTGGGAACCTCGATAACGACAAAAAAGCAATAACAATAAAAATTAATAAAATTATTGAAAAAATGATACTCAAAAATCCAAATCAATGGATCTGGACACACGGTAGATGGAAATAATTATTTTTTTAGTTTATTTTGTTCAAATCTTATTTTTACTTCTTTTGGTGAATAATAAGCTTCTTGTAAATCCACATTCCAGTAACAAAGTTCTTTTAAGGGTATAGGTTTCCCTGATACGGCACAAACGACATGATCGCCATCTTTTATAATTTCAAAAGTATTTGATTGAAATTTAAGTTTTGCTTTAATTCTGTTCATGTTAAATTAACAATTGATATATCTATACTATATGAATTTAGCTATCATAGGAAGTGGAGGACGGGAACATTCGATCTGCTATAAATTAAGGCAGTCAAAAAGACTAAAGAAGTTATTTTGTATACCGGGAAATGCTGGCACAAAAAAAGTAGCTGAGAATATCAATATAAATATTACAGATTTTGATGAAATTTATAAAGCTATAAAGAAACATGAAATAGATATCGTTATAGTTGGTCCTGAGCAACCATTGGTTGATGGCATTGTAGATTTTTTAAATAACAAAAAAATAAGAGTTTTTGGTCCAAACAAGTTTGCCTCCCAATTAGAAGGTTCCAAAGCTTTCATGAAAAAGCTTTGTAAAAAAAATAATATTCCTACAGCACAATTCGGTATTTTTGATGATTTTGAAAGTGCCGAAGCCTTTTTAAAGAATAATAAAATTCCAATTGTAGTTAAAGCCGATGGTTTAGCTGCAGGAAAAGGAGTGGCAATTTGTGGGTCTATGCAAGAAGCTAAAGATAAAATTAAAGAAATATTAGAAGGTAAATATAAGTCATCAAGAAGGGTAGTTTTAGAAGAATACCTTAAAGGAGAAGAAATAAGTTATTTTTCAATCGTCGACAAAAACTCTTATCAGTTTTTTGGTTCAGCGCAGGATCATAAAAAAGTTGGAGAAGGGGATACCGGTCCAAACACTGGGGGTATGGGAGCCTATTCTCCTTCAAATTTATTAACTACTGCTCTTGAAGAAAAAATTAAAAGAAAAATTATAGAACCAACATTAAAAGCTATGAAAGATGGTGGTAATCCCTATAGAGGTTTTTTGTATGCGGGGCTAATGATTTGTAAAGAAGAACCTTACTTGATTGAGTACAATGTAAGAATGGGTGATCCTGAGTGTCAAGTTTTGATGATGAGGTTAAAAACGGATCTTTTAGAAATTATAGACTTAGCTACTAAAGATAAATTAAAAAATTTAAAAATCGAATGGACTAAAGAAAATTGCCTTACAGTTGTTTTGTGTGCCAAAGGATATCCTGGAAACTACATCAAAAATAGCGAATTAAAAAATCTCAATATGGTTTACCTAAATATTAATAATCAAGTTTTTCATGCAGGAACATATGAAAAAGATAAAAAAATATTCTCTAGTGGTGGAAGAGTGTTAAGTGTTACTTCTATGGGCGTAGATTTGATTGAGGCGAGGAAGAAAGCATTACAAAATTTAGAGAATATTAAATGGGATGACGGATTTTTTAGAAAAGATATAGGCTGGAGAGCTATAAAAAAATGAGAATAATTGGTGGAAAATTTAAAAACAAAAAAATTGATTTTCCAAAAAATTTTAAAACAAGGCCTTTGAAAGACAATGTTAGAGAAAGCATATTTAATATTTTAAAACATTCTAATAGTATAAATTTTGAACTAAAAAATTCATATATTCTTGACCTTTACGCTGGTACAGGTTCCTTTGGCTTAGAATGCTTATCAAGAGGAGCAGCTTTAAGTTTTTTCTTAGAAAGTGATGAAGAGGCATTACTATATTTAAAGAGAAATATAAAAAGTTTGAATGTTGAGAATGAAACTAAGGTCTACCCTCAGAAAATTTCCAAATTTTTATTAAATGATAAATTACAACAAACAATTGATTTAGTATTTTTTGATCCTCCATATAATAATAAAGATTATATAGAAGTTATTAAAATATTAAAAAAAAAAAATATCCTTAAAAAAAAACACCTAATAATTATTCACAGAGAAAAGGGATCTAACGAAAATAGCATTAATGATTTAAGTATTATTGAAAACAGAATCTACGGAAGATCAGAAATTTTTTTTTCAAAATTTTTTTAAAGTTAAAAACTCTTTTGTCAAAACTTTGACTTTTTCTACTCCTGGCTGATCATATGGATTTACTTGCATGATTTTTCCAAGAGCAATTGTTTCTAAAATAAATGATAAAAATAATTGTCCTATAGTTTCTTCATCAAATTTTTTAATTTTTATTTCTCTAAAAGGAATTTTATTTTCCTTCAATACTTTTAAAAAAGCATTCTTTTGTGATAGTTTAATATCATTATAATTTTTTTTATTTAAATATTTCATTTTCTCTGTAAAAAAAGTTGAACTCAATTTTAGATTTTTTTTCTGTTTAGAACTGAAAATGTAAAAAATTTTATCTTTAGGGCCATCCAAATATAATTGTAATAAACTATGGTGATCTTTTGGAGCGTTAGATATTACAGGCAAAAAACCCTTTTTATTTTTTCCCAAACTTTCTGCAAATAGTTGTTGAGACCAAAGTAAAAAATCATAAAGTTCTGGAACATAGTTAAAAAAAATTAATGTCTTGGATTTTATTATATTTATTTTTGAAATTTCTTTAATGTTGCGTGATAAAAAATTTGTATTTTTGATAATTTTATAATTTTTTTTTTTAAAGTTTTTGGGGGCTAGTCCCATTAAATATGCTGGTAGCATTCCTACTTCTGAAAATACAGAATATCTACCTCCAATAAATCGGTTGTGCTTTATAAAATAAAATCCATTATTTTTTGCAAAATTATATAAAAAATTATTTTTACTTTCAGATATTATTATTGTATTTGATTTTTTTAAAAATGGCTTAAAGAAACTTAGATTAACTATTGTTTCATTAGTATTTCCAGACTTTGATATCGCCAAAAAAAGTGACTTTGATAATTTGTATTTTTTTTTAATTGTAATTAAAAATCTTTGATCAATATTATCTATAAAAATAAATTTTTTTTTAATTTTATGTGATAAAAAAGAGTAAATAGCTTTTGCTCCTAGGATAGATCCTCCCATCCCAATTATTACTACTGTTTTAAATTTTTTGAAATTTTTAATTTTATTTAAATCAAAATTATATTTTGAATTAGGTAAAAATGAATTAAAAAGATTTATATTTTTTTTTTTTAGATCATAAATAACTTTTTGGGCTGATATCATGTTAATTATTTTTTCCAAGCTCTTTTAGTATCATTTTTTCTAAAGCTGAATTATTATTTGAATTACTGTTTGTTTTTTTGGAAGAACTAAGAATCGATTCTACTGAGCTACTATTTTCTTTTTTCTTTGTGTTTGGTAGAGGGAGCTTTTCAAATTCAGGGGGTAAAACGAGTGCATCTTTCTTTTTTATTAAAAATTCATCTGTAGTTACTTGTTTTTCTCCAGTCATGGTTTTTCTAAACTCAGTGCAGTGGTTTAGAACCATCAAGGAAATAAAAATTAAAAAATATTTTTTAAAATTGCTCATACATCCCTTTTAAAAAAAAATTCTTTAATAATCATTAGAAATATTCCTATTGTAATAAAAATATCAGCAACATTAAAAGTAAACCAGTGAAAAGACTTTATATGAAAATCTAAAAAATCCGGGACAGCAAAATAAGTTAATCTATCGTAAAAATTCCCAATTGCACCACCTATAATTAGTGCGATTATAAACTTACCGGCAAAATCTGATTTGACCATTAGATAAATTAAATAAATAATTATTAACAAAATTAAGGCAGATATTAAATGATAGGTTATAGTGGCATCAAAGCTTAACAATCCAAAGCCTATTCCCCTGTTCCAGTTTAATGTAATGTTTAAAAAA
>MDTB01218222.1_pt1 | contig 13628 bp, 28 predicted proteins | sample 811161 | NCBI WGS metagenome assembly MDTB01 (sample SAMN05326650, study PRJNA326480) | marine metagenome | isolation source: seawater | place: Mediterranean Sea | collected 2009
ATTTGATATATGATTCTCATTTCGAAGAACATGGCATCGTGGTAGAAGCTAAGCCATGTGACGGCTTTGAGGGGGAGTGGTGCACGATTCTTTATGAAGACGGCGAGTTAGTAGAAGCCATCAGGTCGTGGGAAGAAACAATTGAGGTGGTTAATGAAAATCGGTGACTTAGTAAAACATAAACCTGAATGGCTTGCCGAACAGTACGTAAACTGTTTTCATGATAAAAAAATATTTGAGTGTGGTATTATTACTGAAATTAGAGATGCTAAGTCCACTGGCAGAGTTTTTGTTAGAGTAACTGGATGTCAAGAAGGATTAAATGGGATGTGGTTTGTTTCAAAAGAAGTTGAGGTGATAAGTGATTGAGTTTTTAAAGAGTCTATTTAGAAAAGAGCCCGGGTCAAAGATTCTCAAAATTAAAGACCGGAAATATAAAGAGGCTGTTCATCTACAGCGAAACGGAAAGCTTAGGGAATATGCCGCGGCGATGAAGGAGATTGAAGATCTTGAGAAACAGTACTTTGAGGTGATTAGTGAAAGTCGGTGATCTTGTGAAATACATGAGTCGGATAGTTCTTATCATTGATATTGACGAAGAGTGGGTACACGGTATTGAGATTGGAGAAAGTGAAGTTGGAAAATACAAACAACATGTGTTAAAGGTGCTAAAATGAAAGTAAAAGATTTAGAAATAGGAATGATGGTTCGCCCTGCTGGAGACTGCCAAGTATTCTGGATTAATCAACCATATAAATACAAAAAAATCAGCGTATCTAATATTCCATGGGCTTCGATTAGAACTAAAAGCTATGTAAAGCATCGATATCAAAAAACTCATCCTCACCTTGACCCGGGTATTTATCTTGGCACTAGAAAAGATGTCAGTATTTCAAAAGAAGAACAAACTTTTTCAAATCGATATATTTTATTGGGAGGAGTTGTTTGTGCAGTAGATCCTGCAGCTTGGAAACAAATGGAAATAGTTGATAATCTGTAAAAAAAGACTATAAGTGTGGTATAATATAAATGAAAGTAAGGAATGAATCATGAAAAGAGTTTTTGTAGATATGGATGGAGTACTAGTTGACTTCGAAAGTGGTCTAGAACGAATCCCTCCAGCTGTTCGAAAAAAGTATGGACGACGGGTTGATAAGATCCCGGGCATGTTTGGGCTAATGGACCCAATGCCGGGTGCAATTGATGCATGGCATAAGCTTTGCGAGAAGTATGATGTACATATCTTAAGCACTGCCCCATGGGATAATCCAACTGCTTGGCAAGATAAAAGGCTGTGGGTTGCTGATTATTTGGGTCGCAGTGCTTGGAAGCGGTTGACGTTAAGTCATAATAAAAATCTACTCATTGGAGACTATCTCATTGATGATCGAACTGCCAATGGCGCTGGAGATTTTAATGGAGAGCATATTCATTTTGGCACTGAAAAATTTCCCGGTTGGGAAGCTGTCTTAGAATATTTGGAGGCGTAGTGAAACTTAATAGAACTAGAAATAAACTTATGAAAAATGGGTATCTTCCTAAAGTCCAAGAAGAGTTTTATGAGCTTTGGATTGATGTAAAAGAGACAGGCACCCCAATTAGTTTTTTCATTAAGAAGAATGGAACTGATGTCAATGGGGCTCTTAAAGTACACGGGAATCAGCCTGATGACCCAATGACAGATATGTTTTACAGTAGTTTTTCAGAAAACGTTACACAAGCAATCGGCTTAAGCCGAGTTTAAGGAGAGAAGTATGTCTATTATCAGAACCCAAGATAAGTTTACGACAGTGCATCGAGATGATGGCAAGATTGTCATTGCCAGTGATACTGTTTATGAACATATAGGAACACATCAGTCGCCAGGAAAGGGGTCTGTGTTCTCTGGAAATGTAACTGAAGGTATGATTAACGCTTTTCTAGCTAATGCTGATATTCCAGATTCAGGAGGAGGAATCCCGGCTGATTTTAGCACTACATCTGGTTATTTGCTTGTGGCTCCATACGAAATTGCTATGAAGTTTGATAATGCAACAGTCCAAGCAGGGACTAAGGAAGACTTTGATCCAGTTAAAAAAGAAATGGTACCAGTTCCAATTGCAGAAGTCCACACCAGTCAGTCTATTGAAGATTTTAAAACTAGCGAAACGACTATTTTGGTTTTTCCGTATGACCCAACCCGGTCTACACCAGAACAGAATGATTTTATAGAGAGTAACGAAGAGTTGGCGGTAGCAAAAGAAAATGGAAACCTTTATGCTCTTGCGACTGCATTTCCCGGAGGATTTTCTATAGATGAAGTTGGCGGAATTAAATTTCCAAAGAAACAAGTACCAAAAGCTACTGCTTGGGGTGGTGTCAAAAATCCAAAGTGGGCGGTTATTATTCCAAATAGCTCTGTGCTAGAATCTAGTCGATGGAATCAATTGGCAGGAATCGATGAATAGTTTTTATCGAGAGAAAGCAGCTCTTCCAAGACAATGTAGAAATGCTGAGAGTTTAAAAGATTCTTTAGACGCTTGGGTTGAAAATAGATTAATGCATGTGTATGAAGCTTGTAAAGATTTAGACGATGAATGGAGAAATAAGTTTGGAGATATACATCTTGAGTATGCCGAGAAAATCAAAAGTATCACCTCCTTGCCGGAAGACCAGATTGCAAAAGAATGCGAAAAGTTGCTGATAGAAATGAATGCAAGATTTAAAGTGGCCAGTGGCGTTTGTATGCCCGGATGGCTTAAAGGTTCGATTGGATTATGTGGTTCAGAACTAGAGAAGATTATGGAGACTAAAAGTGGATAGACTAGATTTATTTGTAGAATCAATCGCACCAATGGTAAGGCACTCTCTTAACGAGTATTCAGACCATCTTACACCTAAGTATGTCAAACGTGCATGCAAGTATCGATTTAAGCATGGGTTCTACTATCAACTCATTCAGTATCTTCCGCAGTATCATTTGGTAAGCCGTTCGGCCCTCGCCCTCTCTAAAAAGCTTGGATTCGAAGATAAATGTTGGAACATGCAGTGGGACGACCAACCAAAGTACGACCCGGACGGCCGGGGTACTTTTCACATCGAGCACGTCTTCACGGGCGAGATGTTTTTTCGCGCCCTAAAAAAATTAAATGAGTCCGGAGGACTCAGCCGTGAGGCCCTCTCACAATTTATTCGAGACAACTACAGGACGGCTTGGATCCTCAAGGAAGAGGACCGCATGCTCGCAAAGTCAAATCGCGGAGAGTCTTTACAAGATGCGCTAGACCACTACCGAGAAGTAGGCATCGAGCTCATCGAAAAGCCGTGGGATCAGCCCGAAATCTAGATTCACTACGGGCGCAACACAAAATAGAAACAGCACACACCACTAAAACACGTGCGCAATCAATAATATAAACAGGTAAGACAACAAACACCACGTAATACAGTATAGTATCGTATAAAGAAACTTACGCATCTCGCACTCCTATTACTACTAATAAACCTATCCCAGAACGAGTGGTCCACAGCACGCCCGGAACGGGCGTCCAGACTCCCCACTCAGACCCGAGAGAAACGGTACTCCAGATTACACACCCCGTTCGCCCTCGCAGTCTCAGTCCAATGTCTAAATATACACTGCCCGCATGAATCAAGAGGGCAACCGAGTCAGACGATGCGAATACACGTTTAACACAATACACACAGAGATATGATTTTGCGCAGTTGGACTGCCCTCTCTACTTGGCCCCCGATCGAGCCTAAACAGATGGTGTATCAATTTGTTACCCTATTGTGTTACTACAATTGTTATATAATACAATTATAACTGTTTACTCAGAATTGTACATAATGGGCCATAAAAATATAATACGAATAGAGGTAAAAATGAAAAAACACCGCAAGGTTAATCAGTCTGCAGAAACCGAAGAAGAAGCTCGTCCACCTTCAAGAAACCAGAGACGGCGAGAACATCGATATGAAAGGCGATTCCACCGCGAAAATCTACGAAGGCCACCTCAGCCACGGGAGCTGAGAGGGAAGAGCGCGCAGCGGGAAGAGGCGAATCCTGAGGAGCTTGCGCACAAATGGTGGGGAGAGTTCGACGACGTCAAGAAATGGTACGAAGAAGAAGAAAAGAATTAAAATAAACTTGAACACTCCACCCTCTGGTTATATTATTCTATCAGGTTGCAAAGTACGCAGCCAACTGCTTTCAAAACAGGAGAATAAAGCATGAATTACACTAACTCAAAGTCCATCAAGCGCTTCAGCTTCGGCATCAGCCGCAACGATACCAGCCATCAGGCAGGTGCTAACACTGTAACTATCGCCACTACACCAAGTGATGATTACTACAGCACTTCAATGGTCGGTCTTACTATGACTGTCAAGGAAGCACGTGCGCTTCAGAGTTTCCTCAACACGGAGCTTCTTGTCGACTCCGCGGACTCTGTGGACTCTGACGTCGCTGTATAATCGAACGTTTGAGTAGATCGGGGCGGGTCCAGTAATTGCATTGGGCCCGCTCTTTTTTTAAAATAAAAAAGCTTTCTGTAAAATATGCCTCTACCTGTTATATAATAAGAATGAAGGTGGGGAAAGGGTTACCCCTTCAAAGTCAGCAAACAATGGAAAGAAAATGACCGACTGGAAGAACACGATCAAGCACTTCGCTCTCATGATCTGGACGGATCTGATCCTGAACCGGAATGGGCTGGGGTGTCGACGAAACATGTTCCTCGTCAGGCAGGATGCAATGTGCCTCTACCGGCGCGCGACCAACGGCAACCACTTCCACAACTAGAAAAAATAATTTACTGTTTCTGTAAAAAATTCCTCTACCTATGGTATAATATAAAAGAAGGTAGGGAATGGCTCCCACCACTAAAGAAAAGGGATTGAAAATGAGAAAAGGTGATTTGGTCAAGTTGAACGCAGCAGAATGTTTCACTGCAGAAAATGGTGGTAAACGCCGGTTTCCGCTAGCTAACTATCATCTTGACGAACTCAACGTCGTGATGGGCGCCCGGCCGACGACGGCGGAAGAACAGAACGCTTGGTATAATACTGATGCAGCAAGAGGAATCGGCTGCGACGGAGAAACTAAACTTCCACCTCAGGCTACCGCAGTTGAGATCAAGACTGATATGATTCTCGTCGTAGAACGTGCTCGGTGTCGGGTGCAGTTGGGATGGGGTAATCCTAGTCCAGGAATGACTCAGGTTATGCTCCCTAACGGAGAAACTGCATTCATCCCGCGCGGTTTTCTAGAAGCTGCAGTATAAAATGGAGCTGTGGACTTGGAATTGGTATGGTGGTGGATGGAACCAGTGTATGGCTCCTGACAAAAATGAAGCAATGCGCTTAGCAAAGAAAATGGGAGGAGGGCATCTACACCCCATTCCTCAGAGTTTGAGACGCGCTCCACCACTTAAGATTTATGAAAGGCATGAAGATTTTCAAGATTACTGGATGGACTACTAACCGTCATTTGCAGGAAAGACGTTAAACTATTCTGTACAATTCAGCTGTAGAATTTATAATATATTTAGGAGGTATACAGCATGCGACGTTCACGTAATAACCGAAATCAGGAAGCACTAGAGTTTGAGTGGGACCCGGAAGATAGCCGGAGGTTTTTGCCTAAGGGTTCTAATCCACACCAACATCCAAAGATGGCTGATTTGGTAAAGCGGTGGTATTTGGCTGGAGATAGCCATGGCGATATCGAACGCAAGTCTCGTAATGCAGCTCGAAGGCTGTTCCGAGGAAACTCTTATCTTGGAAATGATAACCGCCGGAATCGGAATGATAACCGTCGTCCGGATAATAGGCGAAACGATAATCGGCGTAATGACTACAACTCTAATAAACGAGGTTAACCTTGAATAAGATTTTTATGTCTCCAAAAGACATGAAGTTTATCAAGTCCGAACTGGAGCTTGGTAAGAAGATTAGTGCGATCAAGAAAGTACGATCGTGTTCGATGGGAGAAAACGGTAGAGGATTGAAGGAAGCAAAGATCGCCGTAGAGCGGTTTATGATTGAACATGACATTGTCGACCAGAATCAGATACACATAAAGATTCATCCAGATGCATGTCGATTAGTAACCTGGAACCCAATTAGACGTATCGTTATTGATATGGGAGACGGGGAAATGGAAGTCGACATGGAAGAGTTTCAATTTAAGATACTGACTATGGAAGGAGGAGTGTCTGTAGATAGTGTTGGACATATGATTGACCTGCTTGGTATTATCAAAAAGTGGGAAAATAATTTAGAAAATGGTTTGAATCTGTAAAAAAAGGCTGTACATGTGGTATAATATAAATGACGGTGGGGATAGACCCTAAGGAGTTATACTAAATGCCAAGACTTAAAGCTATCAATTTTGACCTCATTCGATCTAAAAACGAGAAGGAAATCTCTCGGATGATGGAAGATCTGTGTCGCCTCCGTCCTCGTGGCGCAACACAGCGTTTGAAGGATAAGAATTATACTGACACCGGACACTGGGAAAGCCACGTAAGGTATCGTCTCTCTGAAGTCGTTGATCCGGATGCTGCGAAAGGTTATCACAGCTCTGCTGCTGAGCCTGGAGCATTTGGTTATTCTGACCGAGAAATGTATGATCTATTCCTTGCAATTGGTGGTAATGGTAGGTATGTAAATGAATGGACTGTCCGTCAGTGGTTCGAATATAAGATGGACTACTTCAAGGGAGCAGCCACCCGACGTACCAGTCGACTTACTAGTCGGCTCGCCCGTCCAGTGAAGCGGGTTGTTAGTGATACCACTGACCCGATGAAAATCTTCTCCGTCGCAGCTCGTCAGCGTAGAGACCACAAGGGGGTTGCAGTAATCAGCTATAATCCTAACGTCCACATCCGAGCTCGTAGTGAAGAAGAAGCAAAGCAGGTATTTGGCCTTATGTTTAACCACGTATGGCCAGAAAATCCAAATGAATACTATGATCGTTCCACTGATTTTGTCCAAATGGGTAATGAAGCTGCCACAGTATCGCCTAATCAAAAATGTCTGAACAATCTTCGTAGTGAGCTTAAGGATATGACTGCAGCTAAAGAGTTTCTAGAAGAAGAAATGATGCGACTTCAAATGGGAATTGAGTCACTTGAAACATACAATATTTCACAGTTTGGAGAATAAAATTAATTTTCGTAAACTGTAAAAAAGCATCCTACTTATGATATAATATATATGAAGGTGGGGAATGGCTCCCGCCAAAGAAGAAAGAGGAAATAAACTTCATGGACATTAAGACACTCAAGGCTATCGCCGGTACCCTCCCTCCCCACATTGCAATCCTCCTTCGTGGGCCAACCGGTATCGGTAAGTCTCACGTCTCCAAGGGACTGGCAGCCGAAATGGGTCTGCCGTTCATCGATGTCCGCGGTTCGACCCTTGATGAGTCAAAGGTTGGTGGTCTTCCTAACATGAAGGCGGTTGATGAAAAGAACGTTGCCACCTTCGTTGTTCCAAGCTGGTTCAAGAGGGCTTGTGATGAGCCTTGCGTAATCATGCTGGACGAGCTAAACCGTTCAATGCCAAGCGTAATGCAGGCATTCTTCCAGATTGTCCTGGACCGTGAGCTCGGTAACGATGAAAACGGCCTTCCTCTGGCACTCCACCCAGAAACACGCGTCATCGCGGCAGTCAACTGGGGTTCGGAATACGATGTCAATGAAATGGATCCCGCGCTACTCCGTCGATTCTGGGTTGCTGATATCGATCCTAACCTCGGTGACTGGGTTGATTGGGCTAACAAGGCCGCTCTTGACCGTCTCCTGGTTGAGTTCGTTGGTCAGAATCCTGAGCACTGGCGAGTTGATCCCTCCACTGTTGAGCCTGGTACTGTTGTTCCCACTCCAGCTTCTTGGCATCGACTGAGCGATAGCCTCACCCATGCTGGTATGTCTCCGGCAGAGATTGCTGGAACCAACAACCCTACAGTTTACGCAATCTCTCAGGGATTCGTAGGGACTGAGGCAGCAATTGCTTTTGTTGACTTCATTAAGAACTACGAGATTCAGATCTCTGCAGAAGACGTTCTTGATGGTAAGGTCTCCGCTGAAGACCTCGCAAACCTCACGGCTGGTACTGCCAACAGCGTTGTTGATAAGCTCGAAATGCACTGTAAGGAAAACACCTGGACTGATAAGCAGGCCAAGCGAGTTGGAGAGTTTGCTACCGCTGCTGGTGGTGAAATGATGGTCCACCTCTGGAACAAGATTTCTGGAGCTGGTAACCTGAAGAACGTTCAGAAGCTTCACAAGGTCATTGGAAAGGCAGTCGTCGCTGCCGTCCAGGCCAGCCGTAACGTGTCCAAGTAAACAAATAATTAAAGTGGGAATCTGTAAAAAAGATTCCTACTTATGATATAATATATATGTAGTTAAGGAAGGACACTAATGGCTGTAAAAGCAAAAAGCGAAACGACAGAGACCGATCTCTCCACCACAATGTATAGCGCAACAGATGCAGAGACGGCAAAGTTCGATTTCGATACTCACCTTCTTGACCTGATGTGGAACGAACCTTTCTACGCTAAGATTCTTCGTGGTATTACTAAGGTCCGGTCTGATACGATCCCAACTGCAGGAGTCGGAATCAAGGACGGTGATATCACTTACTACTACAATCCTCGGTTCTTCGCCAGTCTGGTCAAGGATGAGGGCGCTAGAAAGATTCGCGGTCTGAACATCCATGAGTGTCTCCACCTTGTTTGGGATCACTGTGTCGGTCGGAAGCATGAGCCATTTAAGATTTGGAACTACGCAGCTGACTGCGCAATTAATAGTCGTATCCCTCGGGAGCTCCTTCCAAACTGTGGTATTATTCCTGGAGAGGCTTTTACTCCTCTCACACCAGAGCAGCTTGGCAAGATGTCAGATGAACAGATTGGCAATTACCAGCAGATGAGCGACTTCATTGAAGCGCTACCTGGTAAGAAGAGTGCTGAATGGTACTTTGCACGCTTCATGGAAAATGATGATATCCGCGAACAGCTTGAAAATGAAGATGGCGACGCTAATGGTAATGGAATGCCTGGTCAGATGGACGATCATGAAGGTTGGGCCGATGATGGTGAAGGCGGTATCTCCGAAGCTGAAAGGGAATTGATCCAGGGTAAGGTAAAGAAGGCGCTGGAAGATGCAGTAAAAGAATCTGATAGTAAGAACCAGTGGGGTAGCGTTGGAGCTGAGCTTCGGTCAGAACTTCGAAAGATGGTGACCCACGAAATCCCATGGCAGTCTATTCTTAAGCGCTTCGTAGGTTACAGTAAGCGAGCTAGCCGATCAACCTCTTATAGCCGAATCCATTCCACAATGGGTCGTCTCTGCGCTGGAGCACGGAGACACTATGAAAGTAGCATTGCAGTTTATATCGATCAGTCTGGTTCGGTAAGCAACTCAGAGCTTGAATTGCTCTTCGGAGAGCTTGGTGGTCTTGCCAAGCGTACTGAGTTTACTACTTATCATTTTGATACTGCGGTAGATGATAAGAGCCGAAAGGTATGGAAGCGGGGTCGAGTTGAACAACCTCATCGGACTCGATGTGGAGGTACTTGTTTCTCTGCACCTACTGTCCACGCTAACAAGCGGACTAAGGAGTTTGATGGATACCTCATTCTCACTGATGGTTATGCACCTGATCCTGGTCCTTCCCGTCTCCGTCGAGGCTGGGTCATTACTCCGGACGGTCAGGCACAGGATTGGATGAAGCGCGGTAACGACTTTGTTATCGAGATGAAGTGGCCGGCAGAGAAGTCGGAAGCAGCATAAAATAGAAATAGCACTAGTAACAGTTAGATAGGAGAGCAGAATGGAATATACTCTAGTAGAGAAGCTTGATGTACTTTGGCAAGCATCAGTTAAGATTGGTATTGAGGTAGTACTCCCAGTCGCAATTGGTATGGTTCTGATTACAGTAGTCCCAGGTTTCCTACGCGGTCTATTCAGTCCTAAGCCTGTACCAGTCCGTATTCGGAAAGACGATCGTCGCTGATCGGCATATTTGTATTGAGTAATACAGATTTACAATAATATAACATCCTCTGTACAGCTATATAAATACTGTATAGAGGCATTAGTATATATGGGAGAACAAATGTTCTGGAAAGGGGGCTGTCGGGGGCCCCAATTAGGGGCGCTAATTTTCCTTCCGAGCGCCCCCTCTGGGGGCCTATCTGCATGCTCTGTCGGGCATTCTGCAGCGTGGCCATGCCTTAGTCTGGAAATTTTTTTCTCGAGATTTTTTTCAAAATGGGTTTAGGTGAAATCTAAAAATTTTTCTCGGGAATTTTTCGGGAGCATTTAGGTGTAGTGTAAAATGAGTAAGAGTAAAAAGAAAAATAAGGGTTGGAAGACTGGTGACCACGTATGGGTCCGGAGTCTAGCAGGTGAAGGTATACCGGATGTACAGGTGGAGTTACTATCTCGGGAGGTTAGAGAGCCTCAGAAGGGTAACACTATTGACTGGCCAGGATATGTAACTTGGAATGCAAGGTTAATTAAAAAATCCGAAGTAGAGATGCTTAAGAAGCGGTGGAGTATTCCGTATAGCTGGCCCAGTGATCTCGACCTAATAGTGTTCGAGTCAAATATTCTTAAGAAGGTATAAATGGGAGAGAAGTACTCAGATACTCGAGAGATGGTTTGGACTCCAGGTATCCTAGTCTTGGTGGACGGAGTGGAAGGAATCGTCATGGATTATAGACTTAGTGATTTTAAGATTGGAGTCTATATTGACGGCGCAGTGGAGTATTTCCCAGATCCAGGAGTCCCATGGTTCACGGAAGCGCCGAATATCGTACCACTCGAAAACCCATAACGCGTACAACCCCCTCAGCCCCCGGCTTCGCCGGGTGTTCTTTTTTGTCTCGGTGATATTTAGCTATCGAGGTAATTTTGAGTTTACCGTATTCGGGAGAGCTTAGGGTTTGGGATAATCAGGATCGATGGCACGGAGATCCAATCTTAGTCATCGGTCCATCCGACCGCGATTGTCAAGCCTGGATTGTTTTACATGCCGGTACGCGAATTAACCTTAGTGATGCGTTTATTGCCGAGTGGACGCGGAGTACTTCGGGATGAAATCCGAATGGAAGCGTTTCCGGAAGGGCGAGTTACGCTGTTGGGTTGGTGGTCCACGCGATAATAAAGCATTTATAATACTCCATCCTGAAGAGAACGGCTGGCATACTCCATACGGTGAACCTGGAGTCGTCTGGGCTCTACTCGATTCTGGTAGTATCATGTGGGTATCTGGAGAATATATTGATGAATGGAGCGTTCCAATATACTGTCCCTCTGTTAACCCTCACATAGATTAGGTATATCCACACCTAAAGCAGTTTTCGTGACCCTGAGGGTAACGCTGCATTCCGGTATCGCCACCCTTGTTTATTCACGTAGTCTTTAATCCGTTTATTTTCGGTTTAGGCATCCAACGGAGCTCTTGGGAGCAGCATGGATGCCGGTATTCGGTATATACGTGAAAAAAGTTGGTGTGCGAAAAACCGGTGTGCGAAAAAACCGGCAGGCCGGTGAAGTGTTTTTTATTAATATGATTAAATTATTTTGTGCGTTTGATTATAATTAATTTATGAGTGGGATTGTTTAGTCTGAGCCCACCTTAAAATAAAATGAGACTGGAATTATTGCTACCATTGGTCATGCTCCAGTTTTATATAAGTAGATAAAAAGGAAGCAATATGAAAATTAGCAAACGCCAGCTTCGGCAAATTATTGAAAGCTATAATTCTATGTCCCCGGCCGGGATGGCTTTAGCAAAAAGAGCCAAGCGACAGTTCACCAAAGACTATCCTGATGTTCGAGTCGGAATTGACATGAAAAATGGATGGATTTTGGTCAACAGCAAAAAAGCCGTTAATATGTCTCAAGCGTCTGGAAGACCTATAGACATCGATGATATTATAGACAAAATGAAGCAAGCGTATTTAGGACACCCAGTAAACAGCACGTCCTCTAGCCTTTTACCAGAATCAATGAACCCCGCGATGGTTGAAATTGAAAATGAATTAAGACATACGCTTGCAGAATATATTGATACATACATGATGTCGATGAACATGAACCCAGGCGACGCTGCTGATCGAAGACGTGTCAGCCGGCGAGTTGACGACATTGTATCTACAATTATTGGAAACTAACATGAAAATCACAAAGAGACAACTTAGACAAATTATTAGAGAATCCGTATCTGGAAGCGAAATCGAGAATAGCATCTATAGAGCTTTAGACCGAAATGCAGTAATGTCAGGTATAGAACTAATAGACTATGTCATGAATGATATTCCCGGACATGTTTATCATCAAAGAGTTACAGATTATATGGATGAAATGTTAGATGATGGTCATCTCGCATGGAACATCGAAGAAGACGAATGGACCTTAGCATAAAGATTACAAAAAAAACAAAGGATAATAAAATGAAAATCACAAAAAGACAGCTTAAAAGAATTATAGCAGAAGAAAAAAGAAAGCTTATAAAAGAATCTGTTGCAGATATGCGACAGATGGAAGCAATTATAGATGATTCTGCAGTCGACGTTGCACAAGAGTTTAATGAACTAATGGTCCAAATGGCCAAAGAAGACCCGGATCTAGTCAGTGATATTAGATCCTGGAATGAAGAAGCTTATAGAGCAACTATGCAATTGGAAGCAAAAATAGCCACAGCAATTAATTCAGCAGTACAAGAAATAGAAACTATGCTTCATAATGGCGCTTTTAAGAGGTAGATATGAAAATCACAAAAAATCAATTAAAGAGAATCATCAAAGAAGAGAGACAGAAGCTCTTTAAAGAAGAAAAGAGTAGTCTTTTGACTGAGGCAGCTTACATTCACGACATTTTTAGACAGGCTGCTACCGCATTGGAAATGAGAGATGGCTCAAAACTTGAGGATCTAGCAAGAGAAGTTGAAGGGCTGATGATGAATGATAGAGAGAGAACATCATTTAGCACTGCATTGTATGCAATGTCAGAAGCCGCTCACGAACTCGACTCTTATGAAAATGAGGATTATTAAAATGAAAATTACGAAGAACCAATTAAAAAGAATCATCAAAGAAGAACTGTCATTTAATGAACGCTTCGGTTTGGCAAAAAAACTACGAAATGCAGTTCGTGCTGAGCTTGAATCTCATGGCAGGCATATTCTGCAGGCCGATGCTGCAAAGATTGACAACCTGATACTTCAAATAGTTGACATCTCAAAGTCAAGCACATGAGCTTGAAGAAATAGCTAGTCGCAACTAAATAACTTAATAAGGGAATAAAATGAAAATCACAAAAAGACAACTTAGAAAAATCATTAAAGAAGAGAAGCAGAAGCTCATGAAAGAAAGCACAGCTCTAGCTCTTAGCGATCTTTATGCAGCTATCGAAGGTTTAATTCGAGCTTTGGGTAATGAAGGTGCTCATACAGAACTTTCAGGAATTGTTGAAGATTGGGATAATAGCTTTGCTACTCTCGGAGAGATGGAATAAAATGAAAATCACAAAAAGACAACTTATGAGAATCATCAGAGAAGAAACTATTGGAGTAAAGGATGTTAAACATACTGCAGACTCTTTTGGTGGAGGCGCTGACGCTGA
>MDTB01184207.1_pt1 | contig 13627 bp, 16 predicted proteins | sample 811161 | NCBI WGS metagenome assembly MDTB01 (sample SAMN05326650, study PRJNA326480) | marine metagenome | isolation source: seawater | place: Mediterranean Sea | collected 2009
TAATTCATTGCTATTATAATCAGAACAATTCAAGTTTTGCTTCAAAGAATGGACCATGTGCTCGTTAACACTCTTGCCAGTTTGATGTTTAATACCAGTTTTATGGATCCGGATAAAAGAGCTTGATTTATACTTCTATTAGTTGCAACTGATAAAGCTGGACCATTAGAGCTGTGTTTTGCGTATACCCTGAAAAAGTTATTAAAATAAATAAAATATTTACAAATTTGTTCAAAATTTTGATTAATTTTACTTAAATAAGTTTTAATTGTTATTGATCAGGATTAGACCTTTTCCAAATAAAAAAAAATATGTAAGGAGCAAGAGCTGGTACAATTCCAAACCAAAACCATTCATCCCATCTAAAGCTTTTGTCTAATAAAGGACTTTTTAATCCATTCCACCATGTTAAATAACCTATAAGTATTATCCATCCTATACTGATTGAAGCATATACCCTGCTTTTATCAGTCATTTTATCTTGGATTTTTTCAATTAAAATTTTTTTTACTTGTTCAAAATTCATCTTAAGAGCATTCACTTTTATCCAATTCGTTAGTTGAACTAAGAGATATTTCACAATCCATTCCTGAGCCATCAGTTGATTCAGCTGAAATTAAAAAATCATCAGTATCATCTATACAAAAATTAAAACCAAATTTAGGTTGTCTTAATCCTCCAGCAATTGCCTCTGTAATAACTCCTGTACCACCTAAGAGCTCTGTTTCAATTTCTACTGAGGTGTCAACATCTGCTGGACAGTTAACATCTCCATCAACTTTATAAATTCTGTTGTCTGTGAAAAATTCTGTTTGTGACAACGCTATTTGATATAAAGTATTTTCTGCAGTTTTTTCTCTAGTTGAATCTATATATCCAGTATAAGCTGTTAATCCCACTCCAGCCAAAATACCTATAATAGCTACAACCACCAAAAGCTCTATCAATGTAAATCCAGAGCTCTTGGTGATCATAAATATAATCTTTAATGGTAATCTTTTAATTATTCTATATCAAAAGTATTAGTCATCTGCAGCTCATCTTCGTTATTCCAGCAAGTAGTAATAGTAACTTCACCACCTGTTGAATTATCCACATACGTTATGCCCTCAGTATCAGTAGCACAATCTTCTGCTTGTTCAGTACTTATTGCTGCAACTGTTGTATCAAACGGATTTGAAAAATCTGCTAATGCAAGCGCAACTGCTGCTGATACTGCATCAGCATCGCTTCTATCTGCGCAGGTCAGGTTATCAGACATTACTGTTGCTGCATTTCCCTCTAGAATACATTTTTTAACTTCGGCATTAATATATTTTGCTATGGTTGCATGATTAGTTTTTGCTGATTGTCTTTGTGCACTTTCAGTATAACCTGAGTAAGCAGTAACACCAACTGCAGCCAAAATACCTATAATCGCTACAACAACCAATAATTCAATTAACGTAAAACCTTTATTGTTTTTTTTTATTCTCATATTTAAACCTTCTATAAATTAACAACTTAATACTATTAATTTTTTAACATTAAACAAACAAAAAATTAATAATAATTTGTTAAAAAAAAGATTTCAAACAAAATTTAGTTAATTTTTCACAAAAAAGAGCCCTTATTCTTAATAATTCTTGATTTTAGATTAGAAATATAAGATATGTGAAATTAATGACCTATAAAATTTCACGAGATGGAGATATTTCTACAATTTTTCTAACTGGAGAAATTGATATGGATGTTACAGAAAAAGCAAAAGAATTAATTATGCCTGTTATTGAAGAAAAAAAAGAAGTTCATCTAAATTTAAAAGATGTAGAGTATATGGATTCATCTGGAATATCTGTCTTAATTGAAAGTCATCAAAAGGCAATGGAACTTGGCACAAGAGTTGTACTTAAAGAGATTAGTAAATCAGTCTTAAAAGTAATTATGATGGCTAAGTTGGAACAGATACTAATACTTGAATAATAATATTAATGCATATTTCTGAAACGAAAAATTTCCTAGTAAGCAGTAGTAGTTTAAAAGAAGTAAGAGAATTTTCAAGAGAAGTTATCAGTAAATCCAAAGTTTTAGAAGAAAGTAAAGATGAGTTAGTGTTAGCTATTGCAGAAGCTGCACAAAATATAGTTAAGCACGCTTATAAAGATAATCAAGATACAACCGATAAAATGCAAATTAAAATATCTTTTATAGACAATATATTAAAAATTGGTTTTTTTGATAAAGGTAAACCAGTAATTAAAGAGGAAATTAAACATCGAAGTTTAGATGATATTAAACCTGGCGGTCTAGGAACTTATTTTATTAAACAAATAATGGATGAAGTAGTTTTTAAAGAAGCCACAGGATGGCACAATAATTTAGTTCTTACCAAAAAATATTAAATTAGGAACCCATAACCGCACCAACATTAAATATCGGTGCATACATTGCGATCATCAAACCACCTATCATTCCACCCATAAAAACAATCATAATTGGTTCTATTAAACTAGACATGTTGTCAACTGAAGTATCAAATTCTTCTTCATAATATGATGATACAGATGTAAACATTTCATCGAGGTTACCAGTTTGCTCGCCAACAGAAATTAGTTGGCTAAAGGTTGGAGGAAAAACAGGTTCTTTTAAAAAAAGCTTAGTTAGTGTATCGCCAGAAAAAACTCCTTTTTTTACATTTTCTAAAGCTTGAGTGACCACATCATTATTACTTACTGATTTTGCAATCTCAATACTTTCAAGCAGATTAACTCCAGCAGAACTTAAATTACCCATTATTAAAGCAACTCTTGCTAATAAAGATTTTAAAATCATTTCACCAAAAACTGGTAATTTAAGAACAACTCCATGCCACTTATATCTAATGCTTGGAATTTTTGTTGTCGTATATTTAAATACTATATAAATAGTCAAAGCTATAATTCCTAAAGTCATTCCACCTGAGCCTCGCATAAAATTACTTGCTGTCATAATGACAGCGGTAGGAGTTGGAAGCGGAACACCCATTCCGGTATACATTTCAGCAAATACTGGGACAACTTTTATTAACATAAAAACCATCACTGTTATTGCTACACTGAACATAACGGATGGATACATTAAAGCACCCTTAATTTTTTTCTTAACTTTCTCTCTTTTTTCGAGTGAATCTACTAATTTTAATAAAAATAAATCTAATTTTCCACTAGCCTCTCCAGCTTTAATCAAGTTTATGTAAACATTATCAAAAATTTTAGGGTATTTTTCAAAACATTTAGAAAGAGTAACTCCACCCTCAAGACTTTTTCTAATATCTTCAACTATTTCCTTAACAGTTGGATGTTCAATTTGGTCACGTATCATTGATAATACATTTAAAATTGGTAGCCCAGCTTTAACCATAGTAGCAAATTGTTTTGAGAAAATTACAATATCTTCGGGCTTAACTTTTTTTTTACCAAAAGAGAAAGATGATTTTTTTCCTTTTTCTTTTGTTTTTTTCTTAACTTTTTCTTTAGTAATTTTAGTGATTATTATTTTTTTTTCTTTTAATTTAAATGAAGCTTCTTCTAAACTTAGTGCTTCGACAACTCCCTCAACATATGAACCAGCTGAAATCCCTTTATAGGTATAATTTTCTGATGACATGCTTTATTCCATCGCTAAAACACGTTCAAATTCTCTAAAATTTAAATCTCCACTTAAAATTAAAGAACGACCCATATCTTGCATGGTTCTAAATCCCTCAGATAAAGCAATTGCTTTTAGTTCTGGGGTGGTTGCTTTTTTAAGTATTGCTTCTTTAATTGGTTTTGTGACACTAAGTATTTCGTATATACCCATTCTGCCTTTATAACCAGTATCTTTACATTTTGGACACCCTTTTCCTCTCGATGCTTTTGCTTTAGAAATTTCTTCCTCATTAAAATTTAATTCTTTTAAAACAGCTGGAGTTACATCTGGGTCTGGTTCTATACAATCAGAACAATTTTTTCTTGCCAATCTTTGTGCTAAAACTACAGTCACTGCAGCACTTATTAAATAATCTGGTGTTCCCATATTTTGTAATCTTGTAATAGTACTTGGGGCATCATTAGTATGAAGAGTACTAAATACCAAGTGACCAGTTAATGCTGCTTTTAATCCAATATCTACTGTCTCTTTGTCTCTCATTTCTCCAACCAAGATAATCTCCGGGTCTTGTCTTAAAAAAGATCTAAGAGCTCTTCCAAAATCAAACCCTATATCATCTTTAATCTGAACTTGTCCAACTCCATCCAATTCGTACTCTACAGGATCTTCTGCTGTTAAAATATTTAAGTGAGGTTTTGATACTTCTTTTAGAATACTATAAAGAGTTGTTGTTTTACCAGAACCAGTAGGACCAGTAACCAAAACCAATCCCTGAGTTGAATGAATTGCTTTTCTAAGTTTTTGTAAATCAGTTTCTTCAAAATTAAGTTGCTCAAGACTTATATCTCCAGCATCTTTATTTAGAACCCTCATAACAATTCTCTCATGTGTAGCTGTAGGTAAAATTGAAAGTCGAAGATCAACAACTTTTCTATCTATCTTAAAAGGAATTGCTCCATCTTGAGGTAGCCTTCTTTCTGCAATATCTAATTTTCCCATAATTTTAAATCTTGTAACAACAGCACCATAATTTGAATGTAAAAATTTTGCAAAATGTTCTTGTTCTTTTAGCATTCCATCCAATCGATATCTCACTCTTGAGCTAAATCGATATGGTTCAATATGAATATCTGATACACCTGATTTAATTGCTTCGGCCACAACAGCTGTACTGAATTTGATAACCTCAGACTCATTTTCTATCGCCTCAATATCTTCTTCAGTATCCTCTAAAACTTCAGCTTGATCATCCACTTCATAATCAAATGTTTTAGTTTTTTCTAAATTTGCTTCTTTTATTGAACTAATTGTGGTCTCACCAGCTTCACTTTGTAATTTTTCTATAAATTCAGAAATTTCAGAAACCTTTGCAGCATGTAATTCAATATTTTTTTTTGTGATTGTTTTAAGGTTTCTCATTAAACTTAATTTTGAACTATCAGAGATAGCTATATGAAGGACATCATTTTCTAATTTAAAAGGAGCAATAAAATTCATATTTATATAATTTGATGGAAGAACAGTTTTAATTTCTTCATTAATTCCTATGGATTTTAAATCGACTACAGATAAAGACTGCTCTTTAACTAATAGATTTAGGATGGCGTCTTCGTTAGTTAAGTTTAGCTCAAAAACTGCATCAATTTGAGATTTGTCACCTTCAGCCGAAACTTTTTTAATATTTGTTAGATCTTTTCCTGATATAATATCTTGATCAATTAAGATATTGATTAAATTAATTTCTGACTCTCTACTTATTTTAAGCATTATAATATTCTAGGTGCTATAAATACTAATAATTCATCTAAAGTATCTTCTTGTTGTTTACCTTTAAACAAATTACCAATTACTGGAACATTTCCAATTCCTGGAGTTTGGTTTTTACTATTTATCTCACTCTCTTTTTTAATACCACCTATTACTACCACATCTCCATCAGCCACTAATAATTTAGTTACAATCTCCATAGTATTAATAGGTACTCCTCCTGGTACTGGTGTTCCTGCACTATTATTTGTTAAATTAATACTTAATAATACGTTACCATCTCCTATTATACTTGGTGTTACTTGTAATTCAAGATTAGCATCTGCAAATTTAACTCCACCTTCCTCTCCACCACTTTCATAAGGTATTTTTGTTCCTTGAACAACATTTGCAACTTGATTATTTAAAGTAAATATTTTTGGATTAGATATTTGTCTAACTAAACCCAATTTTTCTAAAGCTGTTATTTCTGCTTTTATTGTTAATGCAGATGTTCTTCGTATTAGTCCAATTCCACTTGTAGCAGATTTTACTGTTGGAAAATTTGTTAGGCTGTCCGTAGAACCTCCTAATGCAGCCGATCCAGTTCCTAGGGTAGCAGAAGGAGTCCCTGCTATACCTGCTATATCATCAGTATTTCGTCCGTATCGACCTCCTAGTCTTGTTCCTAATTCTTTCTCAAATGCTGAACTAGCTGTAACAATAAAAGCCTCTATTAGAACTTGATCTGTTTTAATATCTATTTCTTTTAATACTTTGTTAACTACATCGAGATCTTTTTCTTTACCTCGAACTATGATGGACCTTGTCGATGACTCCTCTGTTATTTGAATAGATGATGCTTCTGATCCACTGTTTGAAAAGAGATCTGAAATAGTAGTTTTTGCCTGAGTGGGAGAAATATAATAAAGTCTAAATATTTCTGAATAAATTGGATCTGAACTATTCTCTATTTCAACTTTCTTCTTAATTGTATCTGCACGACTAGACTTATAATTTTCTTGTTGCGTTAAAACAGTAGGTGAATGTATCCTTACTAAGTTACTTTTTGCATCAACATCAGCAGCATAATTCTTCATGTCCAAAAGTGCTTGAAATGCCTTATCCCATGGGACATTAATTAATTCTGCAGAAACTGCACCTGCTACTTCCTCTCCTACTAAAATATTAATTTCACCAATTTTACCCATTAAATCCATTGCCTCTTTAAATTCTAAATTTTTAAATTTAAAGGTAACTTGTTGTTTTAATAATGGATATTCATCTGAAATAGTTAAATAATCTTTTCTAATTTCAGAAGATATTTTTTTTCTTTTTTTAAGTTTTTTAATATCACCCGCTATAGGTTTTGGACCAAGCTCTACAGTTTTCGCAACTTCAGCTTTACCTTGAGTTTGTATATCTTTTTTAATTAAAGGAGTATTGTGTTTAAACTTTTTAGTATTGATTTTATTATTGGGATAATGAGCACAATTTGCCAAGATTACAGATAAAGTAATTACAACCAGAATATTGATAATTTTTTTAGTATTCATTTGTTTCTCTAATTTGGTTGTTAAAATCAATAATTATATATTTTTCGTCATCCTTTATAAAAATTGCTTCATTCAATCTTAAATCAACTAACTTTATTTTTCCAAGGTATTGACCTATTGTTAAAGTATAAGGTTCACCATCTGATTTAATTAGAGATATATAGCTAAAATTTTTTCCAGTAACCAAACCTACTAATTTAAAATTATATAAGCTCATTTCATCTTGTGACTCTTCTTCATTTAACATTAAATTTGTATTTGTGTTGGCGCTTGAACTTTGTCCTGCGAAAGGATCGTTTAAAGGCATTTCCTCATCTATAGAGTCAAGCTTAGTAGTAATTTTTTTAACTTCATCAACCAATTTTTTTTTATCGTGGTTATCAGCGTAAGATGCAAAATTAAAAAACATTAAAACTGTAAAAATAAATGATAATTTAATTAAATTCATCTGGTAAACCTACAATAGTTAGTTGTCCCGTGGCAATTATTTTTCCACCGTCCTTATTATTAACTTCGATTAGCTCTTCATCAAAGTTTAACATCTTTTTTGATTTAGCAATAGCTCTTTTAAACTTAATGAAATCTAAAAAATTTCCTGTAATTGCATATGAAACCGGTATTTTAAAGTATTTTACTTTTGAAGCTTTTACCGACTTCTTTTTTTTCTTTTTCTTTTTCTTTTTCTTTTTTTTGTCTCCCCCAACTGCAATTGGTGGTTTTTTTTCAATTTTAGAGATTTGCAAATTATAATTAGTAGCAAATATACTTAAGCTATTATAAAGATCTTCCACTTCTGCTTTTGAATGAAATAAACTTGAATTTTTTTTAAATTCAGGAGTTAATTTTTTTATTTTCTTTTTTATTGATTTTATTTCTTTTTTAAATTTTTTTGTTTCATTGACTTTTACTATTTGATCTTTGAGAATATCTCTCTTTTTATCAACTATAGGCTTAAGTATCGCAAGATAAATTATTAAAAACAAAATTAAAGCACCAAAACCAATTCCAAACTTGATTAATGTTTTTCTGTCAGTTTTTAAAAATTTTTCTTTAATATCCTGTAAATCTATCTTATTTAAATCCATAATTAACCAACATCCAATCTACAAATAATTTTAAAACCTTTAAGATCTTTAGAATTTTCTGTTTTACTTGAGTTAATAGAACTCATTGTTGACAAAGTTGCTTGTTTAACAAGTTTTTTATCATTAAGGTTTTTAATCAATTTTAAAATATTTTGGTCATTAGATGAAGATCCTTGAATAATCAATCTTTTTGAACCATCGTACTCCAATGAATTAAATTTGATACCCCTAGGTACAGAATTTGCTATCTGAGATAAAACTTTAAAACTTGTTATTTTATTTGAACTAATAGATTTACTTAGCTTTAAAGATGTTTTCATTTTTCCCAATTGTTTAGAAAATTTGTTTTTTTCATTTTCAACATTTTTATGCTCTTGAACAATTTTTTCGTAATTAACAATTTTTTTATTTAAACTAATAATTTGCCAAGTTGAAAATGAGAATAACAAAATATAAATCACAGCAACTAGACCAACAATGCCTTTGAATGCAAAATTTGAAAAAAATTTTGCTTTTTTTTCCTGAATAATATTATCTCGGTTTGGTAATAAGTTTATATTTTTTACTGCTGTTACAAATTTATAATATCCAAATACATCTAATTTTCTGAATGCTAATCCAATAACAGATGCGAAATAAGATCTATTAGTTTGATTAACTCTATCGTTTAATTGTGCCTGTACATTCAAGTCTTTGATTGGATCAAAAAGTACAAAGCCAGTATTAATTAAATTTTTTCTAAAACTTTCAAGGTACTTTTCTATTTTTTCCAGATTAGAAATAATTTTAATATTACGAACTCTTTTTTCATATTTGGTCTCAAAATCTTGTATGGCTTGCTTTACTTGATTCAAATATCTTCTTACCAGTGCCTCAATATCTTCTGGATTATCAGAATTTAATAAAATTTCTCTATCTTGACCTCTAATAAAAATATCAGTTATGATAGGATTGTTTTCGTAAAGTATCATCACATAATTTTCATCTAATCCAAATTCTAACAAAACAGTTAAGTTTTCTTCTTCAATGCCAGAAGAAATTTGATTTATTTGATCAACTGCTGATTTTAATGAAAAACATTTCACATCAATAATCACTGGGTTTAAACCACCCTTTTCTATTATTGAAGTATAAGCATTTACATCAGATAGTTTTGAGGCTACAAACAAGATATCCATCGTATTTGCCGTTTGATTTCTATTAACAACTTGATGAAATATTGAGTAATCCTGTAAATTATCAGTTAATTGAACCAGATTTTCCCAGAGAGAATCAGATTTTATTGCAGTGTTTAATTCCTCATCATTCATTAATGGACTTGTTACAACTCTTATTATTGCTGAGGTTACTGGAATTGCTACGGCGGCATTAGTTGTAGTTACCTTTGCTTTTTCTACAGCAATTTTAAGTTGCTCTGAAACTATTTCTGGATAATCAGTTATATTTCCATCTTTAGGCAAATTGGCAATGGGGTGAATAAAAAAATTATTTAAATTCCATTTACCAGAATTGTTTTGGCTTATTTGAGCTAATCTTATTTCCCCTGAACTTAATTCTACACCAACAACATCTTCCCCTTTTGCCTTATTTCCTAAACGTTTTTTAAAAAATTTTTCAAAAAAAGCTTTAATCTTTCCATTGGGTTTTTTTGTACTACTTACCTGTTGGGCTTTATCAGATTTTTTAAATATATTAGAAAAAGGATTTTTCATATTTAATTAGACAACTTTTACACGAATTTTATTTTTGTGCACTAAAAATGTGAATTTTATTTGCTAAACTTAAGATAAACAAATTTAGTAGACTCATGCTGTCTAAAAAAAATGAGAAAGATCATTTAGAACTAGAGTTGTAAATTATTTTGTATATAAAACTTATTATGTTTGAAAAACTAGAAGATCTAGCAAAAAATAATCGTAAAATTTCTGATTTCCATCTTAGAGCAGGTTCACCTTTGGCTTATAGAGCAACTGGAGAAATTATAAAAGTAAATGAAACTCCTGTAACTGCACAGGATCTTAAAGATTTACTTTCCATGAATTGTAATGAAATAGAATTAGAAAAATTCGAGAACACTCATGAATTAGACTCTGCAGTTATGCTAAGTGGGCTGAGATTTAGAGCAAATTTTTATAAAACAATCAATGGGCCAGCTGCAGTATTAAGAAGAGTTGAAAGTAAAATTCCTAATATGGAAGATTTCAATTTACCTCCAGCTTTATATGATATTGTTGATTTCCATAAAGGGTTGGTCTTGGTGACTGGACCAACTGGGTCGGGAAAATCTACTACGCTCGCAGCAATTATTAATGAAATTAATAAAACTAAAACACATAATATTTTAACAGTTGAAGATCCAGTTGAATTTATTCATAAAGATGACAAAAGTATCATTTCCCATAGAGAAGTAGGAAAACAAACACAAACTTTTGCTAATGCATTAAGAGCAGCACTAAGAGAAGATCCAGATGTAATTTTGGTTGGTGAATTAAGAGATTTAGAAACAGTAAGTTTAGCTTTGACTGCGGCAGAAACAGGGCACTTAGTTTTTGGAACACTGCATACAAGTGGAGCTCCAGCAACAATAAATAGAATTATAGATGTTTTTCCACCAGATCAACAAGAACAAATCCGTGCTCAAATTTCTACGTCATTAAAAATGGTAGTTACTCAAAGATTATTAAAAACAAAAGATGGTCAAGGAAGATGTGCTGCATTTGAAATTATGAAATGCACTCCACCAGTACAAAATCTAATTCGAGAAGCAAAAATACATCAAATACCAAGTGTGATGCAAACTTCAGTTAGAGATGGTATGATAACGATGGATAAGTCCATTGAGGCTCTTGTGCAAAGTGGTAAAATCAATCCAGGCGATGCTAAATCTGAACACTAAAGGATTTACACTACTTGAATTAATAGTTGTAATAGCAATCATTGGTGGTATTGCTGCTGCTGGTTTTCCTAGTTTTATGAATTGGAGTGCAGATAGAAAAGTTAGGAGTGCTAATGAAAAGGTTGCTACATTAATTACAGGACTTAATACTCAAACTCAAAGAGGAGTATATCCGTTCACTCAAATATTAATTACTCCACAAATTAACTCTCTACAAATTGAAGCTAAAGGAAAAACTAAAAGCACTATAAATACACTAGGAGGCAATTTAACTTGTAATACTGACGATGATGATTTTTGGGATGAAACTATAAGTACTTTAAATATAGATAATGTGTTTACACATATTGAAGATGAAAGTGCTATTTGTTTTTCAAAGAATGCAGATAATTACATGGTGACAGGTGATATTGAAGATAATCAAGGAAACTCTCTTACAACTGATGACGGAGTAGATATTATTAATTATCTAATATTTTGTAACTCTGATAATGGATGTGACACCTCTCCTGAAACTCCATCTTATATGGTAATTTGGTCAAGATTTGGAAATGTTAGCAAATTTAAGTATAATTCATCTGGTGAATGGGTAAGACAATAAAAAAATTGAAACAAAAAGGAACTACTCTTTTGGAAGCTTTAGTGGCTACTGCTATAATTGGCATTGGCTTTATAGCTATATTCCAAATGGTAACTTATGCAGTGAGGTCAATTGATGTTTCTGGAGAAAGAACAAAAATTAACTATTTAGCTGACATGATTTTAGAAGATATAATTGCTTATAAATCTTCCGAAAGAGATGGAACAAAATTGTATGATGCTTTAATTGCAGATGCTGATACTGCAGCAGGTAATACTTTTTGGCAATTAGATACTTGTAATGCTCCTGATGATGGTATCGAGGTTGAAGGAACTGCGGAAGAAAATATTCTAAATAAATGGGATAATAGGTTTTCTAATAGAAGGATAAAATGTGTTCCAGCAAATAATGACTCTAAAGTGCTTAGCACATTTACAGTTTGTAGAGATGACACCGAATGCTCAAATCAAAATAATACTGTATATGACAAATTATATTTAGGTAAAGTAATAATTACTGTAGAGGGTAGAACTAAAAATTTATACTTTAGAGTACATTAATGATTAAGTTAAAAAAATTTCTCAGGAGTTACTTTAATTGAAATTTTGATAGGAATAGTTATTTCAGTAGTAATTATGGCTGCTATGTTTGCATCATATACTGCAGTAAATAATTCATATTCTCAAGTAACTGATAAAGCAAAAGCTTCCCAATCAGGAAGAAACATAATGGGAATGATAATGAGAGATGTAAGGCAAGCTGGATTTAAATTTTTTGAAGATAATTTGTCTAACGATGATGAGCCTATTAATATTACCCAAGGAAGAGGTGGTCCTGATGCAAACCTGGTTAGTGATTGTGATCACATAAGAATTGTATATGGAGATGTTTCCTATAACGGCAATGATGTTGATGAATATGAGAGATATAGAATTACTTATTACTGCAGAGACTCTACAATTGTAGCTCCAAATGGAAACAATGTTGACACTAATGCTATTTATAAACGAAAAGAAGAATTAATTAGTGGTGGATGGGTAACTAATACTAACAATTCTTATCCAGAGGAACTTATAACTGATTATGTTCACGATTTAATATTTATACCTAAAGATATAAATGGAGTAGCTATTGACCCTCCACCCAAAAATGACACGGGTAATCCAAATAGATTTAGAGTATACGATATAAGAGCAGTTGAAATTGCAATAACAACAAGATCTGTTAAAAATTTTTTTAAAAGTGATACCAGGGCAGATGGGCAATCTAGAGTAATTGTAGATTTTGAAAGCAACACTGAAGAAGAGATAGAAGATTTATTTTTAAGAGAAACAGTTGTTGTGTCAGTTAATACTAGAAATATTGGGTTAGAATGAAAAATATTCGAGAAAAAGGTTTTGCTCTAGTTTTATCTTTAGTATTATTACTTGCAATGTCATTAATGGGTGGTGCTTTAATTTTAGTTACATCTGAAGATCACAAAAGTAATAATTTAGTCGATGTTAATCAACAAACATTTTATGTTGCTGAGATGGCTTTGTTAGAGGGAGAAAGATATCTGACTAATCAATATCAAGGTCCTTGGGATACTACAACTCATGTTAGGGATACTGCTGCAGCAAATCTACCACTAAATGCTGTTGATGGTAGTAATGATCCGATAATATTTAATGGGATTATGACACCTGATAATAATCAAAATATTTGTTTTAATAGTTTCAGCAATCTTCCATCTTTATCTGTCACAGTTGCAGAGAGTTGGAATTTTGGTGATTTTATTCAAAATTCTAATATTCCAGCAAGTACAGAAGATCAAAACTTTTTAGATAATTTTTTTTATGAATATTTTATAACAAGATTAGGAGCTGCTACTTTCAGGGGGGCAGGAAGTAGTGCAAAAAGAGGTTCTGGAGGTTTAGGGTCAGGAAAAAATGGTATGGCTTACAGAATTTATGGTTGTGGCATCTATAATCCTGGTGGAGCAGCAAATCAAACAGTTGTCACACTAGAAAGTGTAGTTATACTTCCACTATCATGATGAGAAATAGCCTAATGAAAGTAATAATCTTAATTTTATTTTTTTTAACATCAGCTTTAAATATAGCGCATGCAGAATGTAATTTTAAAATTAAACTTGGTCAAAAAATATCTAAAA
>MDTB01203521.1_pt1 | contig 13627 bp, 9 predicted proteins | sample 811161 | NCBI WGS metagenome assembly MDTB01 (sample SAMN05326650, study PRJNA326480) | marine metagenome | isolation source: seawater | place: Mediterranean Sea | collected 2009
AATTTATTTAATAAATTTTTTCTTTCTGGAATGTGGTATAGAGCCAACCAGCTGACTACATTATCAAAACTATTAGCTGCGAAATCATATTCCAAAATATTAGCTTGTAAATGTACAATATTAGTATTTAGGCCATAAATAGTAGTTAATTCTTTTGCAATATCATTAAGATCGGTTTGCAACTCTATGGCATAAATTAAAGCATTAGTTTTACTAGCGATATATCTAGCCGGTCCGCCAATTCCAGATCCTATATCTAATACAGTACTTTTATTGTTTATTACTGTTTTATAAATTGCTTTATCAACAGTAACTAATCCATTGTAATGTAAATGGTCAAAATCAGCTAATTCCTCAATAGTAGGTTGTCTATTGAGTTTTATCTTAAGAAAATTATAATTTTTAATAAACCTATTAGTGCTTTTATATAGGTCCATTTCTTTAATGTTATTATTTTTCATATTATTTCCAAAAAAATTGTCTTAATTAAATTACTGTATATATCTATATTATATTTTTAAAATAATTAATTTATTAAACTAAATAAAACTTATTTTATTTTATTAGTAATCCAAACTGTTTGATATGGCATAAATACTAATTGCTTCTGTCTCTTATTAATTTGATTATTTGATATTAAATCATACCAATTTTCCAAATTCAAAATATTTATCTTATTAAGACTTAATAGACTTTTTTTATTAGTTATATTACTTATAGCAAATATACTTTGTTTTTTATCTAAACTTTGCCTCCATAAACCAAAAAAATTATTTCCTAAAGTAAGAGTATATTGAATTGCATTTGGGTGAAAAGCTTTTTGTTTCTTTCTTATTTTAATAAACCTTATCATTTCTGTAAAAACTTTGTTTACATGAGAGTTTTTATTACCCAATTCTTTTTCTAGATTATCGTAGTTATAAATATGTCTGTTAATAGACCTATTTACTTTTGTTTTATTATATAATTTTATATCATTTCTCGTTCCTAGTAGAGAATGTATGTATATAGCAGGTAATCCCTCAAAACTAAGCATTATTGCATGTGCACAAAAGAATCTTTTATAATTTAAGTTATCTTTACCATAAATAGTTCCTGACATAGCATCCATTAGACTAATATTTGCTTCGTAAACACTGAGATTGTTATTTTTCTGTTTTCTATAAGTAAATTTAGAGCCAAAAGCTTTTAAGGTTTCTAATAATTTACTTAAGTCAGATTTATTTATGATACCCTCGAGTGGTCTAATGCCTATGCCGTCGTGAGTAGCCAAAAAGTTTAAATAAAAATTACCATCCTTTGCAGGAGGCATGCTCATACTCCATCTCCTAAAGGCTGCACTGTTACCCTTTATAAGTGTATTTAATATTAGTGGAGCTAAAGAAAAGTTGTAAATCATATGAGCTTCATCAGAGCTACCGAAGTATGATAAATTTTCGTGAAATGGGAGGTTGGTTTCCGTAACTATTATACTGTTTTTATTAGTTTGATCTAGAAAAGTTCTGAACAATCTTATAATCGCGTGAGTTTGATCAAGGTTAATGCAACTACTCTCTAGTCTTTTCCATAAAAATGCTACAGCATCAAATCTAAAGATGGAGGGTCCTTGTTCTCGTATAAATTTAATAATGCTAATAAACTTCAACAATACCTTTGGATTTCTATAATCAAAATCTACTTGATCACGACTAAAGGTACACCATAGATATTTATAACCTCTATTAGTTTTGTATTTTTGTAATAACTTATGAGATCGGGCACGTACAACATGATTAGTATTGCATTCATTATCTAGACTATAAAAAAAATCTTGCCCTTCTCCTTTTCCTAGTAAGAAATTTTTGAACCATTTACTTTTACTGGATCCATGATTCAAAACTATATCTACCATGATTCTATATTCTTTTGATATTTTTTTAAGATCTTTCCAGTTCCCATGCTTGCTGTCAATTTTTAAAAAATCTATAACCGAAAATCCTCCATCTGAACTAGAAGGATAAAATGGTAAAATATGAACTGAATTAAATGTATTTTTAATAAAATTACGAAGAAATTTTTCTAAAACCAACAATGACTTTATTTTATTTCTTTTTATAGAATCAGCATAAGTAATAAGCAAAATATCTTTTTCACTTATTTTATGAGACCGTTGAACTTTTTTTACATTGCATAATGTAAGTATTTTTTTTGTTAATTTTTTTATTTCATCAGGTGATAAAATATATGTATATATATCATTTAAGTTTTGGAAAACTTTTCTTTCTAACTTTTTAGACATCTCTATTTATTGTCTTCGTATACAGCTTGTCTAAGTTTTTTTATAAAACCAGGTGAAGCATATTCAATTCGATTCCATGATGGTATGAATGGCTTTTCCATTGGTTTAGAAAGAAAAACCTTGCCAGCATTAATTATATTTTCAGCAAATAATTCTACGGTTTTTTCCTCAAGATTGAGATCTAATGATAACCCATTAATCTTTGCGTCATCTTTATATATATCGATATACTCTAAAGCTTTTCTATAATAAGTAGCTTTAAGCGTTCTGAAACTTTCTTCAGAAAATGTGTGTCCTTGCGTTGCCATTTTTCTCAGTAATGCTTTAGTAATATCAATTGTCATACGCGATAAACCCTTAGTTTTATCTTCAGTAGAGAGTGTTTGATGCTTATGGTCATAGCTATCTGCTAAATCTACTTGGCAACAAAGTTTACTGGAATAGTTTCTTTGCAATTCTGACAGAATACCTATTTCTAAACCCCAATCACTGGGTATTCTAATTTCTTTCAATAAATGTTTTTTTAATGCATACTCACCTGCTAAAGGATACCTAAATGCATCAATAAATTCTAAATAATCATTATTACCGAATAATTTAATTAGCGATTTCACAAGAGGAGTAACCAATAGCCTAGTCACGCGACCATTAAGGTGATTATCAGCATATCTGGGATAATACCCTTTAGAAAAACTATAGCTCATACTATCGTTTAATAGTGGATAAAATAATTTAATTAAAAACTTTTCACTATATGTCTTAATATCACAGTCATGAAATGCTACAGCTTCGGCAGAATTCCTAGAAATAGCAAAACCTATACAATACCACACATTCTTTCCTTTACCGTCTTCTACATCCGCTAATTCTTTTGAGTTAAGTTCGTCTTGTAAAGTTTTAAGCCTAGGACCATCATTCCATAAAATACTATATTGCGTTTTTAATATAGAAAAGAATTTTTTAGCATATAAAAACTGTTTTTCATCTGCTCTGTCTAATCCAATAATTATGTGCTGTAAGAAATTTAATTTATTAATTTTATTTAGTATATTTTTTAACGCAGGAGACTCTAACTCAGAAAATAAACAAGGTAGAATTAGCTCCATCGGCTTTTCTTCAGAAATTAATTCCAACTCCTGAGATAAAGCTTTAGTATCAGCGTTATTAAAGTTATGCAGGGTTGGTATAATTCCATTTTGATAAAAGTCAGATATGTTCATTCTCCATTTTATTTCTAATCTTTTTTACTACTTCAATCCATCCTTCAGGAGCAGTTTGTTTGCTATAGAAAACATTTTTTTTATTTTTCAATATTATCTTAGACCCATACTTATTTTTAACAATTCCTGCATAATAGGAACTATTTAACATTTCAACATCATTCTCACTATCACCTATTGATATTGAATTAGCCTTTAGATTATCAAATTTAGAATCGTACCTTTTACTAAAATAATTTAAAGCATCTACCTTATTATGAGCCCCAGATATATTGAGCATCTTCCCTCCGAATACTATGTTGAGATTATACATAAATAAATCTTTTTTAAATTTTTTAAAGAGACTTTTATCTCCTTTCCATAATATAGGCACAGAATACTCTCTTTTTAAAAAGTTAGTTATAGCACTTTTATTTAACATTGTTAATTTCATTTGTTCTTTCAAAGATAAATTTTCAATAAAAATTATCATTTCATTATACTTTTTAAAAATTTTCTTTAATAAGATATTTTTAATTAGACTACTCTTTTTGGTATTACGGTTTAATCTTTTATAATACTTTTTATTATTTGATGGCATAAAGTAAGCTGCGCCATTTTCTGAAGAAAAAGGAAATAATAAGTTATGTTTAGCAAATAAATTTATAACTTCTGCACTAGTTTTGCTTGTAACAGCTATTATTAAGTAGCCCTCTTGCATTAAAAGTTTAATAAAATTCTCTAAAATATCTCTATCAAAGCTATTATTTATTAATAAACTCTCGTCTAGGTCAGTAAAGATAACTTTTTTGAAGATTTTTAACATGTTATATAAATTACATAATTATTTCATTTAATTAATGTAAAGCTACTTTATATATAACTAAATAAAATTTATAGAATAAACTTTAATTAGACAAACTTAAATTCATATATTTAATTTATGTTTGATAGTTTATATGAGACCAAAAACAAGTTGTAGCTTTTTTTTAGTTGAAGTATTACTTTTATATATATTTTCAGATACTAAGATATCATAAGATCTTCAAATACCGATAGCCCTACCTTAGCCCCTTCCCCCATCGCTATTATAATTTGTTTATAAGGAACGTTAGTGACATCTCCTGCTGCATAAATTCTTTCTAAATTAGTTCTATTTTTTATGTCAACCAATATCTCGCCATACTTATTTGTTTTAACGAGGTTATTTAAAAATTTACTATTAGGGACCAGCCCTATCTGAATAAATACTCCATCTAATTTAATAGATTTTAAATCACTATTATTCTTATCTTCATATTCTAAAGCAATTACTTTTGAGCCATCCCCAATAATTCTATTGGTCCTGGCATTTGTAATTATCTCAATATTTTTAAGTTTTTCCAATTTTTCTATTAACACATCATCTGCATTAAGTTTAGAACTAAACTCTAATAATTTAATACTTTTTACTATACCTGATAAATCAATAGCTGCTTCAACACCAGAATTTCCTCCACCTATAACGCTTATATCTTTATCTTTATAATAAGGTCCATCACAATGAGGACAGAAAGCTACACCTCTACCATTGTATTCTTTTTCGCCCTCCACTCCTAACATCCTCCATTCTGCTCCTGTTGCTATTATAATTGCTTTAGACTCAATTCTCTCGCCACTACTTAGCAGAACTTTTTTAAGTGCTCCATCCTGTATTGTATTAACTTTTCTATGTTCAAGAATATTTATTTCATAATCATTCATATGCTTGTTAAGAGAGTTAGTAAGGTCTTTACCTTCTGTGTAATTAATAGAAATCATATTTTCTATGCCTTTTGTATCTTGAACCTGTCCCCCTATTCGGTCAGAGATTAGAGTAGTTGATAAACCTTTTCTAGAAGTGTATATAGCTGAAGAAACTCCCGCAGGACCTCCCCCTATTACAAGAACATCTGTTTTTAATACGTTTTGTAGAGTATTATCTTTAGTTGATTTACCAAATTTTTTCTCTAATTTCTCTAATAAGTTTATAAAGGAAATTTTTCCAGAATGAATTAGTTCCTTATTGTGAAAAATACTAGGAACTCCTTGTATATTGAGAGCTTCTATTTCCTCAGGTAAAAACTCCCCATCGATCATTTCATGCGAAAAGTTATCTTTTATAGCAGCCATTAGGTTAAGATGTTGTACTACTTCAGGACAATTCTCGCATGATAAAGATATATAAGTACGTAAAGACATACTCCCCTTTAAATTTCTAATTCTTTCTAAAATAGCTTGGTCAGGCATCTTACCTTTTAGATCAGAGTATAGTATTGATAATACTAAAGAACTAAATTCATGTCCTCCAGGAATTCCTGAAAAAATAATACCTAAATCCTTACCATTATTTTTAATTTTAACTCTAGGATGAGGAGAGGTTTCTTTAAAAAATCCTGTTTGTATATTATCAGATGTAGAAGAGACTTCTTGCAGAAGCGCAATAAGATCTTTTTGCTTAGGGTGATTTGAGTCAAATATTTCTAAACTAATCTTACCTTCTAGTTTCTTAAATACTTCTTTAAGTTGTTTACTTATATTATTGTCTAACAATTTTACCCCTTCTTTATATTTTCTTAGTTGTTATATTTTGCCAACTAAATCAAGTCCAGGTTTAAGAGTTTCACTTCCAGGCTCCCATTTAGCAGGACATACTTCATCAGGGTTTTCTCTTATGTATTGAGCTGCTTTTGTCTTTCTTAGAAGCTCATCAGCATTCCTACCTATACCATTGTCATGCATTTCTGCTAACTTTATTTCTCCTTCAGGATTAACTAAAAATGTTCCTCTATAAGCTAATCCTTTATCATCACCATCATCAATATAAACTCCAAAAGCTTTTGCTAATATTCCAGTGGGGTCAGCTAACATAGGATATTTAATTTTTTTTACGGTATCTGATACATCATGCCAAGCTTTGTGAGTGTGATGTGTATCAGAACTAACAGAATACACTTCTACTCCCATACTTTTAAATTCTTCATATTTATCTGCCATATCCCCTAACTCCGTAGGGCACACAAAAGTAAAGTCTGCTGGATAAAGAAAAAATATTGCCCATTTTCCTAACAAATCCTTCCCTTCTACATCTATAAACTCGTCATTATGATAGGCTTTTAATTTAAAATCGCTAAATTTCTTATTTATCTGTGTTTCCATAATATTCTCCTATTTCTACTTCTAAAATAAACATATAAGAAGGATTGACAAATATTTTAATGCTATAATATTATAGTTTTTAACTATTATAATAGATATAAGTATAATTTTTTATTATTTAATATGATACCTACTTTAGTACAATTAAAATATATTTTAGCAGTAGCAGAGTCAAAGAGTTTTAATAAAGCTGCTAAATTATGTAACGTAAGTCAGCCATCATTATCCGCTCAGATTAGAAAGGCAGAAAATAATTTAGGAATAATAATATTTGATAGAACTACAAAACCAATAAGTATTACCGAGACAGGACTTCATGTCATTAAACAAGCTAAAAGTATTTTACTTGAAAGTAGACGTCTCCTTAACATAAAACAAGATAGTGATGAAATATCTGGTCACTTTCATTTAGCTTGTATACACTCATTAGCTCCTTATATACTTCCATTATTTATAAATTCTTTTTCCAGCAAGTATCCAAAAGTTTTCTTGAAAATTAGTGAATATAAAACAGATGAGATTTTAAGTAGATTAGATGAAAATAAAATTGATGCTGCTATTTTAGTAACACCGCTTTATAATAAAAAGGTAGAAGAACATATAATATTTTACGAAAGATTTTGTGCGTTTGTAGCTAATAACCATCTATTATATCATAAAAGTAAAATAACTTACAAAGACCTTAAGAGTAAAACTATTTGGTTGTTGGAAGAAGGCCATTGTTTTAGGAACCAAGTTTTAAATGTTTGCTCTATTAATAAGGATTATAAGGTTTTTAAAAATATAAATTTTGAAAGTGAAAACTTAGAAACTATAATCAATCTTATAAGAAATGGAAATGGTTTCACTCTATTACCAGAACTAGCTACGAAAAACTTATCCGCAGAAGAAAAAAAAAAACAATTTAAAATATTTTAATAACCCCATTCCATCGAGAGAAGTTAGTTTAATTAACAGCATAAGCTACGCAAAAAAAAATATAATATCTGTTCTAAAAAAAGAAATTTTTCATAATCTTCCAAAAAATATAAAATTACAAAAAAAAGAAAATGTTGCCATTATTAAAATTTAAACCTGCTTTAATATTATAAAGATCGTTTTATTATATATAGAGTTATTTAATTATATTTACCTAAATATATACCTAAAGATAAAGCAGTTTTGAGTAAGGCATCCTCTCTACTAACTTTTCTGTAGGTCTTGATACCTTCTTCAATAGGAACGTCAATGACTCTTCTATCATGCCAAGCAACCAATCTATTAAATTTACTTTTAGCTAGAAGGTCCACAGCGGAAACACCAAAAGCGCTTGCAAGAATTCTATCTATAGCAACAGGGGTCGCCCCTCTTTGAATGTGTCCTAAAGATGTTACTCTACATTCTATTTCAGTTTTTTTCATAATTTCCTCAGCTATATATTGTCCTATCCCCCCCAGCCTCTTTTGGTTTTTATATATATTAGTTACTTTTTTCCCGTTTTCTTTTTTAGTAGCTTCAGCAACTATAATTAATGAATGCCCTATTTTATTTTTTTTTATTTCATTTAATTTGTTTATGATCCCGTTAATAGAATATTCTAGTTCTGGTATTAAAATAATATCTGCCCCTCCTGCAATACCTGCATTTAATGCTATGTGGCCTGCATCTCTCCCCATCACTTCTAATATCATTGCTCTACCATGACTAGCTGCTGTTGATTGAAGACTATCTAAAGCTTTTGTTGCTGCATCTACAGCGGTATGAAAGCCTACTGAATATTCTGTAATACCTACATCATTATCTATGGTTTTAGGAATTCCTACAATATTAAGCTTACCCTTGTCAGCTATATTTTTAAGTATTTTCATACTACCATCTCCACCAATTACTATTAGACCATCTAAGTTTAAGGATTTATAAGCTGCTATGATATTTTTTGTCGCATCTATAGTTTTATTCCCTAGCTTGTACTTAAATGGATCTCCTTTACTGTTAGTGCCTAAAAAAGTACCTCCTTGTTTTATTAAAAAACCTTGAAAATTTTTGTAACTAAGCTTTACGACGTCAGTAGGTCTTTTAATTAATCCTAAGGTACCATTTCGTATACCATAAACTTCCATTCGATATTTTTTTTTTGCTCTAAAAAAAATAGATCTTATAGCAGCATTGAGACCTCCACAGTCACCCCCGCTTGTAAGAACTCCTATATTTTTAATTTTTTTCATGCTGATTTTAAAAAGTTACTTTTATAAATGTAATAATATTTATTTTTATTATTTATAGTTTCTTTTATTAATATTTCATATATTAATTAGATTTACACTTCAATAATATAAAAAAATTAGTTAGCTAAATACAATTTAAAAGGTTAATGCACAATTTTAAATAAATATATTAAAAAAAATAATTTTTAGTAATTTATTATTTTTTATATTATTCAAATTTTTCTTTATATACAGATTCATATTTATATAAAAAAATATATAAAGTTAGTTTTTATTTTTTTATTCTAAATTTTTAGGAAAATAATGTTAAATGAAAAAAAATTATTTGAAATACTTAGAAAAGTTATTATTAAAATATAGACTGCAAGGAATGCAAATTAATGAAGTAAATCCTATAACTGCACTTTCTGATACGATAGTAGAAGACATATACTCAAAAAAGATTAATATAAGTTGTTTGGAGGATTGTTTACATGAATTAAGCCTAAAGCTTTGGGATTATCAAATCACTAGTTTAAATATGCAGCTAGGTATTAAAAAAATATCTCAAAAAATAATTGATTTAAAGAATTTAGATATTGAAAAAGAAATTTATAGAGCTGTATTTACTGCTCATCCGGTATTTGCATTATCAAAAAATACTTCAGAAAATATATGTAAAAGTGTAGAGGGTAACAATAAATCCATAAATAAAAAATTTTATAGCCCTAGAGAGAAAATATCCCTTCAAGATGAGCATAATGAAGCAATTACAGCCATTTTTAATGCAAGAAAAGGAATATCTTTTTTAAACAAAGAGATTTTAAAAATTAGAAAGAAAAATAGTACACCAGACTGGAAAGAAAAGTTACCTCTTATGATGGGGGTATCATCCTGGATAGGGTATGATTTAGACGGACGTACAGATATATCCTGGATTGATAGTTTTTGCCTTCGGCTTTTTGAAAAAAAACAAGCATTATCCTATTATATTGATAATCTCCGATCCTTAGATTTAAAAGAATTAAAAGAATTAATAAAAGATTTAGAAAAAGAACTGCGTTTCACAGAAATAGATATAAAAGGTTTTAGCAATATAAAAGATGATTCTAAAAATTTCTCCAAAATCATAAATTTATTTACAGAAAGAGTAAATAAACTAATCTCAAGCTATAATTTAGCTTATAAGTTACATCAAATAGCCAAGAGGGTATCTAATGATGAGGATTGTATTTCCTTAATGACAATTGCGGCAGATATAAAAAAACATGGCTTTGGAATTGCTGAAGTACACTTAAGAGTAAATGCTACACAAATACATAATGCAATGAGCTCGGAACTAGGATGGGGTAACTTAAACAAACCTAATTTAATATCCTCTAAAAATCTATTAGATAAGCTGTCAAACAAAATAATAAAAGAGAAAAAATGGAAAATTAATTTTAAAAACTTAGATGAGGAAAGTGCTATTGCTAAAAGACAACTTATGTTGGCCACTCAAATTATTAAATATGTGGATAGTGATCAACCCATAAGATTTTTAGTCGCAGAATGCGAGCAATCTATTTCAATTTTCTCCTCGCTGTTCCTAGCAAAGAAGCTAGATATAGATAAAAAAATAGATATTTCTCCTTTATTTGAAACTAGACATGGTCTAGAATATGGAGAAGAAGTTATTAAAGACTTATTATCACAAAATATTTTTGTAGATTATATTAAATCTAGAGGGCGAATCTCAATACAAACAGGGTTTTCAGATGCTGGAAGATTTATTGGTCAAATTGCCGCTAGTTTTGCAATAGAAAAACTACAGTTAAAGATTGCGGAAATTTTATTTAAAAAGAAAGGCTTAAATATTGATTTTTTATTGTTCAATACTCACGGAGAGTCATTAGGGCGTGGGGGTACGCAATCTAATATTGAAGACCGTCAATCTTATATTATTACCCCATATGTGAGGCAGAACATTTTTAGAATGAAACTACATCTAAATCATCAAACTAGTTTTCAAGGAGGGGACGGATATAGATTATTTGGAACTATTAAACTAGCTAGGGTTACTATCAGAAACTTATTTTTAATAGAATCAAATAAAAAACTGAATAAAATTAGTAAAGATAAGTTTTATGCAAAACCTAATTTTTCTTTAGATTTCTTCTTAAACCTCAAAAGTTGGCATAATGATATGTTTTCAAGTCGTGCCTATGCTGACCTTGTAACCATTTTTTCAACCAATCTACTCCCAGTTTCTGGCTCAAGGCCATCAAAAAGAGTGGAACAAAAAAAAAATCTTGATAAAAATTTATCAGAAATTAGAGCAATTACACATAATGCTATTTTACAACAACTAGGATTCTTAGCAAATGTAATTTCAGGATTTGGTAAATCCGCAAACCTTGATTTAGACCAGTTTTTAAAAATTTATAAATATTCTGATAGGTTAAAACAAGTTCTTAAACATGTAATAAAAGCTAAATCCATTGGTTCTCTAAATACTTTACTTTCATACTGTAAGATTATAGACCCTGGTTTTTGGGTGGATAAGGCATATCATGAGCAACAAACATTAAATAAATATGCATATCGTAAAATAGGAGAACATTTAGAAAGTGATAATAGGGTGAGCAGAATTAGGCAATTAATATGGCGATTAAGAGACGATTTAATAGATTTATATACAATTACAGAGAAAACCGGTCAAAAAAGTATAAGAACTTCTGGCAAGGAAAGAGTTAATTTAGATATTCTTCATGCTATTAGAATAGCGTTAATAATAGAAAGTTTAGTTATAATATCAAAGACTCCAAAATTATCAGATAGCAATAAATTTAATAATTCAGATATTCTTGACTGCGGGATTTCTTTAGATTTTGATAGTGTTATAAACATTATTAGAAGTACTTTTACTACAAAAAAAAATTATAAAGATGATACTGAACTAAGGGAAAAAGAAAATTATTCTTCAAAAAATCAGAGCAACCTTAAAGTGATGGAAAAAGAAATAATAAAACCTTTAAAAAGAAATAGTAACTTAATAAAAAAGATTACTCAGCTTATTTCTATTAATCATGGAGCATTTGGTTAAATATAATTAATATGGAAAAAAACTATAAAATTACTTTTACTTATTAAATTAAAAAAAATTCCAAAGCTATGTGAATTTCATTATAGTTTTGTAAGATCATGTGCGTATTCCTAAAAATGAAAAAAATTAATTTTTAACTGAGTATGAGCAGCCTATTATTAAAATACTATTTTTTTATAAAAATCATTTCAACAGGCGCTAGATGACCTTTTTCAATAGCCTTTACTACGTTTTCTATTTTTATTTTAGCATCAGTTCCCATAACTAAGTTTAGTCCCACGGGAGGTAGACCTGATTTTTCAATTATTTTTTTTAGATCATTAAAAAATTCTAAAGCGAATTTTTTTCTACTTCTTTTTGATATTAAGGAAAAACCACTGGCAGTTGCTGCTTCATAATAATTATTTGGTGCTTCAACAAAAGAACCACTAGGCGTTGAAGCCCAGGGCACTGGAAATTCAAAATTGCCTTCTTCAATAATCATTACATCATAAACTGCAAAACTTCCTCCTTTATTGAGCACTCTGGATACCTCACTAAACAATTTGTATTTATCCGGAATATTCATACCTACATGTAAAAGAGTAGCTAAGTCATATTCATTTTCATCAGATGGTATATTTAATGCATTTCCTATCAGAAATTTAATATTTAAACCCAGTAAATCGTTAATTTTAATAGCTGTTTCTACAAAGTCAGGAGTTAAATCTATACCTGTTACATTTGCTCCATAGTGAGAAGAAATTAAACGAGCTGGACCTCCAATTCCTGAGCCTATATCTAAAACCTTTGTTTTGGGTTTTATTTTAAGCTGGTCAAGTAAATCAAGTGTTGCTTGGGGTCCACCTATATGAAATTCATCTACACGCTTAAAATCTTCTACTTTTAGGTTCTCTAAATTAATTCCATCATTTTTAATTGCTTCTATAATAACTTCATATAATTGACTTTTTGAATAATGAGAAATTATTTTATTATTAGAATCATCCATGAATAATGATCAATTAATAAATATAATTAGTCAAGTTTTTATAAGCAGTCTAGCCAGAATTACATAAGATCTTTTCATGCATTCTATTTCTATTGTAGTATCCATATCTATTTTTGAGATTATTTTAGCCTAAAAGTTATGGTCATAAAAGTTTTATTTAGACATGAGACCGCTAACAAAATTGCAAAATATTAATTGATAATATTCAATTTAAGTGGCGTCCCCAACGGGAATCGAACCCGTTAGCATGACCGTAAAAAGTTTTAGTTTATAAGGCTTTGCGTATGTTTGGTATGCCTTAGAATACACTAGAATCCCATACTAATATGCTAGAGTTTAGCACCACTTTGGTACCATTTTAGCACCAAAATTAACCAGACTTTTTAGGTCTGCCTCTAAGGAAGTTTTAAAGAATTATTTCCTGTAGTTTAACAAAAATTTTATATCAATAATCATAATAAATATAATATTATAAATTTTTATATATTTGAAAGGACTAATTATGAACAAGATAATAACTTTTACTATTCTATTTTTTTTTAACAGTTTTTTAATTAATGCTGATGAACAGATTAAACCTAATTTTTTTACTCAATTTGAGCCTGAGTCGTTTAAAAAGTCTTATACTGAGATAACCACAAAAATGGCAACTTTTCAAAAAAATAGTGGTTTTGATGCTAAGATATTTAATCTTTTTGCTTTATCTGCAGCAGC
>MDTB01210538.1_pt1 | contig 13627 bp, 11 predicted proteins | sample 811161 | NCBI WGS metagenome assembly MDTB01 (sample SAMN05326650, study PRJNA326480) | marine metagenome | isolation source: seawater | place: Mediterranean Sea | collected 2009
ATATACAAAAGAGGAGTGGAAAATGGAAAATGAAACAAAAAAAATTTTAGATAAAAACATTGGTTTAACAGCAACTTGTGTAAGAGTTCCAATTAAAACGTCTCACTCTGAATCTGTAAATATTGAGTTTGAAAATGAATATGATTTAGAAGCAGTTAGAAAAATATTAACAAATGCCCCAGGATGTAAAGTTATTGATGAGCATAAAGATGGCGGATACGTCACCCCAGTAGAAGCTGAGGGAGATTATATGACCTTTGTATCTAGAATTAGAAAAGATCATTCTAATAAAAAAGCTTTAAATATTTGGGTGGTTTCAGACAATTTATTAAAAGGAGCGGCTTTAAACACTGTTCAGATAGCTGAGTGTTTAATGAAGAAAAAGTAAAGTATTTAGTTTATAAATAAGTTATGCAAAATAATGATAATCCTCTAAGCCCACATCTACAAATTTATAAATGGCAGATTTCTTCTCTTCTTTCTATTTCACACAGAATAGTTGGTGTAATTAATATTTTAGCAATTACATTAATTTGTATTTGGACATTATCTTTACTTTTAGGCGAAGGAAGTTACGAAATAACAAAAATATTTTTAAGATCTTTTTTTGGAAAATTTATAATAGTTTTTCTTTGTTGGTCATTTAGTTTTCATATTTTAAATGAAATAAGACATCTTATATGGGATATGGGTTATGGATTTGATTTGAAAGTCGCAAAGATTACTGGAATTCTAGCTTTCATAGGTTCTTTTGTTTTAACAATTCTATTTTATCTAATTGGAAAAAATATCTTTTAATATGCATACCTCAACAAAAAAGTGGTTATTTCTTAAATACAGTTCATTAATATTAATTCCATTAATGTCCTGGTTTATAGTAAATTTAGTTTCAATTCATGATTTAGACTATATTGAAGTAGTTAATTTTTTCACAAAACAACCATCTAAAATTTTATTTTCCCTTTTTATCGTTTTTTCTTACTTTTTTTCAGCTTTAACCATAAGTGAAATTTTTGAAGACTATATTCATGACGAAAAGATAAAAAATGTCGCAAATAAAATGCTTAATTTTTTTGCTATAGTATTTCCATTATTAACAATTATAGGAATATTTAATTTATCATAATGAGTGCTTATAAAATTATAGACCACGAATACGATGTAGTAGTTCTTGGAGCAGGAGGTTCAGGTCTAAGAGCTGCAGTAGGTTTATCTGAAGCAGGATTAAAAACAGCTTGTATTTCAAAAGTTTTTCCAACAAGAAGCCATACTTCAGCTGCGCAAGGTGGGATTTCAGCTGCGCTAGGAAATATGGGGGAAGATGATTGGAGATGGCATATGTACGATACAGTAAAGGGTTCTGACTGGTTAGGAGATCAGGACGCTATTGAATATCTTTGTAAAGAAGCACCGAAAGCAGTTAAAGAGCTTGACAGGTACGGAGTACCATTTAGCAGAACTAAAGATGGAAAAATTTACCAAAGACCTTTTGGAGGTATGACTAAAAATTACGGCAATGGAACAGTTCAGAGAACTTGTGCAGCGGCAGATAGAACTGGTCATGCCATTCTCCATACTTTGTACGGCCAAGCTTTAAAACATAACACAGAATTTTTTATAGAATATTTTGCTTTAGACTTGATAATGAAAAATGGTGAATGCAGAGGATTGATAGCTTGGAATCTTAATGATGGTACAATACATAGATTTAAATCTCATATAACAATAATTGCAACGGGCGGATATGGTAAAATATATTATTCAGCAACATCTGCTCATACTTGTACTGGAGATGGTAATGGTATGGTCTTAAGAGCAGGTTTGCCATTGCAAGACATGGAATTTGTTCAATTTCATCCTACAGGAATATATGGAGTTGGATGTTTAATATCGGAAGGAGTTAGAGGAGAAGGTGGCTTTCTTTTAAATTCTAAAGGTGAAAGATTTATGGAAAGATACGCTCCTAACGCTAAGGATCTAGCATCAAGAGATGTAGTTAGCAGATCTATTGCAATCGAAATAAACGAAGGAAGAGGAGTAGGAAAAGAAAAAGATCATGTCCATCTTCATTTGGATCATCTAGATCCTAAAGTAATCGATGATAGACTACCGGGCATAGCAGAGTCCGCAAAGACCTTTTCAGGAGTTGATGTAACAAAAGATCCTATACCTGTAGTCCCTACCGTCCATTACAATATGGGTGGAATACCTACTAACTACAAAGCTGAAGTCTTAACATTAAATGGTTCTGAAAAAACTGTTCCAGGATTAATGGCAATAGGTGAAGCAGCCTGTGTCTCTGTTCATGGCGCAAATAGATTAGGATCTAATTCATTAATAGACCTAGTAGTTTTTGGAAAAGCAGCAGCAAAAAGAGCTTCAGAATTAATTAAACCGAATACACCACATGACACTTCACCAAAAAGTGAAGCAGATAAATGTCTAGATAGATTTGATAAAATTAGAAACTCAAATGGTGACACAAATACTGCAAAGCTTAGATTATCGATGCAAAAAACAATGCAAAGTAAATGTGCAGTATTTAGAACTGAAAAAACTTTAAAACAAGGTGTAGATGAAATTAGAAAGCCTTTTGAGGGATTAGACGATATATCTGTTAAGGATAAATCTCTTTTATTTAATACAGACCTAGTAGAATCTTTAGAATTTGATAATTTAATAAGGCAAGCTATGACAACTATGGACTCAGCTTATCATAGGAAAGAGAGCAGAGGAGCGCATGCAAGAGAAGATTTTTCTAAGCGAGATGACAAACAATTTATGAAACACACTTTAGCTTGGCAAGAAGGCAAAGAAGTTAAAGTTAAATATAGAGATGTACACGCAAAAACTTTAACAAATGATGTACAATATTTTCCACCCAAGGAGAGAGTTTATTAATGGCTCAATTCTCTCTTCCTAATAACTCAAAAATTATAAAAGGCAAATATTACAAAAACAAAACAGAGTCTAAAAATATTAAAAAAGTAAATGTTTATAGATGGAATCCAGATGATGGACAAAATCCAAGAATAGATACTTTTGAAGTTGATATGGAGAACTGTGGGCCAAAAGTTTTAGATATTCTTTTTAAGATTAAAAATGAAATTGACTCATCTCTAACTTTTAGACGATCTTGTGCCCATGGCGTTTGTGGTTCATGTGCTATGAATGTTGATGGAATTAATACTTTATCATGTATTAAATCTCATAGTGACATTAAAGGAGAGCTAAATATTTATCCATTACCTCATTTAAAAGTTGTAAAAGATTTAATTGGAGATCTGAGTAATTTGTATAAACAGTATGAGTCAATTCAGCCGTGGTTAAAAACCTCAAAAACAGATACGGAAAAAAAAGAAATTATACAATCACAGAAAGATAGATCAAAACTTGATGGATATTACGAATGTATTTTATGTGCTTGCTGTTCTACATCTTGCCCTAGTTATTGGTGGAATGGTGAAAAATATTTGGGTCCTGCAGTCTTACTTCAAGCTTATAGATGGATAAGTGATAGTAGAGATGAAGAAAAAAAAGAAAGATTAAAAAAAGTTGCTGACGAATTAAAGCTCTATAGATGCCATACAATAATGAATTGTGCTAATTCTTGTCCAAAAGGTCTAAATCCAGCAAAAGCAATTGGTTCTATAAAAAAAATGCTTGCAACAAGCTAAAAGCTTATTTAATCAATTATCACTATGAAATTAATAGAACACTTTATTGGTGGTAAAAATTATTCCGGCAATTCAGGAAGAAAAAATAAAATTTTTAATCCAGCTACAGGAGAACAAAGTGCAGAAGTTAAATTAGCAACATCGGAAGATGTTAATAAAGCCGTAGAAAATGCAAAAAATTCATTCGAAATGTGGTCAAACACTCCTCCACTTCAAAGAGCAAGGATTATGTTTAAATTCAAGGAACTAATAGAAAAAAATTCTGATGAACTTACAAAGATTATTGTTTCAGAACATGGTAAAGTATATGAGGATGCTAAAGGATCTTTAGTTAGAGGATTGGAAGTTGTTGAGTATGCATGTGGAATACCTCAAATGCTTAAAGGAGAATTTACAGAAAATGTTGGAACAAGTGTTGACAGTTGGTCAATAAGACAACCACTTGGTGTTTGTGCAGGTATAACTCCATTTAATTTTCCAGCGATGGTTCCAATGTGGATGTTTCCAATGGCAATAGCATGTGGAAATACATTCGTTCTAAAACCTTCAGAAAAAGATCCATCATGTTCAATAAAATTAGCAGAATTATTAAAAGAAGCAGGTCTACCTGATGGAGTTTTTAATGTCATAAATGGAGACAAAGAGGCAGTAGATGCATTAATAGAGAACAAAGATGTTGTTGCTATGAGTTTTGTGGGCTCAACTCCTATAGCAAAATATATATATGAAAATTGTGCTAAAAATGAAAAAAGAGTTCAGGCCCTAGGAGGAGCAAAAAATCATTGTGTTGTTATGCCTGATTGTGATTTAGATCAAGCTGTAAACGGTTTGATGGGAGCTGCTTATGGTTCAGCAGGTGAGAGATGTATGGCTCAATCTGTTGCAGTGGCTGTGGGAGGAATAGGAGATAAATTAGTAAGTTCTTTAGCTAAGAAAGTAGAAGCTTTGAAAGTTGGTCCAGGTATGGATAAACAATCTGAAATGGGACCTCTAGTTACTAAAGATCATTTAGCCAAAGTAAAAAATTATGTAGACATTGGAGTGAAAGAGGGTGCTAAATTAATAGTTGATGGTAGGAATTTTAAGATCCAAGGATATGAAAATGGTTATTATATCGGAGGTTGCTTATTCGATCATGTAAAAAAGGATATGAGAATTTACAAAGAAGAAATATTTGGACCTGTCTTGTCCGTTATTAGAGCTAAAGATTTTGATGAAGCATTACAATTAGTCAATGATCATGAATTTGGAAATGGTGTAAGCATATTTACAAGGGATGGGGACTCTGGAAGAACATTTTCAAATAAAGCTAAGATTGGTATGGTAGGGATTAATATCCCAATACCAGTGCCTATGGCTTTTCATAGTTTTGGTGGCTGGAAAAGATCTTTGTTTGGAGATCAACATATGCACGGTCCAGAGGGTGTAAGATTTTACACTAAACTTAAAACAATAACTTCTAGGTGGCCATCTGGGTTAAGATCAGATCCAGAATTTATAATGCCAACTATGAAATAATTAGGAGATGTATTGAAAAAAAAGATTACTTTGATTGGAGCTGGACAAATCGGAGGAACATTGGCACATTTAATTGCTTTAAAAGAATTAGGTGACGTAGTTTTATTTGATGTTGCTGAAGGGTTAGCAAAGGGAAAAGCTCTGGATATAGCTCAATCATCTCCAGTAAATGGATTCAATATCAACTTATTAGGTACAAATAATTATGAAGATACAAAAAACTCTGACGTCATTATTATAACTGCAGGAGTGCCTAGAAAACCAGGAATGACTAGAGATGATTTACTGGGAATTAACCTTAAGATAATTAAAGAAGTTGCTGAAGGAATAAAAAAAACATCTCCTAATGCTTTTGTTATATGTATTACTAATCCACTAGATGTAATAGTTATGGCTTTACAAAAATATTCAGACTTTCCAAAAAATAAAATAGTAGGAATGGCTGGTATACTAGACTCATCTAGGTTTATTTATTTTCTCTCTGAAGAGCTTAAAGTTCCAGTTAAAAAGATAAAATCATTTGTATTAGGAGGTCATGGGGACAGCATGGTGGCGATGCTAGGGTTAACTGAAGTAGAAGGAAAAAAAATTAATGAATTAATTAAAGAAGGAAAAATTAAGAAAGAAAAAATTGATCAAATAATTGAAAGAACAAAAAAAGGTGGTGCTGAAATTGTCAAGTATTTAGAAAAAGGTTCAGCTTTTTATGCACCAGCTGCTTCAGGCGTGGAAATGGCTCAAAGTTATTTACAAGATTTAAAAAAACAACTTCCTTGTGCAGCTTATCTTAATGGTGAGTATGGCGTGAAAGATTTATATGCTGGAGTGCCAGTTGTCATTGGTTCTGGAGGCGTTGAAAAAGTTGTAGAGCTAGAGTTAAATCCACAAGAAAAGGATAATTTTGAAAAATCTATTCAAACAGTCAGAGATTTATTCGAAAATGCCCAAAAAATAGATCCATCGTTAAAATAAAAAAAATATTGAATAATTTCACTTTTTTTTCAAAACTATTCTTCTGCCCATACAAAAGATTTTTGGAAAAAATTTAACTAAAAAAATATCAATATTATGTAATATATTTAAAAAAAAATTATTCATTGGGATGCAAGCAGTTTTTGATGTTACACCCCCAGAGTTTATAAAGATTAAACACTCAGTCAATTTTTCATATTCTATTTCAAATAAATTACCTATTTCTTTATAAAATTTAGAGCGGTCATCAAAAATTAAATGTGGAACAGCTATATTTCCATGCCAAGCATTTCTCTCATCACTTTTAGGTTCTTTTTCATCCCAAACATTTAACGTAAAATCAAATCCTTCATGTTTCATAATCATAGTAGCTAACTGAAAAAAAATAGAGCAATAAGACTCAAAAATGATTAGTCTTCCTCCATTTTTTAAAATTCTATTCATTTCTCTAAAAAATTTTATTGGGTATGGAATATGATGAATCATATTTGAAGCAATGACAAAATCTAAACTATCTGCTTCAAAACCTGTATTTTGTGCATCAATGTTTTTATAATCTAAATGTTCATCGTTACCTAAGTCAGTTAATTTAAAGTTTTTATTTTTAATGAAATCTTTTGAAAATCCTGCTCCTGATCCAACTTCAACTCCATGTTCAGAATCTTTAATGAATTGGTTCATCCATCCAAATCTTTTACTTAATAAAAATTTAACATTATTAGACTTCCCTGAATAATAGATTTCTCTCGCAATCTTTGTATTTGCGATAGATTTCATTCTATTATTCTCTTTCGGAAACTGAATTTTTTCTTTAATTTTTAACATAAGTTTTATTAAATATATAAATCAAAACAATTTACTGGTACATTTAAATAGTTTATTGATTAGTACTTTTCAAACAATGTTTTTAATTAAAAAAAGTGTATTTAAAGAATTTCCAATAATACTAGGAATAATTATTTATGCATCATGCATAAATTGGTTAAGCGGGAGTTTGGGCATTATACCGATAGACTCTTTTGGGTTTATGGATACTGGATTCAGTATTTTAAAGAACAAGTTACCAATCAGAGATTTTTGGATTTTTACCGGTCTCTTGGTAGATTATATGGAAGCTTTTTTTTTACTAATTTTTGGAAATAATTGGAACAGCCACATATTGCATGCTTCATCAATGAATGTTATCGCATCATTAAGTTTTTACTATTTTCTAAGAAAAATTGATTTTGATATAAAGTTTTCTATTTTTTATACCATAAGTTTTGCCACGCTTTGCTATCCTGTTTCAGGTACGCCTTTTGCTTATATTCATGCTTATATCTTTTCTTTAATTGCAATTTTTACATTATTTTTAGCAATCAAGAACAAAAATAATAGTACTTGGTTCTTATTACCAATATTTTGTTTTCTTGCATTTATTTCAATGCAAACACCAAGTGCCTATATTATATTTTTGGTGATAGTCTTTTCCCTGTTTCACTTCTCAAAAGAAAAGAAAACTATTGCTATAGATAATTTAAAATATTTTATATTAGGAGGTTGTGCTAGTATTTTATTTTTAATTTTTTATTTAATTGCAACGAATACACCGTTTGAAAATTTTTTATACCAATATATTCTTTTTCCACTAACCATAGGAGAGGGAAGACTTAGTAGTAGTGAAACAGCATATCTGGGTTTAATTGATCAGTTAAATATTAAAAGAATTTTTGGAGAATTTAAGTTTATTCATATATTTCTTCTTCCACTTACAATTTTAGGAGTTAAAAATTTTAAAAAAAATGATTTAAATTTTAATATCTTAAATTTAATAATTATTTTAAGTGTAATTTCTTTTATCTTCAATCAATTGTTGACAGCCAACCAAATTTACATTTTTAGTTTAATACCTATTTTAGCTGCTGTTTTACACATGAATTTTCTAAAATCTCATATACCTTCCAAGGCTATTTGGATATTAGTATTTATAGCTTTATTTGCGACAATCAAATTTCACTTTAGATATAATATTGATAGAAAATTTCACGATTTGGAGTTCGTTGATAAAAGTTTTGCTATTGATGCTAGTAAAATTCATAAAAATTTAGGAGGTCTGCAGTGGATTAGCAAATTTAGTCCAAATCCGGAAAATGAAATAAAAACAATTAAAAAAGCATTACAAGTAATAGATAATGATAAAAGAAAAAAAATCGTAATTACTCATTATCAATTTATTTCAACAGTACTTAATAAAGATCTAAATATATTGAATAGATGGTATTTGTGGGATAATAATACTCACCCTACTGAAAATCATAGATATTTTGAATTTTATAAAGATATGGTCAGCAAGAACCTTACTAAAAATAAAATTAAAGTTATATATTTATTAGGTCAAGATAATGAAATCCAATTAAGCAATATAAAAAATTACTTTACGAATGTTTGCTTTAAAAGTAAAACGCTTGAGGAAAAAAGATTTTCAGCACATGAAGTAATAGATTGTAAAAAATAAAATGAATATTCATGAACATCAAGCTAAAGAAATTTTAAGAGAATTTGATTTACCAGTTTCTAAAGGAGAAATAATTCTTTCAATAAGTGAAATAAAGGAAAAAATATCTAAGCTTAAAGATCAAGAATTTGTCTTAAAAGCTCAAATTCATGCCGGAGGGAGAGGTAAAGCAGGAGGAGTAAAGCTTGTAAAAAATCTTAAAGAACTTGAAATCGAAGCAAAAAAAATGATGGGTAAAATATTAGTTACCCATCAAACCGGACCTGAAGGAAAAACTGTTAAAAGACTTTATATAGAAGAAGCTTCATCAATACTAAAAGAATTTTATTTATCTTGTCTTGTAGATAGAGAAACTTCAAAAATTGCATTTATAAGCAGCACTGAAGGTGGTATGGATATTGAAAAAGTTGCTGCTGAGAAGCCCGAGAAAATAATTACTACTAAAATTGAACTAAATAACGAGATATCTCAAAAGGATATAGAAAAAATTATCTCACCATTTGCACTCAATGAAAATCAGAAGAAAGAGGCTTATAAATTGGTTCAAGGACTATATAAAATTTTAAAAGAAAAAGATGCGACCTTGATTGAAATAAATCCTTTAATAATTACGAAGGATAGAAATTTATTATGTTTAGATGCGAAAATGAACTTTGATGATAACGCAATTTTTAGAAGGCCAGAAATTTTAAAATTACGAGATTTAAATGAAGAAGATCCTACGGAAATCGAAGCAAGTAAATTTGATCTTGCTTATATTAAACTAAATGGCTCTATCGGATGTATGGTTAACGGAGCAGGACTAGCTATGGCTACTATGGATATAATAAAACTTCAGGGGGAAGAGCCAGCAAACTTTTTGGATGTAGGGGGAGGAGCTTCAAAAGAAAAAGTATCAGCTGCTTTCAAACTTATTCTTTCTGATAAAAATGTTAAAGGAATTTTAATAAATATATTTGGAGGCATTATGCGTTGTGATGTGCTAGCACAAGGAGTAGTTGATGCTGCAAAAGAAATAAATTTATCAGTTCCTTTGGTTGTAAGGCTTGCAGGAACTAATTTTAAAGAGGGTAAAGAGATACTAGAAAAATCGAGCTTAAAAATTTTGTCAGCTTTGGATTTAAATGATGCAGCAAAAAAAATTGTGGAAGCTATTAAATAGATGTCTGTGCTAGTAAATAAAAATACTAAAGTTATTTGTCAAGGTTTTACTGGTAAACACGGAAGTTTTCATTCTAAACAAGCAATAAAATATGGAACTAAACTAGTTGGGGGAGTTACGCCAAAAAAAGGAGGCGAGAAACATTTAGGTCTCCCAGTTTTTAATACTGTAGAAGAAGCAAAAGATCAAACTGCTGCTACTGCAACTATGATATATGTTCCTCCTAAGTTTGCAGCAAATGCAATAATTGAGGCAGTAGAGGCACAAATAGAATTAATCGTATGTATCACTGAAGGTATACCTGTATTAGATATGTTAAAAGTAAAAAAAGAATTAAAAAAAAGCTCATCGAGATTAATCGGACCAAATTGTCCAGGAATTATAACTCCAGATGAATGTAAAATTGGAATTATGCCTGGTAATATTCATAAAAAAGGCACGGTAGGTATTGTCTCAAGATCTGGAACATTAACCTATGAAGCTGTTGCACAAACCTCTGTTAATGGAATGGGTCAATCAACATGCATAGGAATAGGAGGAGATCCAATAAATGGAACAAACTTTATTGATTGTTTAGAGCTATTTTTAAAAGACAATGAAACTAAATCTATTGTTATGATTGGAGAGATTGGGGGGTCTGCGGAAGAGGAAGCTGCTGAATTTCTTAAAAGAGAAAAGACTAAAAAACCCATGGTGGGTTTTATAGCTGGTTTAACAGCTCCCCCTGGAAGAAGAATGGGGCATGCTGGAGCTATAATATCAGGTGGAAAGGGCGGAGCTGAAGACAAAATAGAGATTATGAAATCTGCAGGTATTACTATATCAAAATCTCCAGCTGATATAGGTAAGACACTTTTGCAAAAACTTAATGCCTAAATTTTGAAAATTTATGTTAAAATGTATTAGCAAATGTCATCATCAAAAAATAATACAACTTACAAAAAGACCTCTTTTTTAGTCGGTAACAATTCTGAGTTTATAAATGAATTTTATGCTGATTATCTTTCTGATCCAAAATCGATACCAGAAAGTTGGAGAAAATTTTTTGAAGGACTGAGTGATGAACAAAAACTTATTTACAAGGATTTACAAGGACCAAGTTGGTCACCAGAAAGAAAAAACAAAAAAATCAATTTTAATGAAGAAGATTCAGTCGATGAAAATAGAGAATTAGAAAACGATCTAGTGTCCACAGATGACTCTGTTAAAGCTATAGCTTTAATAAGAGCGTATAGGATTAGAGGACATCTTATCGCCAATTTGGATCCATTGGGAATGATGGAAAGAAAATATCTTGAAGATTTAAATCCGGCAGATCATGGTTTTGAAAAAAAGGACTATAATAAAAAAATTTATGTTGGGAAGTATATGCGTGGAGGTTTTTCAAGTGTTAATGAAATACTCGCTTTCTTCAAAAAGATATATTGTTCAACCATAGGAGTTGAATATATGCATATCTCAGATCCTATAGAAAAGAGATGGTTTAGAGACAGAATGGAAAAAGAGGAAAATCAATTAAGATTTACAAACAACGGAAAAATAGCAATTCTTAATAAGCTTATACAAGCAGAAGGATTTGAAAAATTTTTAGCTGTTAAATTTGTAGGGACTAAAAGATTCGGACTTGATGGAGGGGAAGCATTGATCCCCGCATTGGAACAAATTATAAAAAGAGGAGGTCACCTAGGTTTTAAAGAAGTTAAAATTGGTCAACCTCATAGAGGAAGATTAAATATTTTAGCCAATGTTTTGCAAAAATCTTATAAAAGAATGTTTAATGAGTTTGCAGGTGAATATGCGTCTTTCAGTTCTGACTCCACTGGAGATGTAAAATATCATTTAGGAGCATCCTCAAATCGAGAATTTGACGGTAATTTAGTTCATGTATCTTTAACAGATAATCCCTCTCATCTCGAAGCAGTTAATCCAGTTGTATTAGGTCAAACTAGAGCTAAACAATTTTTTCATAAAGATGAAAAAAGAAGACAAGTTATTCCAGTTTTAATTCATGGAGATGCATCTTTTGCTGGCCAAGGAGTAGTCGCGGAGTGTTTTGCTATGTCTGGGGTGCCAGGCCATAATACCGGAGGAACGATACATATTATTGTTAATAATCAAATCGGATTCACTACGAGTCCTAAGTTTGCTCGTTCTTCACCTTACCCATCTGATTTAGCGAAAATGGTAGACGCACCAATATTACACGTTAATGCTGACGATCCGGAGGCAGTAACTCATTGCACAAAAATTGCAACAGACTATAGGCAAAAGTTTAATAAAGATGTCGTGGTAGACATGATTTGTTATAGACGGTTTGGCCACAATGAAGGAGATGAACCATCCTTTACCCAACCAACTATGTATAGAAAAATAAAAAAACATCCTACGACACTTAATATTTATGCAAAAAAATTAATTAAAGAAGGTGTTATTTCAGAAGAAGAATTTAATAATATGAAGACAAAATTTAAAAATCTTCTTGAGGAACAGTTTAAAACAGCCAAAGAATATAAGCCTAAGTTAGAATGGTACGAAGGTGTGTGGTCAAGATTTAAACCTGAAAGAGGCAAAGATAAAAGAGGAGTCACTGGAGTTCCTTTAGAGAAAATTAAAAAAATTGGGGAAAAAATAACATTTATACCTGAAGAATTTAACGCTCATCCAACACTAAAAAAAATATTTGAAAACAAAAAAAAGATGTTCCAAACTGGAAGAGGTTTTGACTGGGCAACAGCAGAACACCTTGCATTTGCAACTTTATTAGATGAAGGATATCCAGTTAGACTTTCTGGACAAGACTCTGCAAGGGGTACTTTTAGTCAACGCCACTCTGTGCTTAAAGATCAGTTGAATGGAAACAAATACATACCTCTAAATAATATTTCTAAAAATCAAAAAAAATTTGAAGTAATAGATAGTTTACTCTCAGAAATGGCAGTGCTAGGTTTTGAATATGGTTATGCTTTATCTGAGCCAAGCACACTGGTTATTTGGGAAGCACAATTTGGAGATTTCGCAAATGGAGCACAAGTTATTATAGATCAATTTATTGCTTCAGCAGAGAGAAAATGGGCTAGAGCTAATGGTTTAGTCATGCTATTACCCCATGGTTATGAAGGTCAAGGACCTGAACACTCCTCAGCTAGATTAGAGAGATTTTTACAATTATGTGCCCAGGAAAATATTCAAGTGGTAAATTGTACTACTCCGGCAAACTATTTTCATGCTTTGCGTAGACAGATTCATAGAGATTTTAGAAAACCTTTAATAATTATGACTCCAAAATCTTTATTAAGAAATAAGATGTGTACATCTAATATTGAAGATTTCACTAAAAAGAATACTTTTCATAGAGTCTTAAACGATCACGCTGACTTTAAGAAAAGCGATTTGATAAAACTTGCAGAAGATAAGAAAATAAAAAAAGTAGTTATGTGTTCTGGAAAAGTATATTTTGACCTTCTTCAGGCACGTGAAAAAAATAAAAATAATAATATATTTATTATAAGAATAGAACAATTATATCCATTTCCAGTAAAAACTCTTGCTAAAGAGTTAAAAAGATTTACAAAAAAATCTGAATTTTTTTGGTGCCAGGAAGAACCACAAAATATGGGAGCATGGAACACTGTAAGAAACTATATTCAGTGGAGTTTGAGATATGTAAAAGCTGAGAATAAAAAAGTTAATTATATTGGTAGAAAACCTGCAGCATCACCAGCAAGTGGATATCTAAAAAAACATCTTGCAGAGCAAAATGAAATATTAGAAAAGGTAGTAGGAAAGTTTTAATTCATGTCTCAA
>MDTB01133838.1_pt1 | contig 13626 bp, 23 predicted proteins | sample 811161 | NCBI WGS metagenome assembly MDTB01 (sample SAMN05326650, study PRJNA326480) | marine metagenome | isolation source: seawater | place: Mediterranean Sea | collected 2009
AACATTTTGAACATGAGTGCTATTAGTATTCACATTCGTAACAGCAGTCGAAATCGTGTTTACACCAGAAATTGCAGACGAAATTGTATTCAAATTACCAATTTCCGTATTTAATCCAGCCAATGTCGTAATTTCACTTGCCTTACCAGCAACCGTCGCAATGTTATTTGTCGGACTAATCTGACCAGCAACAGTCGTTACATCACCAATATTCGTGCTGACATTCGTAACTGGTGTACTCGTTGCCCAATGCTTTGAACTGTAATTCGATCCATCAACCGTTCCACCAGTATATTGCGCCCAATCTTTCGCAGAACCAGTTGACCCCCTAATTTGAGTACCAATGGCATACTCTTTAGCGGAATAATCCGTTCCATCAACCGTACTAGCCGTTTCAATAGCCCATTCCTTAGACGCACCTTTACTTGCCGTATCCGTAACACCAGTACCACCAATCGCCCACGCTTTCGATGAATAATCGGTGCTTTCAACAATACCAGTTGTTTTCCTCGCCCAATTATCCGCTTCATCAGCAAACCCACTAGCGTTAGTAGCACTTCCAGCAGCAGCGTTTTGTGCAGCTTGAGCAACAAGTGAACCGCCCCAAATAATAACATTCTCATTACCAGCTTGAGAGGGAGTGCTGGGAGCAGCAACAAAAGTTAATGTCGTGCCAGAAATTGTGTAATCATCTGTCGGGTTTTTTAACGCACCATTTACAAAAACCAAAACATCCGTCGTCGATGAATAACTGTAACTCAACGTAAACGCAGTTTGATTTCCAGTACCCTCAAATTTATCAACCGCATAACTCGTCGTGTTAATCGCACCATTCGCCAGCAATATCCACTTGCTTGCCGTATCTGTAGCAAAAGCAGCTGAACTGGTATGCGCTACCGTTGCTAAATACGTCGCTGAGTTAAAATTTACTAAGTCGCCAACAGCATAACTCGTTGTCGCTGACCAATCCCCCTTATTCGTATATCCAGACAACCCAATTAAAGCTAACGCATTTGCATCAAACGCATCTTTATGAACACTTGCATTGGCGAGTAAACCATCATCCCTTTGCATCAATCCAATATTTGTAACAAGTGCATCGAGGGTCAATTTCGCCTTGTTTAATTCACCGTCAATTTGAACACCTGGTAGCGGATCACTTGGATTTGTCGTAGCGTAATCAGTAAAATTATACTGACGAGTGTAATCGGGAGGTTGAGCCATTGTTTACTCCAGCTAGAGTTGTTTGCTGAAGTATATAACTAAATTACGTTACTATCAACAAAAGTGGCAAAAATTTCAAAAATGCAAAAAATTTATATGGACAGCCGTAATAACAATGTCGCCATCGTGCGGATATGGGCAGGGGGGCGGTCGGTCGGATCGGGTCGAGCCGATGCCGATGGTGCAACTTGCACTACTCGATCACGTTATTCTATTGGCTCTCGCTTATTGCTGGTGGTGTAACGTCCTTCAACTTCTCATTTTCCCAGCGATCTATCATACTGCCAAGCTCGTCGGCGGTCATCTCGCTCAGAGATTTACCAGCGATTACTTTATCAGAGGCCTTGACCAGATCGCCAGCCAATTCGAGACTAGTGCGAACTGCGCTAACCTTTGCTCCGCTTGGCGCATCTGGGTCAGTCATTACATCTTTAAGAGTTTGTACTGCCAAACTGGCAAGCTCACCATTGTAAACGCTTTGTCTTGCTCGTTGCAGACTGGCAATTATGTGAGGTATTTGAAGTAAACGGTAAGCATCTTGTTTCGGGTGAGCATATCCAGCCCTTCGAGCAGCTTCGGTCTTACTTACTCGATCGTTGACCAGTAAATGAATAAACTCTTGTTGTTTATCGGTCATTGTCGATTTGGCTATTATATTCATATTATCACCAGGCTTTTTTTTGACATTTGTCGATTTGTCGAGATTTGTCCGATATTGTTGACTATTATAACGGAATATGATTATTATTGTAACACGTCCACAATGGACGTTTGAAATGGCAATATAAGGAAGCAAACTAATGAAAACATTTGATAAGAAATTAAGAGAGATCGGATTGGCTGAAAGCCGAATTGATAGCATTGTTGAAGCATCAAATAAAATGCACTCAGCAATATGCCAATTAGATAAAGGAAACCTTGCTTTAATTAAAAAGCACTATCCGGCATTTGTTGAGGTTGCTAAAATTTTTGGGGAAAATGACGAGTTTAGTAATAGAGTTATTTCAGATTTTAAGGTTGACCAAATAGTAGAATTTCATAAACGGCTGGCAACTCAAGGCGAGATCGATGCCGACGAATTATTTGGAGGCGATGTATAATGTATCAAGTTAGTTACATGACTAATAACGGAAAAGATAAATGGAGTATTCACGAAACTCTTGAAGGTGCAAAAGAAGAAGCCAAACTATTACAGGCAAAATTTTATCTGGAAAAGATTTACTGCTGGAACATCTCAAAAATAATTGAAGGAAGCGAACCCCATTGGACGGAGGATTGTGATAATGAATAGATTTAATTTGTTTGATTTGTTGATAGATGCGATCGGCATTATCTGCATCTTCGGATCATGGTACATTTCATTCTGTTTTTTAGTTTTGGTTTTTGGCTAATTATCAGCCCTTACGAGCCTGTTTTGTCAGGCTTGCTAGGGCTGATAATTTCGTCAGCTGGCAAACAAAGGAAGCAAAAAAATGACCCAACCAAGATGTAAAGATTTAGTACAATCAAAATTCGATGACCGATTAACTGATTACCGTATAGCCGACAGATATTTTACAAATCATTATGACAATCCAGAAACGAGAGAAGCAAACCGACCCGAGGACGTGTGTTCTACTTATGAAAGTTTTTATGATTATGTCGGTCAAACTGCTTTATCGTGGGACTATGTAAAGCCTCACACCTTTACAGATCAAGAGGAAGGTTATTGGAGGTTGCAGCTTTCCTACGGTGGACCTAGCGACGAATTTAGAGTTTTCACATATCCCGACGATGAGACAAAAATTCATAAAGTTTTTTATCACTACATGGACTGGTTTGATGGAGCAAAGATTGAAGTTCCAGATATCGGCAAAAACGAGCCAATATTTAAAGCTTTGGACGATTTTATTCATCTTAGCGTTTTTGCATAATTAACAGCCGTTAGAGCCTGACCTTAATTTGGTCGGGCTACTTCGGCTGGTAATTTCGCCAGCGTTTAACCAAAGGAAGCAAAATGAATATATTGGCAAATATTCACAAAAAACCAAATGAGATAGAAATTAGTGACAATCACTACTTTGCAACGTGTTGCATCGATCGATACGAGCAATTACTTGGGTTGCCTGATAGTCTCGATCCAGAAGGTGAGGGAGGTCGTTCAGATTTTCTTTTTACTATGCTCGCGGCTGACGGAAAAAATGGAAATTTACCGATCAGATGGACAATGCTAATTAAATCAATGAACGGTGATTTTTACGCTGATATGGACGGTATAATCAAAAACATTAACCCAACTACAGGAAAACTAGAAAACGGCTTCACGCCTCAATTTGTAGTGCTTCCAATGGAACGGAGGACAGTATGAAAAAGATTAATTCAGTTCCAAAATGCGATGAATGTGGCTCAAAAAACGTTTACCGAAAAATTGATGCGAATTGGTGCAAAGAAAGCCAAGATTGGACAGACGTTGAAGGAGTTGAGTTTCATTGCTTTGATTGTGGAAATTCTAAGGTTGATCTTGAATGGGAGTTTATTTTGAAATGAAAATTTTAATAGGATGTGAAACTTCTGGGACTGTCAGGACGGCTTTTCTGGAACAAGGTCACGATGTTTGGTCGTGTGACATATTACCAGCTGATGACATTACAAATCGGCATATTCAAGACGATGTTTTGAATGTTCTTAAAATGGACAAGTGGGATATGTTAATGGTTGCTCACCCTCCCTGCACCAGATTATGCAATAGTGGGGTCAGGTGGTTGCATAAAGCACCGCCTGATCGAACTCTCGATGAAATGTGGAGAGAACTTGAGGAAGGTGCGGAACTATTTAGCAAATTGTTAAATGCTGACGTTCCACTGATAGCCGTTGAAAATCCTGTAATGCACAAATACGCAAAAGAACGAATTGCGGGATATTTTGAGTTTTCTCAATCTGTTCAGCCTTGGCAGTTTGGCGATGATCCGAGTGGCGAGGACAATGTTAAAAAGCGAACTTGCTTATGGCTCAAAGGATTACCCAAACTGATCCCAACAGGATCGCTCGATGGAAGGACTGCAAGAGCCGATATTCACAACGCACCACCGAGCAAAGACCGTTGGAAACTGCGGAGTAAGTTTTTTAAAGGCATAGCAACTGCAATGGCTCGGCAATGGTCAGAGCCACAACATCAATATCAATTAATTTAATTAGCATTAATAAACTAATCAAATGTCCCCAGCCTTAATCAGCTGGGGATTTTTTTGTACTCATTTCACCACCTAATGCTGAATACCCTACCTTATCCGTCCAGCTGTCCTGACTTTCGATTTTATTGGCTAGTCTGCATGACTTAACCCAATCCATCATGAGAGCCACATGACTAGCCGTTATGGTTCCATTTTGCTCAAATGCCATTTTCGCAATGATTGTCCAGCCGACTGCAATATTAGAATGGTTGATATAAGCATCACCATAATCTGATGCCCGATCACCGTTAATTAATTCTTTCGCTTCATCGATAAAGCTATCCCTAGAACGGTACGTCATCATCAAAATCCTCCTCAGTTTTACTATCCGTTATGTTTCCAATTTTTTTAATTTCCGCACCTGGAAACTGCTTCTTAACCTCGAATGATATTTTGTTCTCCCTGTACCAACTTGTAACGACCCGACAGACCTCGTTCCAAGACATTGTTACATCTGCATCAGTAATTTTCTTTGTATCCCCTGAGTGCCGAATAAATGCCCATTTCTGGCCTTCCTCATCTTTGTGATACCATACCCGATCTAATTCGGGAGTATGACCAGCCTTGATAGCTTTTGACTGCAATACCTTCCAACCGAGTGCCAAGTTCTTGCATTTTAAAATCATGTTTTCTTCATCATCTTCTCGACAAGCAATCTGATAAGATTGATAAGCTCGTTCAAATTTGGCAGCAGTTTCCGGGTCAACTAATTTAGGCAATTTGTTAAATCCCCACTTCGACTCCATTTCATGCTGAACTTCGAGCATGGATTGTTGAGCAGCAATGATTGCTCTGCTTCGATAGTCCGACCACATATCAGGAAGTTTCCAATCGACCTGTTCTGGAGTAAATGTTTTTCGTTTCTGCATATTCTTTTTAGCTGCTGATGAAATTGGTTTCATTTTTATTTCTGCCTATTGTTGTAGTTACTTTCTGCACTCCGCACCTAAGTTGCGGAAGTGCGGAAGTAACTATAGGGGGTATGGGGGGGTTACTTCCGCAATGTTTTTTCCTTCATTTCCGCAAAAAGGGGGTTCATTTCCGCATCACTTCCGCAATTTTCCTTCATTTTTAGCCCAAATATTGCTCATTTCCGCAAAAACAGCCTTCATTTCCGCATCACTTCCGCATGGTATTTTTCATTTCCGCTCACTTCCGCAAATGTTTTCAATGACTTAACTTTTTTCATTTTTATTTTGCGGAAGTAGTGCGGAATTGCGGAAATGACCACTTCCGCATGGTTTTTGGCTATTTTAGCCATTCTCTTAAATACTTTCTTTCCTTTAATTTCTTTGTAATTTTCTTCATTTCTTTCGCCATTTTTATTTTACCTTTTGAAACTGAGCTTCCGTATCGGCTTCTCTTTTCGATCGGTTTAAGTTTAAATTCTTCTTCAATGCTCTGCTTTTTCATTTTTACCTCAATGTTTTTATTATTTCGGGTCGTGGTAGTGGCGGATCGATGGATAAATCTATATCGGGCTGGTCATCTATAAAGTCCTCCAAAGTCGCCATTTGGACATAGCTTTCGATGCACGTTGAGCCACCAATTCCATAAATTTTTGACATCATATCCTCGCAAGCTTTTAAGCTGGAGAATTTTAAAACGATTAATAATCCGTACTCAACTATCATAATTACCTCCTGGAATTTGGATTACCTTCAAGCCCTTTTTCTTTGTGTTTGTGTTATGAATTTCGTCTGCAATCATGTTGTTATTGAGCCAAGCGTTGATGTAAGACTTGACTGTTTTAACAGGGAGTTCGAGTTCCCCTTTCATATAGCTTTGCAATGATCGCTTGGAATTTGCTCCAAGTGCAAACGGCTGGTCGCTATCCCACCTATTTTGTATTTCTCTGAATATTTCTTGCGTCTGTGGTATCGTTAGTCGTGTCCCAGCCTCTAAAATTTCGCTGACCTCGACGCTACGATCAATTAAAAGGCCATTTTCCGACCGAATAAACGTCCTTATGCCCTTATCTGCGTTGTCATTAACTTTAACCACACCGCCGCAAACTGCATTTCCTACCCCAATTTCAAACTCTAATTTGTCTGATAATGTTATTTGATCGGCCTCATTAAGTTCCCATAAGCTGTAAGTCCAACGGCTTCCATCGACCAAAGCGGTCGTTCCTCGAATAGCCTCTCTAGCCTGATTACTTTTGCGGATAGAGAAGCTTCCATCTTTTCTCATGTGGTGAGCAATTAATATATTACAGTTTGCAGCAACGGCTAATTCTGACATCATTGACCACCAGTATTGCCCTGCTGCTGGATCAGAATTAAGATCAGCCATTGCAAAAGCTTGAAGCGGATCAATTATAACCAGCTTGAGGTCATCGATTTCAAGAAGTTGTTTGCGAATTTCGATATACTGCTCAGTAATGCTGTACTGACCCATGACATTCTGAATTAATCCGACCGCACCTCCAGCGTCCGGCATGGGAACAACGAATAAGTTTCCTTTTGCCCGATCCCTAAGAGTTTGATCTGCGATGCTGGCTATTCGCCTGTGAACACTTTCTTTACTATCCTCTGCACCAAATAATACGACCTTTCCATATGCTGAGATTTCACCGCCTAATGCTCTTTCAGAATGTATGCCGACTTCGCCTCCAGCGACCTTTAAAGCGAGGTCTAGTAGGATATAAGACTTACCCATACCACCCATACTTGCAATCAGTCCTGGAATACGCTTGGGGAGGATATTTTCGATTAACCACTCTTGTTCTGGTGCTTCTCCAGAATAAATATCCATTCCCCAATCAGATATATTAAGGCGACCAGCAACTTCAGTTGGCAAGCTGAGAGGTTGCTGGTCTAACGTCTTAGTGGGAAGCAACTCACCAGACGTATTCGGTTCAACTCCATCGAGTATTTTTAATTCGTTTTTCTTTTGTTTTCTTAATACATAATTTATTTTTTGTTTAAGTAATTGCTCCCCTCGACCATCATCGTCGAGTGTTTTGCCACGAACACGAACTTTCCGCTGGTAAGTTTCCCATACTTCATTAAATAAACCTTGCTCGTCAAATACTTTTCCGCTGGAAATCCAAGCCGTTCTAATTGCTCCAAGTAATAAAGTTGTCATGCAACCGACCCGACCATCGACAACTGATCCAAATTTATCGAGTTCGATACCATTGCCTGTTGGTGCTACTCCGTTGGTATAAGTAAACTTACTTCGATCAACCAACACGCTTAACCAATGTGGACTATCCTCGACAACACCAGCTTCTATTTTGTAAGTCATTCCGCACTCATGGATCGATGGTGCTACTACAACAAAGCCTCCTTCACCTCGAACATCGATCCCTGATCCTAAAACATTCGTTCCAGAATGAACTTCCATTCTTTCGGGTGCTTTAAAAAAGTAATGATTACCGCCCGATCCAGTAATTGCTTTTAAAGTTTCGGGTAAATCATCGTAACGCAGACAAAGATCGTCTAAACTATCCTGACCATCTTTTCCTTGCCCTACATCAACATCGACCGCATATTGGTTGCCGGATATTTTTCCTGTGACAACTCCAATATTGTAACCTTTATACTTTCCGCTGAACCATTCACTAATTTGTTTCTTATCTGCTTTTTTACTCTGATATTGCGTCCAATCAAGTGCTGGGTGCTTGCCCTTCGAGGTACATTCCTTACCTTTGAAACAGCTACACGCTCCGTTTTTAACGGTATGTACTGGAACGACTGAAAAACCCATTTCCGCCCAATATTTTGCCCATTCTTCCATTTCGACTGCTTCCTTGCCAAAAAAAACGGAGGGAATTTCACCCTCCAAGTTTGCCCAATTTAAACTTCGTTTTCGTTAAAAGTATCTCCAATGTCCTCGACAACTTTAGGTGCTGGTGGTGGAGGAGGGGCTAATTGTGAAGTTTGTCCGTCATCATTATCAACACCTTCGACAAACTTATCCCCTCGATCGACCCATTGTTTAATTGTAAACTGTGGAATAGCTGACGATTTACCATTTGGAAACTTTTCAGATTTGGCTCGACTGATTTCAATAACAGGCACTTTACCTTTGCCTTGTTCCTTTTCAGTTTCGGCATTAAGCTTTTGTAAAAACTTTTTCACTCCAAGGGTATCTTTGCGAAACGCAACAAGCTTTGTAGCTTCCCCAAATAGTTTAGAAGACCACATTAATACTCTGTAGGCTTCTTTGTGTTCTGAACTTGGTTTTGCTGGCGGTTTACCATCCCAAAGTTGCCAATCACAACTCCAACCAGTTTCACTTTGCGACCATAACATCCAGCCTTGCTGAATATTCTCAATGTCAATCGCTACGGTAAATGTATCTGGCAATTCATTTTTCTTATCAACACCAGGATTAGTTTCGGCATTGTATAGTTCGTTTTGAACGGACCATCGCTCACTCTTCCCACTAAAATCAATGTACGGTGTGTAACTCTCGTTACTTTCTTCTTGTATGTATAAAGCCATTTCTTGCTTCCTTATTTTGTTGACCTAAATTCGTGTAGACCATTCACGCCAGCAAGATCGTCCTTGCTATATTGTGAGAGTAGCCATTTGAAAAAACGATCCCTCACAAATTCCCTAGTAAACCCAGCCGATAAACAAACGGCTTCAAAATCTTTTTTACCAAGCAAAACCCACATAATTGCAGATTTTGCCCAAGTACGCTTATACCGTTCATCTGATTTTAACAGTAAAGCATCTTTAATTACTTGTTCCAAAACTCCCATCCACAACCTCTGCTGGGGTTCTATTTCCTCCATTTCAAATTCTACTTTCCCAAAAATGCTAATCTTATCACTATATTTGACCATAATATTTTCTGGATATTTCCTCACTCCCCGACCAATAAAAAGAGTCTGGATTATGAACACAGGCTTGCAATAGCTTTTCTTTATCTGCTGAAAGCGAAAGATATGTTTCCATTTGAGCAATGGTTGATTTCATCTTTCCTATATAATAGTCAGGGTTGTCCATTGTGAGCCAAAGAAAATCGTCCTTTTGACGAGTTAAGCAATATAAAAACCGAACCTCATGTTCCTTGCCGGTCATTTTTTCCATTGCCACTTTATAAAGTGCTGCTTGAGTACCATGATTAAGCGACCATTTTGAAGGTGCTTTGCTCGTCGTTTTTAAATCAATGATTAGTGGAATATCTCGATCTGCATAATAATAATCAAGAAATCCAATAACAGGAACAACTTGGTTTTTAGCTTTTCCAAATCGAACAGGCACTTCTATCTTATGCTGGTCTTTAAAATACTCTGGAACATCTGCATCATGTATAACTGGCGTAGGTGGACCAAACGGTTCTAATTCTTCTAATCCTCGCTTAAACATCTTTTCTAGGAGAGGCATATACTTGTTAAGCTTTTCCCCTCGATCATCAAACAGTTTACTTTCGTGGATCATTTTATTCTGAGCTTCTTCGTGCGCTTTACCATCTTCAACGCCTTTAAATTTCACCAAATTAATTCCATGCTCAACGCAAGTGCCAAGCAATGCTGCCCAGCCAAACGAAAAACGCTCGTTAAATAAGTAATGGACAATCCACGCATCAAATGCTTCTCTACCTTTATTAATGCTGGATGCTGACATATGATTAATGCCATGTAATTCAAATCCGTTTTGTTGATTGTTGTCATCTGACATTTCGAACACTCTCCCCAAACAAAAAACCATACATACAGATCAACGCTGCATCCGATCTGCCATCATCTTTTTTCCTTGCAAACGATTGACTGTAAGCTGGAAATACATCCATTGCTCGTTGCCGACTTGCATCTTTACCGCTTGGTACTTTCATCTTAGTCATCCAAGCTTGAGGAGTAACGAGTTCTATCTTCATCTTTAGACCTCCAGCAACACCTCGTATAATTCCATAACTCATTCCAAAATTAAACATACTGGAAACACCCTGTCCAGGTCGTGCAGAAACACGCTCCAAGTATATCGTACTTTCTGAAAATTGCGAGAGAATATCACTCACTAATTGTGGTGATACCTCACGCTTCTTTCTGACCTCCAAAACTGGCATATCAAAAACGTCGATATGACCAGCTTCTGCATCAAAATGTACTATCGCACCGTTTAAACCTGGATCAATACCAATTATCATGTTTTGACCGCTTTAGCTGTTTTTATATTATCGGGTATTGTTGAAACCATTTCTTTCCACACAATATGATTATTTCCAGGATTGATTTCAAATAAACATTTCCACGAATAATCAGTAAGCTGCTTGTTGAAATTTCGACGGATCATATCCCAGATAAACTCTCGGTTTATATAATATTTATGTGACCATTCCCAACTCTCTGTCTGCATTGTATTGGGTTGTCTTTCAATCATGGTTGTTCGTTCAGCTATGCAAATATCTTTTGCCACCCGAACTTCATCCATTAATTCTTGCGTAATTGGTGATACAATATGTGTTACGTTATCCATACATCGCTACCACTCTGTATCTTAAACACTCTGGGTGGAGCATTGATAGGGGCAATGAAAGATTTAGGTGACCGCCCATGTGCAGCTCGGAGTCCGACTCCTATACCTTTATGGTTTTTTGCTTTAAGTGGATTTCTAACTTTCTGTGTTTCTTTGTCAGATCGTAAATAAGAATTTAGATTTATAATACAATCTCGTCTAAGCGGTGGTGATTGTAAGCCACAGCTACGCTCCCTTATACCTAGTTTTCGTTTTCGTTCAGTCATTTTTATCCTCCTTCTCTTTAGATTTAACTGAAATATAATCGTAGAGGTCAAATGGATGATTTTGTTGTTTGGCTATTATAGCTAGACGACAAAGGTGGAGAAGTGGAAGCGAATTTCGACGCATCCATTTATCTACACCAATAAAAGTAATGATTTCATCCTCAGAAAACTTATTAATTGACCTCGTAACGGCTCGAACACCGCCCAAGTTCTTAACAAGCTTTCTTGTATTGAACGCAACATCTTGATTACTCATAACTGTCTGACCTCTACATATTGTGATTGTTTGATCTTATTGATCCAAGCAACCTCGGACAGTATGGACGAGAAAATTTTATAAAACAAGTGCAAAAAGTGAATTATTTTATTTTAATTATTTTATCTTTTTGATGAGAAATTTTATTGACAATTTTAAGCCAGTAAAATAAGGGTTGTAGGACGGTTGATTGTTGTTGGCTAAATCAATCAAGGAAAAATGGGGAGCAAAAATCATGGAAGTCGTGCCAAAATCTGATAAAGAAGTGGACAATTCGGCAGATGAATTATCGGTCAGAGTATTGAGAAAACATGAATTTAGCAAGCGATTAATCTCGTTGATGGAAAAGAAAATGGTTCGTCAATCAGACGTAGCCAGAGCGACCGGAGTAGGGCGTGATTCGATTTCAAATTATGTTCGAGGGAGAACAGTACCCACACCCACAGCGTTAGGGAAAATATCAAAATATTTTAATGTGAGTGCTGAAGAATTATATCCAAACTATGCCCAGCAAGCGATGCAAAGAGAAACGCCAGCCTACGATTTTAAACAAGTTGCTGGTGAGCCTAACGTAACTTGGGTTCAAATAAATATGCGGTTATCGAGCAAAAAAGCTGCGGAGATAATGGCAATCATACATTCTGATAATTAAATGAAACTTCTTTCACAAAAAGAGGTCTCTCGTTTGCTTGGAGTGTCGATTAGATCGGTCTACAACCTCCGCATAACAGGACAATTAGAATACTCTATTATTAATAGAACGGTTCGGATACCAGAAAAATCCGTAAGGAAATTATTATGGCAAAAAAATTACCACCAAGATTGGGTGAACATAACGAACAATACTATGTTTTTTTCCACGATGGCAAAAGGGACAGAAAACAATCGTTACGGACAAAAAATATTCTTGAAGCACAAGCAAGGTTTTCGGGTTGGCTAGAAGCTAGAAACAATGACCTTGTTCATTCTGACGATCCAAAGTTTAAGTTTTGCATCCAACATTTTATGGATCAGCAAGTTTTGGCTCAAGAATACAATTCTGCAAATCGGTATGTTGCTTTTCAAAATAATCTAAATGATTATTTCGGTGAGAAACATATTTCAGAAATTACTCGTAAAGATGGAAAGAATTATGTCGAACAGCGATCAAAAGGTATGATCGGCAATAACAGGGCAGCAAGCGGTACAATAAAACGAGAACTGCAAACCTTTCGAGCCACACTAAATTTCATGCGAGATAAAGTTGAGCCAAAGGAACTGAGGATTAAGCAAGAGATAATTCCTTACGTTGATATGCCACCAGATAGTCCTCCAAGAGATCGTGTTTTATCGCAAGATGAACTTGATCGAATACTCACCTGGAAATTTAGTCGGGTTGATCGGTTTGTTTGGTTAGCAACATATACAGCTGGTCGTAAAACTGTATTGCTGAATATGAAAAAATCACAAGTTGATTTGGAAACAAAAACAATCAAACTCAATCCTGATGGTTGGGCAAAAACAATTAAACGTAATCCTACAATTCCGATTGATCCAAAACTTTACGATTATTTGATTGAGTGTTTTCGGATAGATGAAACTCCAAAAGATGTTTTTTATCGCAATCAAAAAATTGGCTCTGTAAAAAGCGAATATGTATTAGGCGACTTTCCTAAAAATATTGATGGTGAATTAAACCGACTTTTAATGCAAAACCAAATTCATAATGTTTCTGCTCATACTTTCCGACATACTTGGGCAACACATAAAGTGTCGAAGGGAATACCTATTGATAAAGTTGCTAAGTTCATGGGCGATACTGAGAAAACTGTGAGAGAAAATTATGAGCATCTTTCGCCAGATTATTTAAGGGATGTATTTTAACACCACAAAACACCCCACAAGTAACCTATCAACAAAGTTGTTGATTGCTGAATTAAAACAATGAGTTACCAGAGAAAAAGAGGGTAGGTCGGTTAGTGCCTCGGGCACCAAAATCCTTTCTGTCTGTTATTGTTTGTTGCATAGATACGCACCTTTTTTATATAGCTCTAAAGCATTTTCAATTGTCCTTGTCGATCGTTTGTTGATTTGTTGATCGGAAACCATCGGCAAAATACGCCACATTTTGTGGGATTACCACATTTATACCACAAGTTTTTAGCAATCAACAATGCTTAAAAATACTTTTTATCTGAGTCGGTGTTTGTGCCGTATTGACCTGGACGGTATTCTACATCATGTATTGCTTTAACAAT
>MDTB01238976.1_pt1 | contig 13626 bp, 13 predicted proteins | sample 811161 | NCBI WGS metagenome assembly MDTB01 (sample SAMN05326650, study PRJNA326480) | marine metagenome | isolation source: seawater | place: Mediterranean Sea | collected 2009
CGCGATGTATTCCTCAGGCCAATTCTCAACGAGTAACACACCAGGAAGATAAAAAGAGGTCCTGTATGGCCTACCATTTACGCCATTCACCTTGATACCCAGTGTTTCGTTCTCAAGGATTGGCTCCCAGCGATCAGAAAATAGCCATTGCATCAAGCCACTCGGCCCGTTGTCGTCCTCGAATGTAGTTATGCAGTCGTTTGAGACAGGCCTTATGCCTAAGGGCAAAACCCAATTGTTCGACTGCACAATCATATTGTCTTGATGTATCAGTATGTGCGCATTGTCAAAGCCATTTTCGCAGGCCACACGCCAATTGGATTCGCCCGTGCGATGAATACCAAGACCTACCGCATCCTCGTGCAGGATATGTGGTGCTGCAGGCCAAAGTGGATGAGGGAATCGCTCACTGTTGTCGGGAAACGCTAACGGAAGATCGTGCGCTAGCGGGGGAACTTCATCTAGAGGGAAGTCATCCTCGCGCACAAAGACAAAGACGATACCGCATTTCTCTTCAGTCGGATAAGGCGTAACTCCTGTTGTCCCTATCAACTTATCGTCAGGGTTACCAACAATCGTATCTAAATTCCCCGTCTCAAGATTAAACGTGAAGCCGTGGTACCAACAAGAGATCGTCTCTTTATTGAAGCACATTGGCTTCGCTGACATTCTAACTCCTCTGTGGATACACCGATCTTTCAGGGCATAAACCCTTCCGTTTACTCTTCGAAGAACGATCGGAATGCCGCAGATCTGAACTCCCTCAACCTGATCTTCCTCAAGCTCCTCGCTGAAGACAGCGGGATACCAATGGTTTACGAATCCCCACTCTGCTTGCTTGTAGGGCTCATACTGGCTTTGCGTCTTCGAGTCGTTTAGACGTCGAGACGTCGCTATTACGTCGGCCCCGTCTCCACTGGAGCGGCGCCTTACAGGTGCGTCTTTTTCCATATTCAGGCTATCCGATAAGGTGATTACGTATCTATTCTATCGAGAAAGTCACAAATTACAGAGTCATGCTCATCAGGTCTCTCCCATTGCGGCCAGTGAGCGCAATCTTTCATGACATGCATCCTCGAGTCGGAGATGAGTTCAGTTAAACGCTCTGCGGCGTCTACTCCGTGCACGGGATTCTTGTCGGTCCACATCACTAAGGTCGGGCATTTAATTTCCCGAATCTCTTGCTCAGTGAAGTAAAAATCGGAAATGTTCGGAGCAAAAAGTCTGTCGTAATACTCCAGCAGCGCTTTCTGCGTACGAGGTATTTGCCATAGCGCCTGCCTTAAATCCACAAGTTCGTCAGTGACACCCCCCAGCGGCATCAGCCAGTCTAATCTTTTCTTCAATAGCTCCTTCGTCGGGTTCAAAAGCGCGTTTACCGATGTCTCTCGTAAAGCCGCCAAATCGCTTTCACCCTCGTGAACTTTGGTTGGGTCTAGGGCCATGCCCCAAGTAGTGTTGAGAATTACCGAGTGCGTTCTATCAGGGTGATTTATGGCCATATCGTAAGCGATCCACCCACCAAGGGACTCACCTTCCACAGACGCCCTATCTATATCAAGGTGATCCATGAGATTCAGCAGCTGATCTGTAAACTGCGCTACCCAATGCGTAGAGGAAGAAGGGGGATCGTCGGAGAAAGGCGGAGCGGAGGACATCCCATGCCAGATAAAGTCTATGGCGATAGGCCTCGCTGATTTCGCAAGAGATGTTAGATTCCTGGAGTAGGTCTCCGCGTGACCGCCTCCACCATGGAGCAAAAAGAGCGGAACTTTATCGTTTTTAACTTCAATAGCTCGAGTTGTGTACTTGTCCGTGTGATAAAAATTCGTCTCGGTGCTCAATAAATCCAGGTGAATAGAGTTCATTTTTTCTGCTCCCGCACAATGGGCACAACTGTAAACCTGCCCACTTAAAAAACCGAGTAGAGTCGTCCATAAACCTCAGCAAACGGCCGTTTGATTAGGCAACCTTTTACGTCCTCTGTGATGTCATGAATGTTGATTGATTTTTCGTGGAACTTCAAGACATACTCAATAATGCGGGCGCAAGCTTGGCGCGTCATGATAATACAATCGTGTGCTAGACGGAGCAGCGAACCTGATCGCACGCAAGCATCAGGGCTTCCTCGTTTCGAGCCAGCGGAGGTTAGAATTGACTCTACGAGTGGGATTAATTGTTCCAAGTTCAAACGTGACTATGGAGACGGAGATACCTCTGTACCTGGGTAGACATGCTTTATCAAAAGGCCAGCAAATCACGTTCCACTCCAGTCGAACGAGGATGAAAAAGGTCACGGCTCATGAGCTTCGAAATATGGCTACCGATTCGGAACGATGTGCGCGCGAGATTGCTGACGCGAACGTCGATGTAGTCGCGCATGCTTGCCTAGTGGCCACTATGTTTATGGGAACTGGCGCGCATCGGGAGCTAGAGGGAAGCTTGAGCCAGGCCATTTCCGATGAGGGCACGTCGGTTCCAGCTATCACCAGCGCTGGAGCACTTGTCCGAACCCTTAAACGAATGAACGCGAGTAAGATAGCGTTAGTGGCGCCATACAAACCTGAGCTGACCTCGATGGTAGAAGAATATTTGAATGCCGAAGGTCTCCGTGTTGTCCGATCGATTTCGCTATCAGAGCCTGATAATCGCAAAGTCGCCCAGCTTGATGAGAGCAAACTCGCAGAGCACGTTGCGACGCTGGGAGCAGATTCGGTCGACGCGGTGATCGCCTCTGCTTGTGTTCAGATGCCATCGTTGAAAGCTCTGAGGGTGCTCGCTTCAGAGTTCCGCGTTCCAGTGGTATCCGCTTCTTTGTGCACGGCCATTGAAATTGCCTCACACCTACACCTCGTTACGGACCATCAAGGTGTGGGTGACTTAGCCAAGGCTCTGGTTTTAGGCGCAACCGCGTGATCTTGAGTGCGCTAGGGTGAGCATTAGGCCAAATAGAATATGGATTAACAGAGCTGAAGAAGACTGGTGAAACTTCCGTTAAAAGTAAATCTGGTGGAAGTTGGACCGCGCGACGGATTTCAAGCGGTTTCTGGGTTTATCCCCACTACCGAGAAGGAAGAAATCGTCCGCGGCCTTCATAACTCTGGGCTCTCCAGACTGGAGATTACATCTGTTGTCAGTAAAAGGGCGGTCCCACAGTTATCAGATGCGAGAAGTATCATTGAAGTCGGGAACCAACTCGACACCTGTCTTACCCAAGTGCTGGTGCCAAACGTCAAGTACGCCGAACGTGCTTTAGATTTCGGCGCCAAAAAACTGGTATTTGTGCTCTCGGCATCGCCATCGCACAACTACCGGAACGTTCTTTTAAGCATAAAAGACTCTCTTACTGAGCTGAGAGAGGTTCTTTCCCTACACCCATCAAACGCGTCGCTGCGAGTAAACATTGCCACCGCTTTGGATTGCCCGTTCGAGGGCGTGACGCCCTCCTCCAACGTAACGAATTTGATCGAAAAAATATTGACTATGTCTTCCAATATTGAACTGGCAATATGCGACACCACTGGTCGCTGTACCCCTGACAAAGTGGCACAGTTATTTAGCCACTTAATATCAGTTTTCGACGACCAGGACTGGGTGTTTCATGCCCACGACACTTTCGGCACAGGTGTCGCCAACTGTTTAGCTGCTTGGCACGAGGGGATTGACACCTTTGATTGCTCAGTGGCAGGCCTCGGTGGCTGTCCATTCGCGCCAGGCTCAAGTGGTAATGTTGCTACCGAGGACTTAGTTTGGTTATTCGAAGCGATGTCGGTTGATACGGGGGTGCAAATGGAGAAATTACTAGAGGTGGCAAACCAAGTAGGAAGGATACCCGCGGCTTTGACGGGAGGTAGAGTTCGGCACGCTCTTAACAATCAACAGAACCAAACTTGCCTAGGTGTAAGCTAGTGCTGGCGTGCAAATCGGCTTGGAAAAGTCTTTTTTTTATTGGCGCCGGCTACATCACTTTACAGCGATCGGTCTAGCTGGGGAGCCAGTCGCTCCTCTCATCGGCACTGCCGCAAAAATGAACGCAAATTCATAGACCTTCTCTTCCAGCAATTGCGAAAAATCAAGGTTTTCCATGATATAGATGCCGTTTTCCACCAGGAACTTTTGGTGGTTAGGAGCAAACCAGCGCGGATCGGGGCTAGGTATGGCTTCAACAGCCCAATTGTCAGTACCTACCATTACCACCTTTCGGTCCACTGCCCAGTCACCCGCCTGCATTGATAGCCCTGGCGTGCCACTATTGAATTTTGCGTTATCTTTCCCCCAGAGTGCACCCCAGCCAGTATGATAAAACAGAGCGTCTCCGGGCTTAATGTCGTCTACAGACATGCCTTGAAACTCTAGTGCCCCTCGTAGGTCGTCGACAGTGATCTCCTCTGATCGCTCGAGCATTCTTCCTTTGTAACCGGAGACATCTATGAGTATCCCTCTCGTAAAAATCGGAATAGTCTTCTCTACCCCCAGCCGCCTGAAACCCCTGCTCGTAGCAATAGCGGAATGACGAAACCCATTGTAATAGCGTAATTCATTGAGGTCCCCTGGCTTGCCAAGTTCTGTGGCCATATGAGCCAAGGAATCGAACTGGGTGCCGTCTTGAGAAAGATGACCAGATATGTAGTCCTCATTCCAGGCTAACTTATTCTCACCCATGGGGCCCCATGTGGGAGCGCCCGGGATTGAGAGAGTATACTTCCGTCGCCCGGGAGTTAAGTCGAACAGAGGAATATCCTCATCCAAGGTTCGCGCTAAATCAAAAACCCTACCGCGTGAGATCAGAGCAGCTGCCTCAAGGACTTTGTGCGTGCCAAGCCTGTTCATAGCCCCCAACTCGTCCTGCGCCCCCCATTCTGACGGCCACCACTGCTGCGGCAGAATCTCACCGGTCCCGTCATCACCAATCGCAACGCAAGACAAGGCGCACAAAAAAAATGTCGCGAAGAGCTTCATTACTGTTACCTCAATGCTGGTTTACTTCTCATCTAAAGGCTTGAAAGCGACGGCCTTCATCTCTATCAACAAATCTGGATGAGGTAATTCCCTCACACCAACGGTGGTGCGAGCAGGACCCCGCTCTGTGAAGAACTCTCCATAGGTCTCGTTGTAAACATCAAAGTCGCTCATATTCACTAGGAACGCTGTAACCTCAACCAAGTCCTGGATCGAGGCCCCGGCGGTGGCCAATATCTTATCGATATTCCCTATTACCTCCTCCGTCTGGGAGCGAATGCATAACACCTTCTCTCCCGATCTAGAGAGGCTTGCACCAGCAATGCTATTGTCTGGCCGCCGCGAACTTGTCCCCGATACAAACAACAAATCCCCAGCTCTCTTTAAATGAGGAAATGAGCCTCGTGTCTGTGCCCCACCGTCGAGGGTGAACGCCTCGATGGGATTCACGAGTGAGCGTTTATCGGACATAAACCTCGACATCACCAAGCCCATCTACGCTGCAGCTCACCTTAGTCGCTCCTGTGATTGGAACAGCTTCAGTCGCTGCGCCTGCCAAGATAATCCAACCTGCCTTCAGCACTACCCCATGTTGAACAGCCAGAGCACTCAAGTCGATCAGAGAGTTAATGGGATGACCAGATATTTCGTGGGAATATCCGGTAAGCGCGGGTTGCTCGTCTACACGCAGAGTCATTCTCAGGCTGGAGACATCGATTGTGGCAGGCCGCCAATCCCCCAGAACAAAATGCGATGACGACGAATTGTCTGCGATCACATCCTGCAGCGTAAATTGAAAATCTTTGTATCTGCTATCAATGATTTCCATAGCGGGTGCTATTGCATCCACGGTAGAAAGCGCCGATTCTGGAGACAGAACGTAATCGACATCCTCCGCCAACCTAAAGGCTATTTCTGGTTCAATCCTTGGATGGATGGCTTGCGCCACTGACATCCGGCCAGAGTTCTGAATCTGCATGTCCGAGGTAAGGTATCCAAAAATAACTTGATCCACGCCCATTTGAATCATCTTTGCTTTCGAGGTAAAGCCAACTTTAAGACCGCAAATCCTCCCTGTTCGCTCTACTCTCTTTGACACTAGACGCCTCTGCACCTCATAGGCATCGTCTATGCTCAATGGATGTTGCAATGTGATTTGGCTCGTCGCAATACCATTCTGTGCCGCAGAATCGAGCATGGCAGCTAAGGCCTCTAGCTCAGGGTGCAACATGGCATACCTCTCAAAATGTCTGTTCCTCACTCAAACGCCACCCGCTATGGACAGACAAACGTTCGAGGGCGGAGCGTAGAAGTCCAAGGAATGATGTCCACCTTCCCTGCCAATGCCAGAAAGCTTCGTCCCTCCAAAAGGCGCGCGTAAGTCTCGCCTAAACCAATCATTTATCCAGACCATACCCACGCTAAGTTGCGGCGCCACACGATGCGCGACGTTAATGTCGTTTGTCCAGATCGAGGCAGCAAGTCCGAAGCTTGTGTCGTTGCTTGCTGCAATCACTTCCTCCTCGGTTGTAAATTTTTCAATGTGGCAAACGGGTCCAAAGATTTCTTCCCGAACAAATCGTGAATGTTTAGGAACACCGGTAAAAACGGTCGGTTGTAAGTAGAAACCGTCATCTCTCTCATCACCAAAGTGTGGGACGGCGCCTCCTATGATCGCGGTGGCACCCTCTTTGATCGCCAGATCAAAGTAACTCACCACCTTGTCTCTTTGATCACGACTGATGAGGGGGCCAAGTGTCAGGCTTTTTTCACTTGAGTCGTCAAAAGAAAGTGCTTGGACAGCCTCAGTCAGCCTCGATACAAAGGAGTCAAAAATATCTTGCTGAACATAAACTCGCTCGGTACACAGGCATATCTGCCCAGAATTGGAGAAGACCGACCGAACGACGCCCTTCACCGCAGCTTCAATATCCGCATCAGAAAATACTATCGCTGCGTTTTTGCCGCCCAATTCGAATGAGAGTGGTTTTACGCTTTTTGAAGCGACTTCCATTATTTTTGAACCAGTCGCTGAGGACCCAGTGAACGTGACAGCATCGATCCCTGGATGAGCCGCGATCATCTCGCCAACCGACATCGGCCCCTTGCCGTGTAGCACATTTACTATACCCGCTGACGCGTCAATCTCGGCTACGACTTTTGCTAGCAAAGTGGCGGAGGTCGGCGTATGTTCTGAGGGTTTAATAATTACTGTGTTACCCGTGGCCAGCGCTGGAGCAATTTTCCATGTGAGCAGCAATAGGGGTAAGTTCCACGGGCAAATCACCCCAACCACCCCGTGTGGTTTCCTTACGGTGTAGTTCAGTGCCCTCGGAGCATCGTTTGTCGTGGTAACAAAGCTCTCCAATGTTTCGGTCTGAATTAAGGTCGCGAAAAATTTAAGATTGGATATCGCTCTAGGTATGTCTAGGGACCTAGCTTGATGTACAGGCTTACCCGTATCGAGGCTTTCAGCCCGCACGAATTCATCAAATCGGGATTCGATTCCCTCTGCTATTGCAAGAAGAAATTCTGACCTATGCGAAACCGATTCACGCCCCCATTTGCTAGCGGCCTCCCTTGCAGAGTGAACAGCGCGATCCAATAGAGCTTCGTTAGCTTCTGCAACTCTATTGATGCGAGCGCCATTGCGTGGATTAAGGTTATCTAGCCAGACCCCCGTCTCGACAAACTCTGCTTCTACAAAACTGAGCAGCTCGTCCAAGTCGCCGACACTCCCTTGAATGAGTCACGACGTGTCCCGCGCCTACGCAACAAACTTGCGAGACCGTATGCGCAACTAAACTTGAAACTCTATTACCGCGCCGCCTGAACCGTAAAGCGGTCCGTAGTGGTGCACCTCGGCTTTGGAATACTTATGGCCCAAAGCCCCGCTGACGAAACCAAAGTGTTTGAACCCCATTTCAGGACTCGCCTGTTCGTTATACTCGGGGACAAACGCCATCGCCTTTTGACAATTTCCCGAGCAGATTAAGTCGAGCATCTTTCTGTTTGCCGAATCATATGCCTCCGAAAAAATTCGGTCGTCTTCAGGGTTTATTTCCTGTCGGAAAAACGCGCCAGACAACCCGCCGACTGCCACTACTGCTATGTCTTTTCTCTGCTCTCGAGCACTTTTTGCCACCAGCTGACCGATGCTCTCTGTTACCGCCATATCGTGGTAGACGTTGTTAGAGGTCACTACCACTGGTTTCCGTATTCTGTTCAAAAAAGAATCGGCAACAATGGTCCCCGTATCAATTGGAAAGCCATCGTAATTCACAGCTTTGGACTTCACACCGATTGAGCTGCTCTCCTTGATGCAAGCAGTTGCCAACTCCACATCTATTGCCATGTCATATTCAAGGACACCAAATTCATGCCAATTTTCGTCAACATGCCTACCGGCCACTTGTTCCTTCGTTTGCCATAATTGATCAAGCACGGCAATCCACTGCGTCGAATAAACGACTATGGAATCCGGCTCTTTTGACGCTAATGCATCGCCCGCTGCCGACAAAGCTTTCGCCATTGCGTTCCACGGCGGATTGCCACCTTGAATTCTAGGCAACGGCGAGCCCGGTACAAGAAAAGCTGACACCACGCTCATATCGACTTTATGCCAACGCTGCAGCCGACATGTCCCACTCCATGACAGCGTTTCCAGTGCCAATTACGGTCCCATATCCGTGCAGTTCTCCAGGGATATTGGGATAACCCATTGCTGAGAACATCCAAGTAAATGCCCCCGACTTTACTTCGGCGAACGCCTCATCAATGAATTGCGGGAGCAACTCAAATACCTCATCGGTTCTGCCACGTCGCAGCAATTCGATGACTCGCATATCCCAGAGATATCCTTCGTAGTCATGAGGGTGCTCTTGGGACATGTCCTCGGGAACTGCGGGTTCCTCGCTAAAGTGATAATGGCACAGAGTGTTCGACGCCAATAACACTGCTCTTCGACCAGTGTTCTCGACGGCCCTTCTGGTCGCTGATCCGAGTAAGTCCATCTCCTCTAGGCCCTCTCTGGTACCGAGGTAGTATGGTGAGTTATTAGCCGATATGCCCACTATTGGGATGTCCCACTGAGGCCTAATCATATGCAAAGTTGTAATGGTGCCGTAGTCAACCCTGAATTCGGGATTACGCATCATTTTAGCGGTTAGACCCGCGGCTGAAGCTTCCTCACAACAGGCTTCGGCGAGTTCCACATCAACATTTAGTTCAAAAGAATATCTAAATAAATTAGGAAAAATGGGATCAACGGATTTGCCGCAGAGATTTTGCACGCCCAAAAAGTGATGCCCCTGTTGAGTCACCCAATGCGGTGAATGAACAAGCAGGACATCCGGTTTGTATTTCTCGAGGTTTTCCCGGGCTCTTTCGTAGGCCCACCGCAAAGGCTCCCAACCACCTTTACTCCTTGGTTCATTTTGCGGCGGGTTTTCCCCGTAGACGAGGTGAGGCGGATGCGGCGCCAAAAACCCCGCTAATATTTGTCCTGTGTCCAACGCCTGTTTCCCTTCTAAGTTTCGACCTAAGCTTGCCGTACCTTCAATCGATTTTCAACAAAACTTAAACCCGTTTTAAATCCTTAATTCTGCATTCCATGGTCGGAACTTAAGTAGTTACTCATGAAGATGATCTATGACAAGTTTGCCAAAATGACGCCCGCGTGGCAGCTCATCGTACCCCGCTTGCACTTGACTGAGCGGCAGGACTTTGTCAAGGATCGGCCGTATACGCTCGGATTCGAGGAATCGATTCATACTAAGGAAGTCCTCTCGGTGGCTTACGGTGATGCCTTGAATGGCAATCCACTTCGCCAAGACCGCCGAAATGTTCATCGAGACCTCGTTGCCAGACAATACGCCAACCATGCTTACCCTACCTCCAACCTTTAGGCAGTTCAGTGATCTCTGCAGCGTCTGTGCACCCCCGAGTTCGATTACCAAGTCAATCTCCCCTGGTCCAACCTCCTCGATGACTCTCTCGTCCCACTCAGGAAACTCGGAGTAGTTAACTCCAATATCCGAGCCTAATTCAGACGCTCGCGCCAGCTTCTCATCACTGCTTGAAATTACAGTGACCCTCGCACCCATCGCCTTGGCAAATTGGATCGCAAAAACTGCCACTCCTCCAGTACCCTGTATCAGGACATGCTGCCCTGGAAGCAAACCCCCTCGGCTAAACAGAGCTGCCCAAGCAGTCAAAGCTGCGCATGGTAGGGTGGAAGCCTCCAAGGAAGACATGTGCTCGGGTGTTGGGATCCATGCAGTAGCCGGCAATGTTACAAATTTGGTCAACATGCCATCTAAGTCACACCCCAGAGTTGCTCGGTGATTCGTAGCTGATGCTGGACCGGATTCCCAAAAGGGGTAGAAACACGAAGTGACCTGTTGCCCCGCCTTCAGATCCGAGACGGCCGCACCAACTTCGACAATTTTTCCAGCCCCATCTGAGAGCGGGATCACGCCACTGCGAGACGGATAAAACCCTGCTCGAATGGCGATGTCTCGATAATTCAAAGAAGAGGCTTCAACCTCGACCAAAACTTCATCGGGTCCCGGTCGACTCGGCTCCGCGGTCTCTGACTGAAGAACCCCGTCAACCATTCGATAAACCAAACTCATAAGCATTTACTCTCCAACAATTCTCTACCCTATTCCTGTAAAAACTGTTCTACCAGAACACGAAACCTCTCAGGGTGTTCGATTTGTGTCCAGTGGCCACATCGACCGATCGAATGCAATTGCGAATTGAGCAGATGGCTATGCAAGTGCCAAGAGCACATTGGGTCGACAACCCGATCGTCCCTGCCATGAATAATTAGCACCTCGTTATCTATACCCTGAAGGGCAGCGATGGGCAGAGCTTGTGCATCCAGCCAGCGCTGAAAGGGTGGCGCGAAAACTTTTTCAAAGGTCTCTTGAGCGCCTTCTCTAATGGTCGCTTTGTATCTGAGCTCAGCAAGCTCGTCAGTGACAATGCTCCTGTCATAAGCCATGACGTCCAAGATGGACTTCATATTCTCAACCGAGGGCTTGTATCCCCACAAGAGTTCGAGGTTTTCATTGACTTTAGATGGCCAACCACCCGGGCCCATCAGAACAAGTTTGTCGCAAAGATCGGGATGCTCGTGGGCCAACCACAGTGTTAACGCGCCCCCGAACGAGTTGCCAACGAAATGGGCTTTGGTGAGTCCGAGATGTTCGAGCAACGCCCGCAATTGATCAACCCAACTAGACATGAACTTGAATTCAAATTCCTCTGGGGTCCGAGTGAAACCAAAACCTACGAGATCGGGCGCAATGACTCGATAGTTTTTCGAAAGCCTCGGAATTAAATTTCGCCAGTTGGCCCAAGCCGATACACCTGCCCCTGACCCGTGGAGCAGCACCACCGGTTGCCCCTCGCCCTCATCGTGAAAGTTTGTCATAAACCCGCAAGTTTCAGCAGCTTTGCCTATTTCATCCATATCCGCCTCATCTGCCTTACTAACGTAAGACAATTATCGTATCCAAAATGCATCGTCGCTAATCACTTCCGGACCACGGTAGGCCGCCTTGCTGTGAGCAATCCCCAATTCCACGAGGTTTTCGCAAACTTTAAGCGCGATTAAGCCAGGGTTCAGAATCGGCACCTCTAGTCTACTGACCAAATAACTATGAGACTGATGCATTGTTGTGGACCCCAAGATCAGCGTGTCGGCACCATCATTGTCGACAGCTGCCCTCGCTTCTCTCTCCAACAATTCAAATACAACATCTTCTTTCCCTGAGAGAAGCTCCTGCGCATCAGGGCGCACCCCTATGGCCCTGATCGAGGCAAGGCGGGCCTGAATACCTAGCTCTCGCACTACCTTTTTGTAGAGGGGGAACCACTGCTCCCACATGGTTAATACCGTGAAAGTCTCGCCCAACATTAATGCGTAGCAAAAACTGGCTTGGGCAGGCCCAACCACTGGTATCGATAGTCTAGATCTCAAAGCATTGAGCGCCGAGTCGCTCATGCTGTTCACACATACTGCATCGTAACCTTCTGACTCACTTGTCATTCCCTTCTCTAACACAAACGCATCGGCTAACGTCATTTCGTAGTAACTATCTAATATGCGCCCCCCTCTACTTGGGGCACAAAAATCAACTTGGACGTCCTCCCGTCTCAAAGCTGGCGGAATCTGAGCGGCGAACGCCTCGAGGGCTTGATCGGGCATAGGCACCGGCAAAATCATTTTTATGCGCATTATCGAAGCCCCCAAATAGAAATTTGCACGCGGTCAACCTAGACCTTATCTCACCAAGCCCCAAATGCGATGCCTACAACACCTGTTTTGTGAATGGCGTGCTGAGGTGCGGCAACCTAGGTCACACAAGCCGGTGGCGTGAAGCACTGCCTCATAAACTTGCAGGCACACTCTGGCTTTCGAGTGGAGCGTTCCCGTAAATCGGATCGAAGCTTTCTCACGCTAGTATAAGAGCAGGCTCGAGAACAACTCAAAGTTCAGATTTGTGGCGCTTAAAACCCAGGTTGAAGGTCCATCCCGTCGGCGCCATATTCCCTCGCACGGGTTGCAGTAATTGAGGCTCGTTCTCGTCAGGGCAGGGACCGCGCAGACGCCGAAACCTCCCGAGTTCAGTGAGCTGGGCGCATGCAGAACACCGCTTCAACTCGACTATCAGTGAACAGAAACAGGGTGTTGAACGACTTGGCTGATTCAAATATCTGCATCATTTCGTTTATAGTGGCGCGAATCATTTCATGCATATCATCAATGGCGGATGTGGTGCGACGTGACAGCTCCACAAGGCTGATTAAGGAACAACAAGCATGAGCAGGATTCAATCGGCAAGACGTTGGACCGATAGAAAATCGACACACTCTGACTCATCTGCGCCTCGCAGCGCACTTCCTTTCGGAGCAAGGATTCGCTCTTGTGGCACCCCGCGGTGCGGTGCAAACTGATGGCGCACGATCTGACGAGGCGTCGCCTGCTAGGATCGTCATTATTTACTGCGTCTTTTCTGATTCTGGGCGATCGTCTAACGCTTTCGCCTGCAGAAGCTGTCGAACTCGATTTTACCCCCGAGGTGCTAACGCGCGACCAGTTAAACATAATCGCAACTGTAGCTGAGCAGCTAGTGCCAGGGTCCGCTGATGCAGGTATCGCCGCTTATTTGGATGCACAACTGCGCGCAGGCAATGACTCGCTCCTGATCGGCAAATATCTTGGCGTGGATATTTCCGCCCAAATCGATTTCTATGAGTCACTCTCCCGCAATCTGCAGAAGGCGCTGCAAACCGAGCAAGCAACATCTGAAGTTCTGAGTGCCATGTGGAGCGATGTACAAGAGAACTGGGAGGGTCCACCTGCCAGCTACATGCTCTTTGTATTGCGCGCCGACGCGCTGGACGTGACGTATGGCACCCCGGCGGGGTTTGAAGCACTGGGGATTCCCTACATGGCCCACATCTTGCCAGAGAAACCCTGGTGATGGAGAGCCGCGACGTTGTCATCGTAGGAGCCGGTGCTGCCGGGCTTATGTTGGCCGCACGATTAGCCGAGGGTGGGCAATCGGTCACCGTTTTAGAGGCAGGGCCAGCGCGGCAACTCAGCGACCTGGTCAGCTCACAAATCTGGGCCCGAAAACTCAAATGGTCAGA
>MDTB01107525.1_pt1 | contig 13625 bp, 14 predicted proteins | sample 811161 | NCBI WGS metagenome assembly MDTB01 (sample SAMN05326650, study PRJNA326480) | marine metagenome | isolation source: seawater | place: Mediterranean Sea | collected 2009
GCCGCAAAGCATTCGAAATTCAGTCCCGGCAATTCCCGGGTAAGGCTTTTTTGAGCACGAGCAATAGCACCACTGACATGGTTGTCGAGCGTCACCAACACAACGTTTATCGGCGTTGTGCTGTCACTGACTAAAGTGTGCTTTTGCGTCATACAGTGTATCGACTTGGATAGTGGAAATGCCCTGCTCTACGGCAAAGCGCTCGGTATTGCGGCGGGCTTTACCGCGCACAAAAAATGGAATCTTTTTCAGTTCTCGCTCAGCGTCCGTGGCCCAAGTGAGGTCGCCTGCGTCCTCATCAGCTTGGTTCGAATCAGTGGCGCGAGCCCCCTCACCCTCACTACCGAGGTGTGATGGGCCAACGCTATCGTTGAATTCAAAGTCGTCCCGGAACATGTGTAAAAGGTGCTCTTCAAGCCCCATGATGAGTGGGTGCACCCAGGTATCGAATAGGACATTGGCGCCCTCGAACCCCATCTGGGGCGAGTAGCGAGCTGGATAATCCTGGACATGGGCGGGCGTGCAAATCACGGCACAGGGAATCCCCAGGCGTTTCGCGATATGACGCTCCATTTGCGTACCGAGCACCATCTCCGGCTGTAACTCCTGAACTCGCTGTTCAACCTCGAGGTAGTTATCGGTGATAAGGGCCTCTAAGCCGAATTCCTTGGCAACAGTGCGCACCTGACGTGCCATCTCGCGGCTGTACGTGCCTAGTCCGACGACTTCGAAGCCCATCTCATCGCGCGCAACTCGCGCTGCGGCAATTGCGTGGCTGCCATCGCCAAAAACAAAGACACGCTTCCCGGTCAAATAGGTCGAATCAATCGACCGTGAGTACCATGGCAAACGAGACTCGCCAACCGAATCAGGGTCAATATCAAGACCTAAGACTGCCGCCACTTCCAAAATAAAGTCGCGAGTAGCCCCCCAACCCATGGGGATCGTGTAGATGGTTGGCATACCGAAATTACGAGCTAGCCAACTACAGGTAAGGTCTGACACCTCGGGGCACAAGTTAATATTGGCATCGGCTTCGGGTAGGCGCTGACAGTCGACCGGCGAGGCACCTAGGGGCGCGACGACGTTGATATCGACACCCATTGACGTCAGTAGTCGCTCTATTTCCACCACATCGTCGCGACAGCGGAAGCCAAGCTTCGTAGGTCCCAGTAAATTCACGCTGGGACGCTTATCTGGATCCCGTGCTGGGCGCTCGCTACCTGGCGGCGGCACCTGACGTGATAACAGTCCGCGGACTAGTTGATAAAAGGTTTCAGCCGCACCCCAGTTCTCTTTTCGGGTGTAGGCCGCCATTTCCAAGGGAATCACGGGAACCGGTAATTCTGTTCCAAGTGCGAGCGCGCCCGGCTGATCTTGAATCAGCTCCGCGGTGCAGGAGTCAGCCACCATAAGTACCTGTGGCTTGAATCGATTCGCAGCTTCCTTAATCGAATGAATGACGAGCTCAGCGGTAGAACCACCTAAATCGCGCGCCTGAAACGTGGTGTACGTGACGGGTGGCCGACGTCCCTCCCGCTCGATCATAGTGAAGAGCAGATCCGCGTAGGTGTCACCCTGTGGCGAATGCAGCATCAGATGAACACCCTTCATCGACGCGGCGACCCGAATAGCGCCCACGTGGGGCGGCCCTTCGTAGGTCCACAGGGTCAACTCCATGAACCCACCTCCAATACTGCTTCTCGCACCAACGGTTTGGCAAATAAGGCGGCGAGATCACCCGCCTGATCAAAGCCTTGTACCGGAGAAAATACGAGCTCGATAGACCACTTCGTTCGCAAGCCTTCGGCCTCCAGGGCGTTGGCAATCCCCATTCCGCATATTGTGAGATCGGGTCGATTACTGCGCACACGCTCAAGCGCGGGATCGAGGTCCTGGCCCTCAACGATCTTGATATCGGGATGCAGCCGGCTGAGTTCACCACTCATCATCAGCGCGTCGTGGTACGGTGTTCCAATTTCTTTGATGGCAACACCGCACTCTTCAGTCAGGAAACGCGCCATCGGTATTTCAAGCTGAGAATCAGGCAAAAAATGCACCGCCCGTCCAGACAGCTTGTCGAACTGTGCCGCGACCGCACGCTTGGATCGCTGGTAGGGGAGCTCGAGGACTCGAGCCACTGTGTCTGAGTCAATTCCCCAGGCATCGCCAATCGCTTCAAACCACCCACGCGAGCCCTCGGCACCGAGTGGGAATGGTGCGCTAATCAATGAGGCACCTCGTGCCTGCAAGGCTCTGACGGTCTCACCAACAAATGGCTGCGCTGCTATAAGTTGAGTCCCAGGGCCAATAGGAGCTAATTCCTGTGCGCGTCGGCCGGGGTAAAAATGAACATCCTCGACACCTAGATCGCTGAAGATTCGTCGAAACTGATCCTCCACAATATCCGAGACCGTACCCACGACTACCAGATTGCGAGCTCCCTCAGCTAAGACTGGCAGGTCTTTGACAGTGCTCTGTAAGCACTGATCTTCACCCTGGGTAAAGGTCGTTTCGATCCCACTGCCGCTGAAAGCCGAGATACGCACACGGTTGTCATGTTTTGCCTGCAATTTGGCTGCAGCAGTTTCTAGGTCAAGCTTGATCACCTCAGAAGGACAAGAACCCACCAGGAACAAACGCTTTATGCCAGAGCGTCGACCAAGCAGCTCAGCAACAACACGCTCGAGCTCTTCGTTGCAATCCGCCATACCCGCCAGATCACGCTCCTGCAAAATGGCAGTCGCAAATCGCGGCTCGGCGAAAATCATCACACCCGCCGCCGACTGAATTAGATGCGCACACGTTCTAGAGCCAACCACGAGGAAGAAAGCATCCTGGATTCTGCGGTGCAGCCAGATGATTGACGTCAGGCCGCAGAAAACGGCTCTCTGACCACGCTCTTGCTCTCCCGGTCCTGCATGCCCTACTACCTCGGAACTGGCGATAACCGAACTCATGACTTACCACCCGAGGCGAGAGCAGCGCCTGTGTATGTCTGTTCCTGTCGCGCGGGTTTCTTTGCCTGCTGAAACTTCAGGAGAAACTGTGCCGCATTGATGACGTATGCCCCATACGCCGCAAGTGCAATCCACATTTGCTCCACCGGCGTGCCAACGCCCATGAGCCAAGCCGCTAAGTAGGCTGTATGCAGTGCTATCACCAACATGCTCACGACGTCCTCCCAGAAGAACGCGGGCGCAAATAGATAGCGACCAAAGACCACTTTCTCCCAAATAGCCCCAGTGACCATAATCGCGTAAAGAGTAAGGGTCTTCGCAATCACGGATACTGTGGCGATCCAGAGCCCCGTACCATTTGCCAAAAAGTTCACAACGAAGGCCGTGCTGATTGCAAAAACCAAAAACTGCAGTGGCGCAAGAATCCCCTGCACTAGCGTCCACACCGTGTCATCGCGGCGCTGGCGTTGCTCCGCGGTGTAAAGGCCGAAGCCTGTCCCTCTATTTTTATTATCGCTCACACCTATCACCCCGCTCGGTGCGCAACACGCGCAAATGGCGTCATCTTATGACTTGCAGGGTAGTAGCGGGGTATATAAGTGTCAACAAAAGATTACAGTGATCTTGAACACTTTAATTTACGTAGATCAGAATTATTAGGCGAAGTGTAAAGATACCGATGACTGATCGACTTCAGCTGTGTAACCTCCGGTTTTTCTTAAACTTTATGACGACTTTGGACGCGTCTGTAGTATCGGAGCATTACCCGCAGTGAGCACGACATTAGCGCGCAATTCTGAAGTTTTATTGCAACAGCTCGCCAGCTTGCAATTAACGCTAAACGAAGCGGGATTCGTCACCTCCGCATCAAGCAACAGCCCCTCCTCATTAGTTCAGTCAGAAGACCTCATTGGCAAAGAGGGGGTTGCCTTGCTACGCGATATCGACCGGCCTGCAACTCAGGCCGCAATAAAGGCAGCTACCGGCCAACCCGACACATCAATTCGCTGCGATGTCGTGATGGAGCTAGCGACGGGCAGTGAGCTGCCGCTCAGTTGCTGGCTCGTCAGCCATAATGGTATCGACGTCGATATTGCCGCACTCGACCTACTGCCCGAGGCAAGCCTGCGCCAGCAACTACTCAATGCTCAGCATGCGATGGAGCGCGACTACTGGTCCAAGCGACGGCTCGAGGCTCGTTATCGACGACTGCTAGACATGGTCTCCGAGGGCTTCGTGGTGGTAGACGACGCCAGCGGTCGTATTCTAGAGGCGAATCCCGTTGCCGCGTCCTTACTGGTTGCACCTGACCCTACCTTGGTAGGAAAACCGTTTCCCATCGGCCTTGATGAGAAAGCACGAACCACAATGGATCGACTAACAAGGGAAGCGCGAAGCGTTACCACCACCGTCGACGGAACCCTGAAAAGCGAGGCAGGACTTGAACTTAACGTCGCAGTAACTTATCTGAGACAGTCTGGTGAAGGCCGACTTCTCATCCGACTGAGAGATGATAGCGAGAGCAATTACAACGGCTCAGAGTTCGAGCCGTTTTTTGGCTCAGCACCAGACGGCATCCTAGCGCTCGACGGATCAGGAATCGTTCTCTCTGCTAATCAGGCTTTCTTGGAGATGGCGGGTATTGCATCGCCCGAGCTGATAGAAGGTCGTCGCGCGGATCGCTGGATTGGTCGCTCAGCCGTCGACCTGAACATTGTTTTAGACCACTCAAAACAAGAGAGCTCAGTCAAACTCTACTCCACGACATTGCGCACCGAAACCGAATCAACGGTTGATATTGAGCTATCAGTAACTCGCGTTGGCTACAACGGAAAGACCAAAGTCATTCTCTACATCCGCGATATCGGACGGCGGATCACGCCCGACCAAAGTGTTGACGACCATCTGCCGCGCTCGATTGAGCAGATCACGGAACGCGTGGGTAGAGTACCGCTGAAAGAATTAGTGCGCGAATCAACTGATGTGATCGAGGCGCTGTGTATCGAAGCCGCACTAAAATTGACCAGCGGAAATCGCGCGTCGGCAGCCGAATTATTAGGCCTTAGTCGTCAAAGTCTCTATACAAAATTGCGTCGTTTTGACCTCGGTGACGCTGAGGTCGATAGCGACGACTAAATTTGAAGTAAAAAATAATTTACATCTTATTTGTCGTGATTTATTGACTGTTGATCGCCGCCTGTCCACCATGGGGGGATGAGCGATGCGTCGACAATCAATAACAAAATAAAGTCGGGCCCAGCGGTCGCAGACTTCGTTGAACTCCTAAAGCCAATCACATGGTTTCCACCCATGTGGGCGCTGATGTGCGGACTGGTCTCTGCTGGCGCCACCCCCTGGACGCACGGCTGGGCTTTCGTCGCAGGGCTACTGCTCACTGGTCCACTGGTCTGCGGCGCTAGTCAAATCGCCAATGACTGGTTCGATCGCGACGTCGACGCTATCAATGAACCGAACCGACCGATCCCTTCTGGGCGTGTACCTGGCAACCAGGCCTTATGGTTTGCTGTGATATGGACCGTAATCGCGCAAATCTGGAGCTTATCGCTCGGCAACTGGGTAGCTGGAGCCACAGCAATTGCCCTCATTCTCGCCTGGATGTACAGCGCCCCACCCTTTCGACTCAAGCAAAATGGTTGGTGGGGCAACCTCTCCGTTGGTATCACCTATGAAGGACTCGCCTGGATAACCGGCGCAGCGATCGCGCTAGGCGGCACCATGCCGCCGGGCCCCATACTCATCGTGGCACTTCTCTACAGCCTGGGCGCTCACGGCATTATGACCTTGAATGACTTCAAGTCGGTTGAGGGCGACCGTCAGATGGGCGTGAAGTCGCTGCCCGCTCAGTTGGGGACAGATCGTGCGGCACAGCTTGCCTGCGTGGTGATGGCCATACCGCAGCTTCTAGTTATTGTGCTTCTAATACAATGGCAGCTAACTATAGCAGCACTCATTGTCGGCCTGGTGTTAGCCGCGCAGGGCGCGGCCATGATCAAGCTATTAGCAGAACCCGAGGCCCGAGCTCCCTGGTACAACGCTACCGGCGTCTCACTCTATGTGAGCGGTATGATGGTGTCGGCGATCGCGCTAGGAGGCCACCTTGTCTGATATCAAGACACTATCGTGGCTCGCAATTATTAGACTCGGGCTCATCCAGACCTCGCTCGGCGCTCTTGTCTTCTTACCTACGAACGTCCTCAACCGAGTTATGGTGGTGGAATACGCGTTGGCAGCCAGCATTCCCGGCTTCCTCATTACTATTCATCACATGGTGCAGTTCTCGCGCCCCCGAATCGGCTACGGCTCCGATGTTGGCGGCAAACGCACACCGTGGATTATTGGCGGCATGTTCATTCTGGCCACCGGCAGTCTTACAGCGGCGTTTGGCGCCACACTCATCCCAAGCCTGGGCCTGCTCGGCGCACTAGTTGCTGCGCTTGGGTATTTCTTGATTGGCATGGGCTCGGCGGCCGCAGGTACATCGCTATTGATTCTTTTATCGAAGCTAGTCAGCGATCAGCGAAAGCCTGCCGCCGCATCAGTAGTCTGGTTCATGATGATCATGGGCTTTGCACTAACCGGCGGCATCACGGGACAGCTTCTCGACCCCTTTAGCGAGGGCAGACTGCTGACTGTGGTCGCTGGCGTGGCGGTCATTGCGCTGGCGTTGTCATGCACTGCCATCATAGGCATCGAGCGCTCAGCAAAGGTGCAACCCCAAGAGCCAGTGGCCAGTAGTGAGGCCAAACCACCATTCGTTGAGGCACTGAAGGGCGTCTGGCAGGAGAGTCACGCGAGACGGTTCACTATCTTTGTCTTCGCGTCAATGCTCGCATACAGCGCACAAGATCTGATTTTAGAGCCCTTTGTCGGCTTAACGTTCGGCTGGTCTGTAGGTGAGACAACAGCGTTAGCAGGAGTGCAGCACGGCGGAATGCTATTAGGTATGTTCGCAATGGCGAGCACTACCTACGCCTTCAAAGCCAAAACTCGACACCTGCTACATATCTGGATCCGTGGCGGCTGCATCATCTCGGGGCTTTCTCTCGCGGCCTTGGCTCTAGGGGGAATTCTCACGTCCTCGTGGCCGATTCATCTCAATATCTTCATTTTGGGAACAGCCAATGGCGGTTTCGCGGTTGCTGCGATCGGTGGAATGATGATGCTCGCGAATCAAGGCGAAACCGGACGTGATGGGCTCCGAATGGGCTTATGGGGCGCCGCACAGGCAATCTCTTTCGCCCTCGGTGGCTTCCTAGGGACAGTCGCAGTAGACATTGCGGGCTTATGGCTCGCCGCACCAGCGGCTTACGGCATTGTCTTCTTCGCCGAGGCCCTGCTCTTCCTATGGGCGGCTAGTTTGATTTTCAATATCGATGAACAACTCAACAACCAAAGCAGCACAGCTGCAACACCCGATGGATTTCCTGTATCGGGTCAATTGGGGGGAACACCATGACAGGCCTTCAAACAGATTACGATGTGATCGTCGTGGGCGGTGGGCCCTCGGGTGCCACGGCGGCTCATGAAATGGCCCAAGCAGGTCGTTCTGTTCTCTTGCTCGAACGTGCATTTAGGATAAAACCCTGCGGCGGTGCGATCCCGCCCTGTCTGCTCGATGAATTCAACATCCCAAGGTCACTCCTGAAGGCTGAAATTCAGTCTGCGCGGATGATCTCGCCGACTCGCCAAAAAGTGGATATGCCGATTGAAGGTACTTTCGTTGGGATGGTGGATCGGGACGAATTTGACCCCTGGCTAAGAAAACGCGCAAAGCAAGCCGGTGCAACCGTCGCTGTCGGCGCATTTAAAGCACTCAATTATCGTGACGATGGCTCGATTAGGGTGAGCTATGTCGCAAAAGACGAAGATCAAGAACTGATCCATGCAACAGCACACTGCGTGCTTGGAGCCGACGGCGCGCGATCAAAAGTCGCGAGACTCGGCATCCCCAATCATGCGGATGTACCCTGGGTACTGGCTTACCACGAGATTGTAGAAGCACCCGACCAAGCCACGGAGGACTATGACCCAGAGCGTTGCGAGGTCTGGTATCAAGGAGATCTCTCCCCCGACTTCTATGCCTGGGTTTTCCCGCATGGTCATTCAGCGAGCATCGGAGTCGGTAGTGCACACAAAGACTTTTCAGCGAAACGCTCGGTCGCAGATCTTAGAGAGATTTCAGGTCTCGATCAGGCCCAGACTATCCGAAAAGAAGGCGCGCCCATTCCCATGAAACCCATGAAGCGGTGGGATGATGGACGCGGCATTTTGGTCTGTGGTGATGCCGCAGGCGTGGTAGCACCGGCATCGGGCGAAGGAATTTACTACGCCATGCTATGCGGCAGGCTCAGCGCAACTGCAATCAATACCTTCCTTGCTACAGGTAAGGTCTCAGCTCTGAAAGAACCACGAAAGCGCTTTATGAAACTCCACGGTAGAACTTTCTGGGCTTTAGGATTATTGCAGCGGTTCTGGTATCACAGCGATAAGCGGCGCGAGCAATTTGTCGCCATGTGCAAGGATCGCGATGTTCAAACACTCACCTGGCAAGCCTACACGCAGAAAAAGCTAGTAAAGCGTAAAAAAGCGGCTCACTTTAGAGTGTTCGTAAAAGACGTGATGCAACTCTTGGGCCTATCACGGGCTGCCTGAGGCATGACAGACCTACTGACCTCGGGCGTTCTGATCGGGGGTATCGTTAGCTTCATCATCATTGAGGCATGCATTCTCACATGGCGCCATCGCACGACAGGGCTTGGCGCACCCCCTAGCGTTGTTCTGCCCAATCTGCTTGCTGGCGCCATTCTCATGTTGGGGATACAGCTCGCAGTCTGGGGTCAGGTCTACCCAGGGGTATTAATCTGCCTCACTGTGGCCGGGCTATGCCATAGCCTCGAGTATCGAAATCACTGGAAAGGCCCCTGATCGGATTAACAGGCCTTCAGACTTCTAATGAACCTTTATCGAGAATAGGCTTTGGGCACTCACTACCAGGCCGGTTGCATGGCGACTTGCTCGGGCATCTGGTTCGGGATTGCAGGTAGCATAAACAAGCGAAGCATGGTCCCAGCTATACCGGCCTGTAATCCCACCTTGCGCAAAGCAACCATCACACCCTTTTGCCCACCAAGCGCGTCGAGTCGGATATTCAGATCCAGCAATCGCTCAAGACCACGCTGGAAGCGTGGATCGCGGGTTTTAAGGGTCATTGGGAATACCTGCTTCGAAATCTCCGAGGTGATATCGAATACCGTGTTGTCGAACTCGGTGACGTCCATACCGAAGGCCTCGTAGAGCTTTGGACGGGAGTGGTCACGCACGTACATGGTGGTGTACACCAAGATCAAAAACAACTTGATGTAGACTTTGTTAAAGCCCCGCAGTAACTCTGGGTTGGCACGCATTAATAACGCAAACGCCTCGCCGTGCGCGAACTCATCGTTACACCACTCGTAAAACCACTTGAAAATCGGATGGAACCGGCGATCGGGATTGCGCTCCAGATGGCGGTAAATGGTGATGTAGCGCGCATAACCAATCTTTTCCGAAAGATAGGTCGCGTAGAAAATAAACTTGGGTCGGAAGAAGGTGTACTCCTTTTCTCGCTTTAAAACCCCTAGATCTACTGCTACTCCCAACTTGTTGAGGGCTCGGTTAATAAATCCTGCATGCCGAGATTCATCACGCGCCATGTACCGCATCAAATCAGCAATTTCAGGATTACCTACCTTGCTTTCGATTTCCTGATACAACACGCAACCCGAATATTCCGCGGTGATCGATGACACCAACAAATCAAGAAACTCGGTTTTTAACTCGGGGTCTTTGTCGAGCTCAGCTGGGTCAAAGTCATAGGTCTGCTTGAAGTGCTCGCGGTTCTTGTCAGCCTCAAAAGCCGACATCATGGCGTCCCATTCTTCCCGAACTGGATCGATCGCAAGCTTGCCAATCGCCTCGCAATCCGTCGTGTAGAAACGTGGCGCTAGCGCCCGGCTCTCCAAAGCTTGCTTGGTACTGTTATTTAACCCCTGCTCAGAATTCTCGACGCTCATACTATCCCCTTAACCGGTTACCAATGACGCATGGCGTCACCACTGCTTAATAGTGTACATTTTTTGTTATTAATTAGTTGTCCACTTTATTTGACATTAAACTGTCAATCAAGCTGTTATTAAGGTGCCGCGTCGTTTAAAGGGGACATCTAATGTCAGCATCGTCATCCCAGAAACTTTTCCACCTCGGATACGTCAGCACAGAGACAGGCAATTTGTCGTCTCAGGAAATAATTGAGCTTCTATCTGTAGCCCACCGCGTTAATGGTGAGCGGGATATTACAGGACTTCTATTGCACCGCGAACGTTCGTTTTATCAGGTGCTCGAGGGCGATGAAGCCCTAGTGATGCAAACCTTCGAAAGCATCGAACGCGATACTCGGCACACCAGTATCGATGTGCTCTTCGAGGGCGATATCGAGTCACGAGAATTTCCGGACTGGCGAATGGGTTTCCTCAATCTCGATGGTGTGGAGACCGAGACGCTCCAAGGATTCTCGGATTTACTGTCTCGAGACGACAACCCGAAGGATTTCCTCGAAAACCTGAGCCGCGGCAAACGCCTGGCGTTGATGTTTCGTTCGATGGAATAACTGCACGAATATTTCTTGCCCCCAGCGCCCTAACGTCTAGACTTGATTTAACAATACCTAAACCACATATCTAAAGAACAACACATTACTGGGGGAGTCACATGAGCGTTTCATTCATGCTGTTTGTCTGGGTTGCGATCGCCGGCATTGCGATCGTTATCCTATTTAAGTCGGTCAAATTTGTACCGCAAAATCGTGCATTTGTGGTCGAACGGTTCGGAAAATACACGAAAACACTGGAAGCTGGATTAAACTTTCTGAACCCCTTCTTCGATCGAGTCGCTTATAACCGCACCCTGAAAGAGCAGGCGTTTGATGTTCCCAGCCAGGCTGCGATCACCCGTGACAATATCTCTCTGGTCGTCGATGGCGTGCTGTATCTTAAGGTTCTCGACCCCTACAAGGCGTCCTATGGTGTTGATGATTACGTCTATGCCGTCACCCAACTTGCCCAGACCACCATGCGAAGCGAGATCGGTAAAATCGAGCTCGATAAGACGTTCGAAGAGCGTGAAGCCTTAAACAACAACATCGTGTCGCAGATTAACGAGGCAGCAGGGCCCTGGGGCGTCATGGTACTCCGCTACGAGATCAAGGATATCGAGCCACCTCGAACCGTACTCGATGCCATGGAACGACAGATGAAAGCTGAGCGAGAAAAGCGCGCGGCCATTCTAGAGTCAGAAGGTGAGCGCCAATCGGCCATTAACGTTGCCGAAGGTGAAAAGCAGGCACGAGTACTGGCTGCCGAGGCCGAAAAGTCTGAGCAAATCTTGCAAGCAGAGGGCGAAGCGAACGCCATCATCGCGGTCGCCGAGGCGAAAGCGGAAGCGCTACACAAAATCGGTGCCGCCGCTAACACTGAAGACGGGCAAAAGGCAGTTCAGCTTGACCTTGCAGAGCAAGCGATCACCGCAAAGGAAGCCATTGCGAGAGAGTCGTCAGTCGTCTTGTTGAGCGACTCTAATACTAACGCATCGAATGTAGTGGCCGAGGCGATGACCATCGTGAACCGACTCAACCAAAGTAACGAGAAGGCCAATGGCAATGCTTGAGTATCTAAATGCTAATCAGGCCACCTTCTGGTTCGCGCTAGGTGCCACAGCGCTCATTATCGAACTTTTAGTGCTGGGTATGAGCACCATTATCTTGTTCATGCTGGGGCTTGCAGGCCTGCTGACTGGATTCCTTGTCTACCTCGGAATCGTGCCGGAGAACTGGGGTTGGGGGTTTGCTTGCCTCGGCATCTGCACTGCGGTCCTGGGCGTGCTGCTCTGGAAGCCCCTCAAGCGCTACCAGGACGTCGACCGGCCTCGTTCAGGGCATAGCTCAGACTTCATCGGTTTGGAGTTCAGACTGAGCAGTGTCCTGGACCCCGCCACGCAATCCAATCACGACTATTCCGGTGTGTCCTGGCGTGTCGAGCTGGCTCCAGAAGAAGGCGACAAAGCGCTGGCTCCCGGTGACATGGTTAAGGTTGTTGCACTGCACCCTGGCGTGTTGGTGGTAGCACAAGCCGAGAAAGCTGCGGGTTAACCCCCGCACCTCGAAAAAGCGACCATAACTAACTGCCAGGCGAGAAGATGGCGAAGTTAGCGTCTGCCGATGCGACCCTCACGCCATCGAGAAAGACGAGCGCCTGCATGTTCGCAAGCCGCTTACCACGATTGGTAACGTTAGCCTCGCAAGTGAGACGCCCAGCCATCACCGGCTTGAAATAGCTGATGTTGATTTGAATCGTGGCACAGATCTCGCCCTCTGCCAGGGATGAAAACAGCGCTGCACCCATTGTTGTATCCGCAAGGGAAAAAATAGCACCACCGTGAACCACACCGTTGGGGTTTAAGTGTATGTCGCGAACCTCAAGCTCCCCAGAGCCAGAGCCATCACCCGTATACTCAACGTGAAATCCGATGTGTTTAGCGTATCCGTCGTGTTGCATAACTCACTCAAGTAATCAGCGGCACGCCAAGGAAACTGCGAACCTTTAGCCAGCGATAAAAACTCAGCTCCCTGCGATCAAGCGGGCATTTCCCGGGTCGCAAGACTCATGGACTCGGCAAACTCCTGAGGAAGCGGCTCCAGCTCTGAGGCCATAGTGTCGCTCCAGCGGTTCAAGAAACCAAACAGAGCAATAACAGAAACGATTTCGACTGTCTCTCTATCGCTGAAATGTCGCTTTAAGTCCTCAAAGTCCGCATCGGTCACCGCATTGGGCTGCAAACCACCGTGCCACGCCACCCGCAAAGCAGATCGCTCTCGGTCGCTAAAAAAAGGTGATGACTCAAACTCAAACACGGCCGAAACTTTGTCGCGACTCGCCCCATGTTTGTGTGCCGAGTGAGAGGTGTGCGCCTGACAGTACTCGCAACCATGTGCGGTGCTCGCCACCATTGCCACCAATTGCTTAAGTTCAGGCTCTACCTCTCCACTTTGAAGAATCGTCGCTCCGATACCAGCAAAAGCATTCAGCAGTTCGGGCCAGTGCGCCATGCTCAGTATATTGTTAGGTAGGTAACCCATCGATTGCTCGAGCATTTGAAACATCGGCGCGTAATCGGGAAGTTCATCTCGCGAAATCAGCGGCACTCTGGACATGGCGGACACCTCATAAAGCTCAGGCTCAAAATGACACCATAACTGAAGACGCCGTCAACTCAAGATGCTCTTAACTCAAGACGCTCTCCACTCAAGATGCTTTTTACTTAAGACGCCCACAAGTCAAGGGGCTCTTAACTAAAGTTGCTCTCAACTCAAGATGCTTTCCACTCAAGACTCACTTCATTCAACAACCTCTCGATTAGGGAATATTGAAACTCGAGACAGTCCTCCCAGGCGGTGCTACTTTCCAAGATCAAGACTCGCATCACTTGAGTACAGCCCAACCCCAACCCCAACCCGAACCCGAACCCGAACCCGAACCTAAACCAAAACCTAAACCTAAACCTAAACCTAAACCTAAACCTAAACCTAAACCTAAACCTAAACCTAAACACGAA
>MDTB01201535.1_pt1 | contig 13625 bp, 17 predicted proteins | sample 811161 | NCBI WGS metagenome assembly MDTB01 (sample SAMN05326650, study PRJNA326480) | marine metagenome | isolation source: seawater | place: Mediterranean Sea | collected 2009
AGAAATAGAAGACATCCTAGTTCTTAAGAACAATAAGGGTACAGAAGACAACCGAGTGAGGAAACTTGACTACTCAATCCAAATTTCAAAACTTTTCTACGAACGTTTCATTGCGAATGGAGAGATTAGCTTATTCTCACCGCATGACGTACCAGGTCTCTATGATGCTTTTGGTACTGATGCATTTGACGCTTGCTATGTGGACTATGAATCAGATAGATCTGTTCCGAGAAAAACTATCGGGGCACAGGAATTAATTCTTGATCTTCTGAAAGAGAGAGCAGAGACAGGTCGTATCTATATCATGAATATTGACCACTGTAATGAACATTCTTCCTTCAAGGACAAGGTAAGTATGAGTAACCTTTGTCAGGAGATTACTTTACCAACTACTCCTCTGGAGCATATTGATGGTGATGGTGAGATTGCCCTGTGCATCTTGTCTGCTATCAACGTAGGTAAAATTAAATCCAATGAAGAGTTGGAAGAACTTTGTGATCTTTCGGTGAGAGGTCTGGAGGAATTGATTGACTATCAAAAATATCCAGTCAAAGCAGCAGAACGTTCTACTCTTGCACGTCGTTCTCTTGGTATTGGTTATATTGGACTTGCACATTTTCTGGCAAAAAATGGTGTCAAGTATGATGATCCAGCAGCATGGAAACTAGTACATGACTTGTCTGAATCTTTTCAATACTATCTTCTTAAAGCAAGTAACACTATCGCAAAAGAAAAGGGGGCATGTGAGTATTTCAATCGCACTAAGTATGCAGACGGTATCCTTCCCATTGACACATACAAGAAGGACATTGACGAATTTTGTGGGACGGAGTTAAGTCATGATTGGGATAATCTTAGAGAATCTATCACCACCCACGGTCTTAGGCACTCAACACTGTCCGCACAAATGCCTTCAGAAAGCAGTTCCGTTGTGTCAAATGCAACCAATGGAATTGAACCACCAAGAGATTACTTGTCCACTAAAAAGTCCAAGAAAGGACCACTCAAACAGATCGTTCCTCAGTTCAGTACTCATAAAACTAACTACACTCTTTTATGGGACATGAAAGATAACGATGGTTATATTAAAATTGTTTCTGCTATGCAGAAGTTCTTTGACCAGGCAATCTCTGGTAACTGGAGTTATAATCCAGAGAACTATGAGAACAATGAGGTTCCAGTTTCTGTTATGGCGGGTGATCTTTTGAAAACCTATAAGTACGGATGGAAAACTTCTTATTATCAAAACACATATGATAACAAAAACGATATGCAGGAACTAGAGGAGAAGAAACAGGGCATTCAGGATTTACTAGAAGATATCTTTACAACCGAGGAGGAAGATTGTGACAGTTGCAAAATTTAGAGTTGGTACTAGTCAGATGCGTAGTCAAGTAGATGGTATGACGGTATTTAATACCAGTCAGGTAGATAGTACCAAACAAAAGATGTTCTTTGGACCCCCTCTTGGGGTTCAGAGATACGATAAGTTTAAGTATCCTGTGTTTGACAGGTTGACTCAAGCACAACTAGGTTTTTTCTGGCGTCCTGAAGAGGTATCTCTACAGAAAGATCGCGCTGACTATCAAATTTTAAATGATGCACAGAAACACATCTTCACGTCAAACCTCAAGTATCAGATCCTCCTTGACTCCGTACAAGGTCGTGGTCCTGGCATGGCTTTCATGCCTTATTGCAGCCTACCCGAACTTGAGGGTGCCATGAACATCTGGCAGACCATGGAGATGATCCATAGTCGCTCCTACACCCACATCATCAAGAATGTATACGCTGATCCTTCTGATGTCTTTGACCACATTCTAGACGACGAGAAGATCCTCTCACGAGCACAATCAGTTACTCGTGCATATGATGAGTTCCTTAGAGCAGCACAAGAATGGGGTGCTGGCAATCAATGGCAGCATGCATTGGATGACTGCCAAACCGCACAAGATACACTTTATGACCTCAAAAGAAAACTCTACCGAGCAATGGCTAATGTCTATATCCTGGAAGGCATTAGATTCTATGTCTCGTTTGCATGTTCTTTCGCCTTTGGAGAACTTAAACTCCTGGAAGGATCTGCCAAAATCATCGGACTCATTGCGAGAGACGAATCCCAACACATGACCATCAGTCAGAATGTTCTGAACAAGTGGCGTGATGGTGATGATCCTGACATGGAACAGATTGCCAAGGAAGAGGAGATCAATGTCTATAATATGTTTAAGCAGTGTGTGGAAGAAGAAAAACTCTGGGCGGAATATCTATTCAAGGATGGTTCTATCATTGGTTTGAATGATAAGTTGCTTGCTAAGTATGTTGAGTGGACTGCTAATCGTCGTTTAAAATCTATTGGAATGAAGGCAATCTTTGATACTCCAATCACAAACAATCCTCTACCGTGGACTCAGCATTGGTTGTCATCTAAAGGACTGCAGGTAGCACCTCAAGAAACAGAAGTAGAATCCTATATCATTGGGGGGATCACGCAAGATGTTGAAAAGGATACGTTCGCTGGTTTTCAGTTGTGATAAAATACTCTTTACCTGGTTGGAGGGAAGACCTCCTACAGACAAACCTACCCAGTCAGGAGGAGAGAGATCTCCTCTCAAAGGGTCCGTCAAGTCTCGCTCAAGCGTGGAGAATGCAAGCAATAAAATACAAATACGTGACCCATGGGACTGAATAAATAATAGAGGTTATATCATGAGTATGTGGCAGAAAATAAAGAGTATCCGAATCCCTGGATCTATTGTGGCAGCGTCTTTGACGGGTCTCTTATTGGGGACAACTATGGTTTTGTTTACAAGATTACCTGTAGCACCACCAACCGTTCCTACATCGGTAGAAAATACTTCTGGCAAAAACGAAAGCCTAGAGATACTGGTCAAACTACCAAGCGGCGAAGAGTTACAAGTGAAAGTAACTGGAGAAACTACTATGGAAGTTGTCCAGAACTTACAGAAGATGTTAAAAAGTATGGACGGGACTCTTTTTCTAGAGAGATCCTCTCCTTACATACCACACCAGGACGAGTCAACTATGAGGAGACCCGTCAACTCTTCGTCAACAACGTTCTTACCGAGAGCTTGACAGACCACACCCCCACCTACTATAATAGCAATATCCTAGGACGTTACTACAGGAAAGATTATTTTGATTTTGGAAACAATCCTGGCACTTAGTGCCATTGACTACGATCATCTTGCACGAGCAGTGCAAGTTGAAGCAGCAATTAATACTAATGATGAATACTGTGTTGCAGTTTCTATCCTTAACCGTGTGAACTCACAATACTTTCCTAACACTGTTGCCGATGTAGTTTATGCTCCTGGACAATATGAAGGGTTTCTTTATCGTCGTCCGGCTGCTAAACCTAGTGTTGTTGCTAAGTTAAAAAACACAGACAAACTTCTGGAAGCGTATTCAATTATTGGAGACAGAACCAACTTTAAGGGACAACGTATGTTACCTTATCGTGTAGTTGCAGAAGATCCTATGTGTGATCGTAAAGGAAATTTCTATCATTATCACTGGCAAACATGACATATCCAGCACCAAAATATCTTGAAGATGATCCATGGTTTGGACCCGCTACTTTTTCTCTTCATCAAGAAGAATATAAACTTGCTTACGATCAAGCAGTAGCAGAAAACCTTTTACTTGTTGATAACTATAAAGAAGTAAAAAATATACATCAAGTGATGTATGATATTGCCACTGGTCATGGTAAAACAACCACACAACTTAACCCTATTGGTTGGATGTCTGGTATAAGTTAGGTAACTAACTTTTATGACTCAGTAGCTCAGCTGGATAGAGCAACTGCCTTCTAAGCAGTCGGTCATAGGTTCAAATCCTATCTGAGTCGCCTTGTCGGTATGGCGGAATTGGTAGACGCGCCAGGTTTAGGTTCTGGTGTCTTTATGACGTGGAGGTTCAAGTCCTCTTACCGACATTAGGGTGAATAGCTCAGTGGTAGAGCATCTCCTTTACACGGAGGCGGTCGGGGGTTCAAGTCCCTCTTCACCCATTAATTAAAGAGGTTAAATGCTGAATAATGTTATCTGCAAGATGCAAACTATGTAATACTGAACTGACGAGTACAAGTAAAGTTCAGTTCTGTGGTTGTCCTAACCAAATGAGGATTGTGGACGACCACGTTGGTGCTGTTGACTTAAGTCAAGTAGTTCTAACGAATCATAACAGTTCTGTTAAATATAATGGTATCCTGACAAATTCTGATTTAGAATACCAGGAGGCACGTAAGAAAAGACGTGTCCGTAAAATTAATTTTGAGGAACGGTAATGATTAATCTGGATGAACGCTATCACGATTACCTTCATACAGATAAATGTTTTACCATTAACGATGTGTGTGAACATGTAATCGGTTATGGATTTACGTGTGATGGTAAGGACATTGATGGTTATTATGTCTTGACAAATGACCACAAGTTGTTCTATAATCTTAAAGAACAGTTCGTTAAACTGGAATCACGGAAAGGTGGCAGAGCGGTTGAATGCATCAGTCTTGAAAACTGACGATGTGAGAGCATCCGTGGGTTCAAATCCCACCCTTTCCGCTTGGTACACTCACCAATATATTTAAATGAAAATTTTTCTTGATACAGCAGACGTAGATTCTATTGCCAGTCGTTTTGCGACTGGACTTATTGATGGTGTAACTACCAACCCAACTCTAATTAGAAAAAGCGGTAAAGATCCACATGATGTTTACCGTGGACTAGCAGATTTGGGTATTGTAGACATCAGTATGGAGGTTGTCGGTACTGTTGGTGAGATGTACAGTGAAGCAATTAATTTGCATCAGGAGTACAAAGAAGTTGCTACAATTAAACTTCCTTGTACTCCTGATGGTCTTCAGGTCTGTAAATCTCTTACTGATGTTGGTATTCGTACCAATGTTACATTGATTTTCAGTGCTGCTCAGGCAATCCTTGCTGCTAAAGCAGGTGCAACTTATGTGTCTCCTTTCATTGGTAGATATGATGACAATTCTATCTCTGGATTAGAATTAGTACGTTCTATTACTAGCATCTATCAGGTACAGGGTGTTCGCACTCAGGTTCTTGCTGCATCTCTTCGTGATGTGTATAAAGTATCCCGTGCATTTTATAACGGTGCTCATATTGTTACTATGCCGTCAGGTATTTTTGATAAGATGTATAGTCATGTCTTAACTGATAAAGGATTAGAACTTTTTCAGAAAGATTATGATGAAACCATGGCAACCCTATCTGTAGTATAATGTTTACTATCTACTCTAAAAAAGGATGTAAGTTCTGTGCTAAAATTAAACAAGTAATGGACTTGTCCGAATTAAAGTACATTGTCTATGAGTTAGACCGAGATTTTTCTTATGAAGAATTTTACGAGGAGTTTGGAGACAACTCTACCTTCCCTCAGATTGTCCTTGATGATATCAAACTTGGTGGATGTCAGGAGTCAATTAAATATATGCAAGAACAATCTATTTGTTGTGTACCATGATTGAAGTAACACTAGACGAGTTTGAAAAAAACTTTGATTCTTATATGGATCGTATTGAATCTAAAAAAGAACAATTTATCGTGCGTAAATCTGATGGTACAGCAGTAATTGCTATGCCATCTGAAGAACTGGACCAAGCAACATCGCAAATGGATGATGATGAGTGGTATAATAGTTACAACGAACACAATGATGCTTCATGATCAAACCGACTGTCATTCTTGAGCGATCTCCTTACCGCTACGTCCAGTGCGGTCTTCTGGAGATCAACGGTAGACCTGACTACCGAATTCAAAAGATAAATGAATGGACTAAACGTTATCAAGACATGTACTATCTTGATAACCAAATGCAACTTGACACATGCCTTGAAGATCCAGAGTACACCAAATGGTTAGACCCTGATCCAGATGTATGTGCATATCGTAAATTTAATTCTGTGAGAAATCCCTATGTCAATTAAGTCTCATCTTGAAAAAGCAGAAGACTCTGCTCGTCAAGCACTTATCAACGCTCTCGCTGAGGGCGAGGATTATTATCTCACTGACCTCTTTAATTTACTAAATGATGTTCGTGAGTTAAATCAAAAAGTTGGTAATACTATTCGTTTTACTGACAACTCATCACAATGGGAAAGCGATAGACTTGAATATAATTTCAATCTGTCGTCTGATTATCTCAACCGTCCTGGTGGTGACATGGATGCCCTAGATAACATTTCGTTTTCTTCTGCTGCCGATGCTCCTCATGCCGCAGGTCCAGTAAATATCCCTGGTGGACTAAGTGAAGATGTAATTTCTTTTGGTGATTATAAAGAGTCTCGGGATGACTCATAAAACTCGCCCTGGTGGAGCTGGGTAGATTCGTCTTCTGGTCCAGTCTCGGATAGACTATAAATATGCCCTGGTGCGGGTGATGTTCTCGCCGCCTGGTTTATATGTTCCAGTAAAAATATATTGGTGGTAAATCCCCTTCCGTGTGGTTGTTTTCTTGTTTAGCATCTGAAATAATAAAACAAGTGGCGTGCATGAGTCTAGTGAGGGATTGACCTCCCTCCTTTTTTGCGGGTGTAGTTCAGTGGTAGAACGCTATCCTTCCAAGTTAGATGTCGTCGGTTCAAATCCGATCTCCCGCTCTTTATAAATATTTGATAGATAATAGCAGCATTCTGAGAGACTAGAAGTATGTCTAAATTACTAGCAAATCAAATTGCTAACTACAATGATAATGGTCCTGTTGAAGCAAAGGAAGGTTTGAATTTTCCTACTGGCAAACCCTTAGAAGTAAATGGTGCTTCGGGTAATGTCGGTCAGTTTCTTAGATCAACCGGTAATGGTGTTAGTTGGGATGATGTTTCTATCCCTGCTGCTCAAGTTAATGCAGACTGGTCATCATCATCTGGTGTTACACAAATTCTTAATAAACCTACAATCTCTGCAGTAGGACAAAGCGGAGACTATGGTGATTTAATTAATAAACCTACCATTCCTCCCAGTCAAGTTCAATCTGATTGGAATGAGACCTCTGGTCTTGGTGTTATTTTAAACAAACCATCTTTGTTTTCTGGTTTGTATAGTGATCTTATTGGTAAACCTCAGATTCCATCTACGGTTACTGATTTATCTGACGTTGATCTTCCTAGTCCAATCCTTGACGGTACTTACATTAAGTGGGATGTTGCACAAGCAAGATGGATTGCTAGTACTGGTTCTGCTGGTATCACTGAACTTAAAGAAGATAGTACACCTCAACTAGGTGGTAACTTAGACATCCAAGGACATAGTATTAATGGTCAGGGAATCATTGATATCAGTAGTCAAAGTAATAGAATTAGATTTCATTTTGATACTACTGCTGATCTTCCTAGTCCAAATACTTATCATGGCATGTTCGCACATGTTCATTCTACTGGTGGTGCATACTTTGCTCACAGTGGAAATTGGGTTGAGTTGGCAAAACTGAGTGATATCCCTGTTGATGTTGATACAACATATTCTCAGTCTGCTGCTTCAATTGCAACTGGTGCTGTATTAAGACTGACTGCAAGTAATGGTACGATTGATGACATCAATGTAAACGCAGGTACTGGAATTACTATTGATCAGGTAACATCGTCTGGATTTAGAATTAATTCTGAAGGTGGTGGAAGCGGTGGCGGTGCTACTGTTACTACATCTGATGATGCACCAACGTCTCCAGTTGATGGAGACCTTTGGTGGAAATCAAACGAAGGTAGACTTAAAGTTTATTATGCTGATGGTAGCAGCAACCAGTGGATTGATGCATCTCCACCATTAGCACCCACTAATATTTCTAATCAATCATCTAGTATTGCAATTGGAGCACATAATACTGGACCATTTGGTAACAGTCCTGATAGTATTATCATCAATCCTAATACTGGAAGTATTATTAAAACTGGTGCTGGTATTGAAATCAATGGTCACATCTTACCATCTGCCAATGCACAGTATGACTTAGGAAATGCCGAGTATAAAATTCGTCACTTGTTTTTGTCTGATAACTCAATGTGGTTGGGTGATGAGAGTAAAGTTACTACATCAAGTGGAAAAACTCAGATTAGAAAACGTAAGAAGAGAGATGGATTTGTACCTAGTCTAATTGTATCTGCGTTGATTAGTTCTGGGTTGATTTCAACCAATGCTCAGGCACCTGCTCACGCACTTAACTGGTTCAATGCTAACGTATACGAACCAGATAAAACAGATCTTTCTGAAGTTACTCTATCTCAATGGTATCAATATGCTATAGCTGTTGGAATTGATACTAACGTAGTAACTACTGCAGGAGAATTATTTCCATCACCAGGTGATTCAAACTTTGAAGAGTCTGACTATGAAGAATCTGTTGAACTTGGACAGTCAGGATTTACTCAATCACCTATAACTGATGGTGCAGATACGATTGTAGTTAATCTTAGATATCCTGCTTATGTTATGAAAGCACCAAGTGGAGACTTTCAAATTCAAGTTGGCGAATCTAAATTTGAAGATGGATATACTAATGAGTTTACTGTTTATGTTGATCAAGGATCTACACCACACACTATTAGTTCTATCTTAATTAAAGATTTTGCTGGCAGTTCTATCTCAGCAACTCAACTTCGCATTGTTGGAACTACTGTAGGAAATACCCTACAGGCTTTCAATGTCAAGATGGTTTACCTATCTGGTTGGAAAGCAGTTGTTGAAATTGTTTGATCTAAATAAAAAGGAAGGAGTACTCTAAGCATGGCAATTAATTTTCCAACATCACCAACCAATGGTGATATCCATACCGCTGAAGGTATTCAGTGGAAGTGGGATAATACTGGATCAACCTGGAAATGTCAGGGTGTTACTGGCGTATATACATTAGGTATTGCATCTGTCAATTCACTTGGTGGAATTAAAATTGGAAATAATTTGAGCATTAATGGCACTGGAGTTCTTAGTGCAGTAATGAATCTCAATAACGAGAGTATTTCCGAACTTACTGACGTTACTTTTAATAGTATCACTCTTGATGGTAGTAATGGTGGAGGTAAAGTTCTTGCATGGGACCAATCACTACAAGCATTTGCACCAGTTGACCAGTCAGGTGGCGGCGGCGGAGGTGGCGGTATCGCATTATCAGATCTCTCTGTCACATCAAATTCTGTTGGCACTGCATCTCTTTCTTATAATAATAGTAATGGAGTGTTTTCATACACTCCTCCGGATTTATCTGGATATTTAACTACAGTCACTGCATCCGATTTGAATGGTATTTCAATTGATGCATTATCTGATGTAGACACTACAACTACAGCACCTAGTGCTAATGATGTATTAACTTGGGATGGATCTAAGTGGGAACCAGCAGCACCATCTGGTGGTGGAGGAGGATCAGGTCTTACTAGTAGAACAACTGCTAATGGAACCGCATCTAATCTTGCTGACGGTGGATCTGCAAACATGACTATTACTGCAGCAAAAACATATGCTCTACTTAAGATACAGACATCACATGCTGCATGGGTAACACTTTATACATCAACTGCTGCTAGAACTGCTGATGCGAGTAGATTAGAAGTTACTGATCCTCAACCAGGATCTGGTGTAATTGCTGAGATTATTACGACCGATGGTGGTACACAATCTATTACTCCTGGTACTATTGGTTGGAATGACGACGGCACACCCTCAACAAACGTTTATGCCAAGGTTGTAAATAAAAGTGGTAGCACTCAGAATCTTACGGTAACTCTACACTTTGTACAACTAGAGGTCTGATATGAAAGAATATGTTGTCTCATGTGGATCATATGAAGATCTACAGAGTCTCTATGATGACATGGAGACAGAAGGTGGTACTCTGTACATTCCAGATAGAGCAGTAGAACTTTTAGATCGTAGATCAGTTAGTAGGAATACACACTACAAATTAACAGAAGAAGAATCTGTATTAGTTTCTCAAGATGAGAGAGTTATTGCTTGTGAATTATCCCCTGACGAAATTGAAGGTTTAGAACCAGTACTCTACGGATATACTAATCAAAGTCCGTATGATATTGTTGGTGATTTTACAAAGTATGGTACTACTAATGTAGCTCAACAAAATGATCGTCAGTGGGGACATCTTCATTCAGCTGGAACTATTGCTGATAGACAGAAAGGTGCTTGGGGGTATAATCAAAGAACGGTAACTAAAGATGTAACTATTTTTAATGATGGTCGTCATGTTGATGTAGTTATTGTTGATTCTACAGTTGGATTTGATTCTGATGAATGGGAGAGTGAAGCAATTAATCCAGGACAAAGTAGATTTGTTCAGTACGATTGGTATGCAGAACATCCTAGTGTAGGTTATGGTGGTAATTATCCACACGTTCCTATTAGTAGTGCCCATGATCATGGATGTCATGTTACAGGTACTGTTGCCGGAAAGTATTATGGGTGGGCAAAAGAAGCAAACATTTATGCGCTTACTTATGGAGGATCGCATGGAGCTCTGAGAATTTATGATTATGTAAGAGAGTTTCATAGAACTAAACCGATCAATCCTGTAACAGGCAGAAGAAACCCTACTATATGTAATAACAGTTGGGGATATAGTTGGACTGGTGATTGGAATTCTAGTGATGTAGAGTATGTTACTTACCGAGGAACGACTTATAATGCTAGTAGTCCTGGTCCTTCAGGGTGGACTAATGACGGAATCGCAGCTGACTTTGGTATTAGATATAATGCAAATGGATTTCCTTCTAGATATGAAGCTCTAGATCTAGATATTGCGGATGCTATTGAAGAAGGCATTGTTATGATTGGTGCTGCCGGTAATTCAAATACATATTGTGTCCGTGAAGGTCATCAAGATTATAATAATAAAATTAAGATAAGTGGGTTTATTCGTAATATGCATAGAGGGAGCTCCCCTTCCCATGCAAAAGGTGTGATTTGTGTAGGTTCAATTGACACTGCTAGCGATCATCGCCGCTCATCGTTTACAAACTTTGGAGAGAGGATTGATGTCTTTGCTCCTGGTTCAAATATTCTTTCTATTGGTGGTAGTAATAATTACAATAGTAATATGGGACCTATTACAAGACCAGGATATTCTGCTGGTGTTGATAATATGCTAACGATTAGTGGTACTAGTATGGCATCACCTCAGGTGTGTGGTATCCTTGCTTGTGCTGCTACTGGTAGAGAAAGATTTACTAATGATGATGCAATTCAATTCATTAGAAATTTTTCTCGTGATGACTTGATGGACTTTGATATTGTTGGTACTACTGGTCAGTCTTACAACTTTACTATTGATAGAGCTCAAACTACATCTCAAGATTATTACTTAACTGGAACAGATATTAATGGTAATATTAATGGACTTGATCCGACTATAACTATTAATCCTAACGATACTTTGACTTTCAGTCTTCCTTCTGCTGGTGGATACGTTTACTATGCGGTAGATGCTGGTCAAACTAGTAATGGTTATCAAATGACTGATACTAATGGATCTCAGAGTTGGAACCCTACCATAAACCTTACCGTAGGTGACTCACTTGATATGGAGTTGTCTGCAAACATGACTAGTCACCCAATATATCTTAGAGATAGTAGTGGAAATGATCTTACAACAGGGGTCACTGGTCAGGGAGCTAGTTCTCAGGGGGATCAAATTCTATGGGACACAAGTGGATATTCATCTGGAATATACAAGTATCAGTGTGGTGCTCACCCTGGTATGCAAGGAACTATTAATTTAACTGCTGCAGCATCTTGGACTCACCCTCTTTACATCAGAGATTCAAGCGGTAATAACATTCCTGGTGTAACTGGTCAAGGATTTGCTAACAATGCCACTCAAGTTATTTGGACACCAGGAAGTACATACTCTGGACAGACAGTTAAGTATCAGTGTGGTAATCACAGTAATATGGAAGGAAGTATTGTTATAAATGCTGCAAGTAATATAGGACAGCAAGGTGGATATGATGATTACACTTGTTCAAAGGGTAGTCCTAACCGAGAAGTATTTTGTAGCAATCCAAGACAAACTACTGGATATATTTCTGGGTTTAAACAATCTACATTGAATAGTAGACGCCTTACAGACAGAGAAGATAACAATGCTAACCAAAATAGGCAACTCTATCCAAGAGTTAATGGACTTTACAAACAATAAATAAAAGAGCCTTGCTATTAATTCATGCCTGAAGAAGTCAAAAAAGATGAACCTAAAAAGAAAGGTATTCTTGGGAAATTAAAGGAAGCAGCAGATGACAAAGAAGAACAACTTGCTATTCTGTCTACTTTTGTTAGGCTTGGCATCCTTGTTTGGAGCGGCGGAATACTCACGCTGGCATACATCAAGTTACCACCAGCCCTTGGTATTCCTGAACAAAAACTAGATCCGACTTTCATAGCCAGCGTCTTCACCGGAGTTTTAGCTACTTTTGGTGTCCAGGCAGCAAAGAAAGCAGGAGAGAATGGTAATGGTAATGGTGGTATCACAAAAGAACAGATGGAAAGATTGATTGAGAAAGCAGCACAAACTGCACCTTCACAGACTATTCGTCTTGAGCAGGGACCAATCAAAATTTCTACTGATGAAAAATATAAAATGTAACGGAGAATAAAATGCAAAAAGTAATTAATGTTTTAGCAGTACTATCATTTGTAGGAACTGCAGGTATTGTCGGCGGCGGCACTGCACTATATCTCAATAAGGATTCTATTGTTGAGAATATCAAGTCCCAAGTTGCTGCAGCAGCAGGAGAAGCAATCTCTGGTGCTCTTCCTGGAATGATGGATGCAGCAATGCCAGAACTTCCTTCTGCTACTGGTGGTGCTCTTCCACTGCCTACAACTACTGGTCCTGCACTGCCATTCTAACTATGACTAACGAAACATTTAGAGTAGATGGAACTGAAAAAGTTGGGACACCAAATAACTCACCAGTCAAAACGATTGCACTGACACTAGGTGGACTCTTTGCTTTAGCACATGTTGGTTTGTTGGGTTATGTAATTCACAGACCAGAAGAACCAAAAGTTCCTCAGGTTCCTACAATCAATATCCCTCGTGGAGATTATTCATCCTATACTATTAAAGCAGGTAAGGATGGATATGAAATTGAGTATCGTGCAAATGATCCTAAAGTTCTACAGTCGGATAAATCCTTAGAACTTCAAAAAAATCAAAGTGGTTTCTTTGGTGGTAAGAAATATGAGAACCGTCGTGAGTATCGTAGCGATCAATTCACTATGGAAGGCACCAGAAATATGGGAGGTGCAACAGATGATGAGGGAAAGTTGAGTGCAAAAGAAGCAGAGTGTTTAGTGGCGGACGCTGGCGCACGGAGTCAAGGTGCAATGGCAGGTAGTGCTATCGCTGCTGGTGTTGCTGTTCCAGCGGTTGCTAGCATCCCATACGTTGGATGGTTAGCAGGTGGATGGGCATTGTTACTAGGACAAAAGGCAGGAGACTCACTTGGTTCTACAGTCGGTAGTGTATTTAATGATTGCTGATGGACATACCTAATATTAATATACCGAATAATGATATTCGTGTTGGTGATATTCGTGATGTGAATATTAATGTAATGCCTGATTGGATATC
>MDTB01081069.1_pt1 | contig 13624 bp, 11 predicted proteins | sample 811161 | NCBI WGS metagenome assembly MDTB01 (sample SAMN05326650, study PRJNA326480) | marine metagenome | isolation source: seawater | place: Mediterranean Sea | collected 2009
AAATCAGTAAATGCCTTATCGCCGACAGGCGGAGCTTTTTGGGAATTCTTTTTTTCTGATACAACAGGAATAATGTCAATTTTATATTTTCGTGCAAAATCTAAATCCCTTTGATCATGAGCGGGACATCCAAAAATTGCACCTGTGCCGTAATCCATTAATACAAAGTTTGCGATATACACAGGTAATTTTTTATTTTTTAAAAATGGATGTATACATGTAAGACCAGTTTTAAACCCCTTTTTTTCTGCTTTTTCTAAGGCTGCCTCACTAGTATTAATACGATTACATTCAGAGACAAATAGTTCAGCATCTTTATTGTTTTTTGCGATAGATTGGCTAATTGGGTGATTTGGTGATAAGGCACAAAAGGTAGCTCCAAATATAGTATCAGGTCTTGTTGTATAGATTTTAATGGTATCAAGGGAATTAGATAACTTGAATTGAATAAATGTGCCTTCAGATTTTCCAATCCAGTTTTCTTGCATAAGCGTTACTTTTTTTGGCCATTGATCAAGCATCTGGATGTCTTTAAGTAATTCGTCGGCAAAATTGGAAATTCGTAAGAACCACTGAGAAAGTTTACGTTTCTGGACGTCAGCGCCAGACCGCCAACCTTTACCATCTATTACTTGTTCATTAGCCAGAACAGTATTTTCAATAGGGTCCCAATTGACCCATGATTCTTTTTTATATGCAAGGTTTGCTTTTAAAAATTCTAAAAACATTTTTTGCTCATGTTTAAAATAACTTGGATCACATGTTGCAAACTCTCTTGTCCAATCGTAGGAAAAGCCCATCGATTTAAGTTGTTTTCTCATAGATTTAATATTGTCGTGTGTCCATTTTGCCGGGTGCACATTGTTTTGAATAGCGGCATTTTCGGCTGGTAGGCCAAAAGCATCCCATCCCATAGGGTGCATGACATTGTAACCACGAGCTCTTTTAAATCGGGCTATTAAATCACCTAACGTATAATTTCTGACATGACCCATATGGATGCGGCCAGATGGGTAGGGGAACATTTCAAGCACGTAGAACTTTTGTTTACTGTCGTTGATATTGGCTACGAAGGTCTTGTTAACCTCCCATTTTTTTTGCCAATAAGCTTCTGTTTTTTTAAAATTATATCGTGCCATAGGATTTTTTCTATTTTTTTGATTATTTATTGATAAAGTTGATAGGTGGGTGGATTAGTAAAATTAAATTTTTTTGGGCATATTTAGTTTTTGTTTTGATTGACTGTACCGTTTCGGATTTGTCGCGCTCGTGTCAATATTGCATCCTCAATTTGTACACTGGTTTGTTTGGGAAGCGGTGCATCTACCCATTTACCCTTTGAGTTCATTACTTGTCGAAAAGCTGCTACTCGTATTCCATCAGCCCGGAGTGTTTGTCCCAGAATGTAAATGTTGACTTTAAAACGTTCTTTAGGTGCTTCGGCAGGCGTATGCCAATCTGTAATTATTACTCCTCCAAATGGATCAGCGGAGCTGACAGGCATAAAGACTATGGTGTCAAGAGAGGCTCGCCATAAAAAACTATTTACACCTAAAGCTCCGCCCTCACTTTTAGATCGAGAATCGGTCCCAAAAAGGCTCAATCCACCTCGCCCAAAAATAGTTTCTCGTTTTGACCAGTCTTGCCATTTATCATCATCCTGTTCTTGAGGTGATCTTTGATCTAAGTCTGTATTAATATTACTGCAACTTGTTAAGGCATGCATCACAACTAATAACGTAATAATGAATTTAGAGCGGATTGTTTTCATAATATTATTTCCAAAATATGCTCTTTAAGTTAAAAACTTACATTATATATGTTCATATACCAATATTCCGATAGTTTCTAGCATCAGATTGTTTTTTAAGTTTTGAAAATATTCCTATTCCAGCAAACCCAGTTACACCAGCGTTAATCAGCTGAGTAATATTCTTAGTATTTATACCTCCTAATGCTATAATGGGAATTTTCGTTAAGCTGCATATTGAGGCTAGTTTTCTATGGCCCATTGTTGGCTCATTTGGATGACTTTCTGAGTTATATACAGGAGATAACAAAACTGCATCGAATCCAAGTTTTTGTGCTTTTAAAGTTGTAGCGAATGAATGAGCTGCCGCAGTTAAGACCATGTGTTTTTTGGTTCGCGGTCTTTTATTTATTTTATGTAAAGCATATTCTGGAAAATGCACCCCATTAGCATTCAACCTTGTGGCTAGGTGAATGTCGTTACTTATTAGACAAAAAATTTGGGCTTGTCGGCAAGCAGTAACAACGCATTTGGCCAACTTGTGACGATCTTTGTGTTCGTAGTGGCGAAAAATAAGAATACAACCTTTTGGAAGTGTCTTTATTGTTTCAAATAAATCCATGGTTCTTTTGATATCGGTCATGAAAAACAAGAAAGGTTTTTTAATTTTTTTTCTGATTTGTAAAAATGGGTGGTTTTTGTAATTAATAATCATATGTTTTAAATAATATTTGTGTCAGAAGTTATGTTGGTTATGAAAAATATCATAGAGGCGTTTCAAAATATACAACGTAATATTACTAATGAGATACTCGCAGTTAGCAGAGATCCCTCAGATATTAAAATCGTTGCTGTAAGCAAAAAGTTTGGGCCTGAAAAAGTGATACCACTTTTAGAGTGGGGCCACAGTCATTTCGGCGAAAATCAAATTCAGGAAGCGGAGTCTAAATGGGAGCCTTTAAAGAAAAAATATCCTGCGGTTCAGCTTCATCTCATTGGTCCATTACAAAGTAATAAGGTCAAACGAGCCGTTGCTCTTTTTGATGTTATAGAGACCATAGATAGGATTAAAATTGCAGAAAGAATTTCGAGCGAAATAATTTCACAAGGGAAAAATGTTAATTGTTATATACAAATTAATACAGGTGACGAAGAGCAAAAATCAGGAGTGATGCCAGAAGATGCAGATGCGTTTATTGATAAGTGTAAACAGGACTTAGGTCTACCAATAATAGGATTAATGTGTATACCGCCTATTAAACAAGACCCAACTTGTCATTTTAATTTATTATCAAGCATAGCTAAGAAAAACTCGTTGAAATATCTTAGTATGGGGATGAGTCAAGATTTTAAGTTTGCAATAAGGGCTGGTGCGACAAGCGTCAGAATTGGAACCGCTATTTTTGGTGAGCGTGAAAAACCTGTTTGATCTACATACTTATAGTAATATAATTTTGTATATCGCAATTTTCTATAATCTTAAGCATGGTATTAATCTCTACGCCAATACAACCCTCTGTTGGTTTGAAACCATTTTTTGCGATATGTATAAATATTGCGCTGCCTAGGTTTGCGGTAATGGGATTATCATTATAGCCAATTGGTATAATTATATCGTACAAGTTGTCATCTCGCCATAAAGATTCATTAAGTGAGTTAATTGGTAATTTAATCATCATGTTATAATTGGGGTCGAGAGGGTCAGTACACCATCCATCATCGAATTTGATCATTCGGGATGGTAAAAGGGTTGCTGGTATTTGTACCCTATCAGGTCTGTAGAGTACTGTTCTTAGAGGATAAACGCCTGTAGGAGTTATGGAATCACCTTCTCTTTTTTTAAAATTAATTCCATTTTTTCCGATAGAAGCTTTTGCTGAGATATTTTTAAAATAAATATTACCTGACTTATCTAATTTAATATCCATAACTTGAATTTAGGGGATTAAGAGTTAAGAAAAAATAAAAAGGCTTTAAATTAATAAATCATATTTAGATCTTAATGCATCAGCTGTTTTGTCGTCGCTCAGGTAAACTGAGCCATCATAGTACTTTTTATTATTAATGCTTGCATTATACTTTGATGCTAATTCTTGACGATAATAAGTCTCTGCTTTAGCCCATTTCGTTACAGGGTCATTAGAAAAATTGAGGTTTGCGTTTTTGGTTTCTTGTTTGTCATAAGAGGTGTTTTCACTTTTTGTATTTGTGAAGACAGAGGATACATGAGAATTTATATCTTCCCCTGTAACATTTTTCACAATTACATTTAAGGTAGCGCCAAGTAACCCAATTGGACCAAAGAACAGAGAGCCACCCGCAATTTTAGGAACTGGATCAATTTCGTCGCCTGTTATGTTTCTATACATAGAATTTACAAATGGAATGTGATGTAATGGATTAACCATATCAATAAGATCAAAAAAAGAGAGACCATCAGCTCCAAAAGGTTTAAATGTGTCGATTGTTGATTTATTATTACTTTCAATCTTAACATTGTTTTTTTGGGTATGGTTTATTAAGGACGTTTCTTTGACATTGATTCTCCACATTTCGCTTGCTTGAGTTGATATTTGCATTTTACATGTCCTTTATTGATCTAGTTTGAATGACGCAACCTTCGTGCCAAATAATAAAGTTAATTTTTTCAACATGTTAATTGAAATTAAATTCGCATTTTATAATAAATGGTAAGAATTGCCGAGTAAGTGCTTGTAATTTTTCTAGATTAGGTGTTTCCCTTTCGATTTTTTTGTTAGCAGATAAGAATTGTTATGTTGATTGGGTTTGTATGAATGAGGTACTCTATCTTTTATCTTAATATTTAATTTAGTTAAGGCGTCAACCTTGATAGGATTGTTTGTCATTAGTCGTATTTTGCTTATATCTAATTTATGTAATATTTCAGCGGCAATTTTAAAAGTTCGCTCATCTTCATTGAAACCTAATTGTTTGTTTGCTTCAAAAGTATCGACACCATTATCTTGAAGTTCATAAGAACGAAGTTTATTGACAAGGCCAATTCCACGTCCTTCCTGTCGTAAGTAAATTAATAGGCCCGAACCATTTTGTGTAATCAATTTAATAGCACCCTTTAATTGATCGCCGCAGTCACAACGTAAGCTTCCGAAGAGGTCTCCAGTGGCACACTCTGAGTGCAAACGTGTAAGAACGGGTTCATTCGTATTAATTTTACCGATTAAAATAGCTAGGTGTTGTACATTACTATTTAAAGTTTGAAATACTATAACTTTTGAGTTTTCATTATTTTTTATGGGGATTCTTGTTTCACATACTTTCTGGAGCGTTAAGGTGACTTTATGATGATATTTAAACACCTGTGATGTATTTACGCTTAAAATTTGGTGATCTGCGCACCATTTTGTTATAGACTTTAGGACTGTGTTTTCAAGATAAAAAAAGGTTATGGAAGGCAATAGACATGCAATCTTTGTAAGTTCAATTCCAGCAGCAATATGATTTTTGGCTCTGATTTGATTAGTTTCAAAGTCCCTGATTATTATTTTGCGTTTAATTAGAGGGTTAGCCAATGCGTGAATTTGAGTTATATTTGTATCTGTGTTGCATTTTATTTTAAGTATTGTTTTATGTTTAAGGTTGCAACCAAGTGAATTTGCTCGGCTAGAGGTAATTGCCACGAATTTATTGTTTTGGCTCAATTGTGTCATTTCTAGTAGATTTTTTTTCGTGATTGTTTCTGTTGCTTGGATTATTATTCCCGAAGTGTTCTTATGATTTATGAGAACACAGCGGCCTAATTTTAGGTCTGATATTACTCTCTCAACAGATAAAACTGAGTGTGTCACTTTTGGGTTTACTGAAGAGTTAGGTTGTATTTTTGAATTATGCTTAATCATATTAAGTCCTGAATTTTAGTTGGATTTTGTATTTGTGTGATTTTATAGTTAAATAAGAGTTTCAATTTAACTAGCAATGTAAATAATGAAATTTTGATATATTAGGGTAAAAGCGTGATCTCCATTCATAATATTCTAATTGCTGCTGATGATAAAATTGTTAGTGATTTATTAAAAACACAACTTTCTTTGTTAGAGGAGTTTAAGCCTGTTACGGCGAATTCAGCGGTCGAAATTTTTCGTTTTATCAACTCATGTCAGTTTAACGCAATCGTTGTGGGCAATAAATTACAAGATACTAATAATACAGATTTATATAGAAGAATTCGTCAAATGAAAATTTTGATCCCATTTATTTTTTTAATTGATGAAATTACTCATCATGTTTCTGACTATAATAATAATGATGAGTTTTCCAGTTATATTTTGAGACCGTTCCGTGTTACTTCTCTGATAAAAACCTTGAGGGCAAGTTTACAAAAATTTGAAAATAGTGCGGATGGGATTTTAAGGATCGGTCCATTTGTATTCAAGCCGGCTGATCGATTATTGATTAACGTTGAGCATCATAATAAAATTAGTTTAACAGATAAAGAAACTTTGATATTAAAATTTTTGTATAATGCAGTTGGAAAAGCTGTTAATCGTAATACGCTTTTGGAACAAGTGTGGGGTTATAATGCAGGGATAACAACTCACACGCTAGAGACGCACATTTATCGGTTAAGACAAAAAATAGAAAACTCATCTGGAGTTTCAAAAATACTAATAACAGATACTAATGGATACCGTCTTGTTTTGGAAATATGATGCTATTTTATCTGATCATTTTTTAATTCTCAGTGTTTAATTCTGGCTTGACTGGCGGTGTGTAAATAAAATTGCGCTCATCAATTGGTATATTAACCTTGAAGTCGGTTAATGACACTGTAGTAGTGATGCCATGAGCATCAGTAATGACCCACTTTCGTAGTTCTAATGGGGGATCAGTAAAGATTAATGTAAGGCTTCCATCCTGTGCTTCATTCTTTTGTAGTACGGAGATTTTTAGTAGGCCTTTGGTCTTTTCAAATGCACTAACAATTATATCATTAGCAGAAAATAAAAAATTTTCGCGCAATAATAACGATGCTTTAGTCATTCTCAAAAGAACTGTTGTTGCTTCGTCGAGTTCGCGGTCAATGTATGAGATATATGTCCCGTCTGCGACAACCATTAGTGGATTTGGCTGATCATAGATTATCTTTAGTTTTCCGGGGCGTAGCATAAATATTTCTCCCTCAGCATATTCACCGTTTGAAGAGAGTTGAATGAACCTTGACTGCATACTTTTGGTCTTATTTAGGGCTTCTTGTGCACGATTTAGGTCATTTAAATTTTGCTCGGAAAGATTAATGTGTTTAGAGACTAAAGAGTCAGAGCTTTTTGGCATCGAGGCAATTAAACAGAATATCAAGAATGCGTTGATTTTGTTAAATTTTTTTAAAGCTTTCAATTTTGTTCCTATGAAAAATCTGTGTATTTTGAATTGAAATACTTCGTCACATTGATCATAGTTAACAAAAATTACAAGTAATTATAAAAAGATTTCATTTCAAATTTGTGTTCTATAAATCAGATAGCTTTTTTATAAACTGTTATCAGGCCCATCGAGATTAATGATCATTGATTAAAACCTCTCTTCTGCCAACGCGGTTTGCAGCACTTACGACATTGTCTTTTTCCATTGCTTCAATAATTCGTGCGGCTCTATTATATCCAATTTGCAAATGTCGTTGAATAAAGCTTGTTGAGGCCTTTCCTTCGCGTGCAACTAAAGCTACCGCTTCGTCATATAAAGTATCTGTAGACGCTTTTAAAAGTTCGTCTTTGTCTTCAAAGGTTTCCTCACGAGTGATTTCGTCAATATAATCTGGAGTTTTTTGGGCTTTAAGGTGTGCGACTATCTCTTCTACTTCTTCATCTGAAACAAATGGGCCATGGACTCTTGAAATACGGCCTCCACCCGCCATATGAAGCATATCACCTTGGCCAAGAAGTTGTTCTGCTCCCTGTTCACCCAATATAGTTCGGCTATCGATTTTAGAAGTTACTTGGAAGCTAATTCGGGTTGGGAAATTAGCTTTTACTGTACCAGTAATTACATCTACGGAGGGACGCTGCGTCGCCATTATTATATGTATTCCAGCAGCTCGTGCCATCTGGGCAAGCCTTTGAATTGCTGCTTCTACATCTTTTCCTGCAACAAGCATTAGATCGGCCATCTCATCAACTACTACCACAATGAAAGGGAAAGCTGAAGATGGAAGTGGTTGCTCTTCATATTTCGGTTTTCCATCATTATCAAAACCAACCTGCACTCTTCTCATAAGCATTTCACCAGATTTATTTGCATCTAAAATTCTAGAATTATATCCTGCAACACTTCGCACACCCAAATGAGACATCGCTCGATATCTATTTTCCATTTCACGAACAACCCACTTTAGAGCAACTATAGCTTTTGAGGGTTCTGTAACAACCGGGGTTAATAAATGCGGGATACCCTCATATACTGACAATTCCAGCATTTTTGGATCGATCATGATAAATTTACATTCGTCTGGTGAACACTGATATAACAGTGATAGGATCATTGTATTCATAGCTACAGACTTTCCTGATCCTGTGGTTCCGGCGATTAAAAGATGGGGCATTTTTGCAAGATCAGCCATTATTGGTTTGCCGCTGATATTTTTACCCAGAGCGAGTGGTAATTTAGCTCCTGATTTTTCAAAATCTGTAGACGCTAATAATTCGCGTAAGAACACCATTTCACGGGTGATATTTGGTAATTCTATACCAATAACATTCCGACCAGCAACCACTGCAACTCTCACTGAAACCGCACTCATAGAGCGAGCTATGTCGTCTGAGAGACCAATAACTCGTGATGTTTTAGTCCCTGGAGCAGGCTCTAGTTCATATAGTGTTACAACTGGCCCAGGTCTAACTTTTACGATTTCACCTTTTATACCAAAATCTTGCAGAACACTTGATAAGAATTTTGCATTTTGCTGCAATGAATCCTCATTTAAGGTTTCTTGACTATGGTTTGGTTTTGGAAGACATAAGAGTTCAAGTGGTGGGAGGGTGTACACACCATCTCCTAGATTGAGTCGTCCTTGGCTTTTTATCTTTGATTTTTTTCCTGGAGTAAGTTTTTCTGATTTTCTCTCTACAATTCCAGAGCGGTTTGGATTTATTGAAGAGTCAAGTTCTTCTTTAAATATTTCGTTATCATTTTTGGTGCTAAGTTGATAAATATTTCTCTCTTTTGTTCCTAAGAAATATGATGTTAAACGAGAAACTTGAAATGCTATGATCTCAGTAAAGTAAAAAACAATAGCTATGATTTTCTTTAGGTATTTAATACTGACTAAAATAATCTTTAAAGATTTTTTCAAAAACGATTGCCATTCTTCCCTGGGGATTCCTAATGCAGTTACCCATATAATTATTGCAAGAATTCCACAGCCTAACCCTGTAAAAGTAGACTTAAGGTGAATGTTGATATCAGACAGTGAGTTAGTAAGACCCTCTAAAAGCATTACTCCAAACACACCACCCATTTTTGTCATTAGAGGCCATGCTAAATTGGTGTCTAGAATACTTAATGCCGTTGAGTAAAGGATACTTGCAATTAAAAGAGCCAGACAACGGATAAATAGATGGGTTAGTTTTTTCTTATTAATTATTCTAAACCCCCATATCAACCCGGTCATTATGGGTACAAAGCACCCAAATCCTACTGAGTGAAGAAGTAAATCGGATACAAAAGCGCCTATACTACCAATGAAGTTTTGAATTTCAGAGCTACTAGCGGTATTAAATGAGCTGTCATCTGTTGAAAAGCTTATAATCGATAGAAACAATATGATTGAGAGACAGACTAAACCCGCACCATTAAGCTCTGTTAATCTTTCCTTAAAAAATGTTTTAGCAACTTTTGGGAGGAGTTCGCTCTCTGATTTGTTGTACGTAAATGGCATGAAAGACCTTTTTCAATGGATTGATCTTATTTTTCTTAGAAGTGTATATAATGATTATTGACAACTGTTTAACAAAACCAATTAAAAATAGTATTTTGCTAAGTTCTTATATTGGACATATAATTAGCTTTGTTTGGTTAAACGTTGCGGAGAGCTTTATTTTATATGGACAGTGATTGGTTAACTACACGGGTAATTGCGACTAATATTCTTGACAGAGTATTGGTATATAAGCAGTTTTTGGATGAAGCTTTAGAATCATCGGTTGCTTTTAACAATTTAGAGTCGAGAGATAGGGCTTTTGTGCGAAAAATAGTGTCAACGGTCCTCCGGCGATTAGGGCAAATTGATTCATTAATTTTTTGCTGTTTAAAAAAGCCGGTTTCTGGAAGTAATAGAATTGTTTTGACAATTCTTCGAGTTGGTGTCGTGCAATTAATTTTTTTGAAAACAGCGGATCATGCTGCAATCTCAACATCTGTTGATCTAGCAGTATATTTTAAAAAACCAACTTTTAAGAACCTAATCAACGCTGTGTTGAGGCGATTGCAAAGGGAGTCTGAGAGCATTCTAACCCGTCAAGACATTGAAAAAATCAATACGCCAAATTGGTTATGGAATTCATGGGTGGATGCGTACGGCGAAGACTTGACGCGTAAAATAGCCCTGGCTCACTTAAATGAGCCTCCATTAGATATTTCCCATAAAAAATGTCAGAGAGCATCAGAACCATTGCTTGGTGGGCTTCTTCTTCCATGGGGAACAGAGCGTTGCAGAGTGTCGGGTGACATAAAGAGCCTTCCGGGGTTTGCAGAGGGTCTATGGTGGGTTCAAGATGCTGCCGCGAGATTTGCGGTCAGCTTAATAGGTAATGTTAAGGGAAAGTTTGTAATTGATCTTTGTGCTGCACCTGGGGGGAAAACGTTCTATATGTTGAGCATGGGGGCAGAAGTTTTGTCAGTTGACCGTTCTAAAGAAAGGCTGGAAAAAATGGATCGAAACTTGTCTCGTTTAAATCTAAAAGGGGCAACAGTTTTAAAAGATATTGTTGATTGGCGCCCAAATAAACTTGCAGATTTAGTCTTGCTTGATGCTCCTTGTTCGGCCACTGGTACTATTCGCCGCCATCCTGATGTAGCGCATCTGAAAACACCTAAGGATGTGGAGACCTTGTCCAAGTTGCAATCTGAGTTACTTGATGCTGCGGTTAAAATGCTTAAGCCATTGGGTCTGATATTGTTTTGTACATGTTCTTTGCAGCCAGAGGAAGGTCCTCAACAAGTCAAAAAATTTCTTGACCGTCATCCAGACTTTAACGTCGAATCAATTGGACAGGATGAGTTTTTTTTTAACAGTGATTTCTCAGGAATGTTTCGAAGCTTGCCAAGTGATGATGTTGAGGGTGGCGGATGGGATGGATTTTTTGTAGCCCGTTTACGTCATAAATTAAGCGATTCAGGTTTAGTTTGTTAGTTTTATAGCTCCCAGCGTTTTATTTTTTGTTTGAACTTCTTATTCCGCCACATACCTTTTAAATCTACCAATAACCCATTTGGGTTGATCAATGATAAGATTTCTTCAGCTTTAAATTTTTGATATCGTTTGTGGGCAACTGCGCCAATAACACAGTCGAAGCGTTTATTGATTTTTAAATTGTTTAAAAGCTCAATTCCATAGGTATTTAAAGCATCATCTTTTTTGGCAATTGGGTCATGGACGCTTACATGATGACCAACTTTTTCTAATAAAAAAATTAAATTTACAACTTTTGAGTTTCTAATATCTGGCACGTTTTCCTTAAAAGAAAGACCTAAGACTAAAATCTTAGATGATGCATTTTTTGGCAGTTTTTGCAATATTTGGTTGCCAATAAATTCCGAAAGTTTGTCATTTATTCGCCTGCCAGCCAGTATAATTTCTGGAATATAATTGGCCTGTCTTGCGGCATGTGCGAGATAAAATGGATCTACACCAATACAGTGCCCACCAACTAGACCTGGTTCGAAAGGTAAGAAATTCCATTTTGTTTTTGCAGCTTCAAGAACATCATGAGTATTTAATCCTAACTTGTTGAAAATTACGGATATTTCGTTCATGAACGCTATATTTATGTCGCGCTGTGAATTTTCAATAACTTTAGCAGCTTCGGCGACTTGTATGCTTTTAGCCGCAAACACACCAGCCGTAGTGATTAAACCATAGATATATTTTAAATAATTTGTTATTTTGGGAGTTTGTCCGGAGACAATCTTAGTAATTTGATTCAGCGTATGTTTTTTGTCTCCAGGGTTTATTCGTTCGGGTGCGTAGCCAAGAAAAAAATCTTTGCCACTTTTCATTTTAGTTAATTTTTCTAGAGTTGCCCCACATACATTTTCTGTAATGCCAGGGTAAACGGTGCTCTCATACACAACGATATTATTTTTCTTAAGCACAGATGCAACGCAATTGGTAGCTGAAAGAAGCGCTGTTAGATCTGGTGAATTGTCATCATTGACGGGTGTTGGAACTGTTATAATATAAATATCTGAATCTTTTAACATGCTCTGATTGTCGCATATTATTAGGTTTTCTGAAGACAACATGATTTTGTCGCATTCATTTGTTCTATCGTGTCCAGACTGAAGTTCTCTAACTCGCTGCCCATTAGTGTCAAAGCCGACAATTGAAAAATGTTTGGCTAACTGTATTGCTAGCGGTAAGCCAACATAGCCAAGCCCAATTATCGAAATTTTAGGTGTTTTTTTCATAATTGCATTTTAGACCCAAAAGTTACTAATAGTAAAAACTGTCTAATTAAATAGCATAAAGTTAATACTTGCTAAATACCTCATTTGAAAACTTAAAGAATTTGGAAAATTATATCTGGTAACAGCCCACTCAACATTATAAAAGTATCTTTTTTATTTTTTTCAATAAGGACCTCCGCTTAAAATGAGCCTGAGGAAATTTATTCTTTTTGATGCAGAAAAGGCATCGGCAGCTTTATTTGGTATGGCGATTCCATCACTTGTATTTGGGCGCGTTGTTTTTGCTGTTACGATAATTTTGTCATGCGTGTTTTTAGTTTATGTAAGGTCATGGCGTCCAATTTATTGTGATATCAAGGCGCATAGCAAAAAAACATTAGGACTTTTGATCTTGTTTACTTTTTTTATGTGGTTGCCCAACTTGTTTAATTCTAGTTTTCCACTTCGTTCTTTTGAGGCTGTTTTTAGAAGCCTTTGCTTGATTATAATTGCATGTGGATTTCACGGGTTTCTTGCAAAAGACCACCTTTTATTAAAAATATCGTTCAATTCATTTGTAATAATGTCAGGAATTAGTGTGGGTTTTGCATTAATCTCCATTTATGTCCTTCCAGAGCTTTTTTGGTCATTTCGATTACAGGGCTGGTTAAATGAGCCTGTTGGGATAAAACTGAAGGGTTTCTCCGCGTTATCAGTATTAATTATGCCGTTATTAATTTTAACAGCTTTGCAGCTTAAAAACCTGAGTCCCATATACAGTATTGCTTTAATAATTTTGTTTTTGATCGTCGTTTTTTCAACTTACAATCGCTCTGCGATAGCTGGGGTTTTGGCAATTATTCTTGTGATTGGTTTTTTATATTCTTTTGGTCGTGGGCGAGCGCTCTATAGAATGATTGGTTTAATATTAGTTCTGTGTGTTTTTTCACTCATAATTTATTGGCTTTGGACAAGTAGAGGATCATTAGGTGAACTTCAGAAAATAGCGGCATCGTCTGAAGGAAAATGGCTTTTTCCACTTTGGCTGATAGATCATGAAAGACAAACAATATGGTCAGCTGCAATTAAATTTGGGCTCGAAGCCCCTTTTTTTGGGATTGGTGTAAATACTATTAATTTTGTACCTGGTGCGGAATTATTCATTGAAAATACTAATTATCTTCCATTAATTCCGGCACATCCGCATAATTGGGCGATCGAAATTTTTTCTGAAAC
>MDTB01037673.1_pt1 | contig 13623 bp, 12 predicted proteins | sample 811161 | NCBI WGS metagenome assembly MDTB01 (sample SAMN05326650, study PRJNA326480) | marine metagenome | isolation source: seawater | place: Mediterranean Sea | collected 2009
CCAGCTCTGGACGGCGGCCCAGATGTTCCGCAGCCCTGCTTTCTGGAGCATTGGCTTTATTTTCGGCTCTATGGTGTGCGTCTTCTCGGCGGTGATGCTGCATCTTTATGGGCACTTACTCGACGTGGGCATTAGCTCCGTCACTGCGGCACTGATTTTATCCTGCGCTGGACTATTCGCCGCCTTGGGTAAGCCTGTAGTGGGCTATCTATCGGACTACTTCGGCGCACGGATTACCATCTGGTTAGCACTGTTCTGTCAGTGTGGTGCGCTGCTGATATTCAGTACAACTACCCTCACCTCGCTGTCTTTCGCTGCCGCGTGCCTTTACGGTTTCGGCTATTCTGGCATGTCGCCTTTGCGCACCTTCGCCATTTCTACCGCTATTGGCAGCCGCTCATTCGCAACTGCTACCGGGGTTATTCGATTTGTTGAACTACCCTTTGTGCTTGCTGCATCGCCAATCGCGGGGCTGATCTACGACCGTACTGGCAGCTATCAATTGGCGTTCTTGATCCTGGCGGGCCTTATGGCTGTCGCTGCACTCGGGCCGCTGTTTATCCCGGCAGGGGGCCGGAAAGCACGGCACGAGCGCAAACAACAATTGCAGCAGAGTTAACCTTAGGCTGGCGGTATCCCGAGAGTGCCGTCGTCTATAAGTTTATCTATCTCTGCAAGCGAGTATCCCAACTCGGTCAATATCTCTCGACTGTGCTCGCCAAGGGTGGGTGCCGGGCGCTGGATAGAAGATGGGGTTTTATCAAACTTAGCAGCGGGACGTGGCTGCCTGATGCGTCCAGCCGTTGGGTGATCGTATTCATGCACAAGATCGCTGGCCTCTATCTGCGGATGTTTGATCACCTCTTCTCTGGATAATACCGGCGCGCAAGGTACCCCCTGTGCATCCAAACGCTGTAGCCAATACGCCGAAGAGTTGCTCGCCAGCACGTCACCAGTAAGCTGCAAACGCGCGTTCACATTCACTGCGCGGTCATTTATCGTTAAAAATCGCTCGTCTTCCAACCATTCCGGATGACCAAGCGCCGTGCACATACCTCGCCATTCAATATTGCTGACCGCGCCGGCAGTGATGTAGCCATCGGTAGTTTGGAAAATTAAATCCGGCGACAGCTGCGCGCGCGCAGATTGAACCTCTTTGCCAACCAGAGTCTGCCCTGTCATGCCCTCGGGCCATAAGTAAGAAACCATGGTATCGAGCATAGCCAGCTTCACATGCTGACCTTCGCCGGTGCGCTCCCGCGCAAATAACGCTGCCGTCATGGCCTGAGCTGCAGTGAGTGCTGTGGTCTTATCTGGGATGATCGTGCGTATCATTTTCGGGCGACCGGTTTCACCGTCAGCCTGAATAGCGGCCAGCCCCGACAAAGCTTGAATAACCGGGTCATATACGCGCTGATGGGAATAAGGACCCACCTCGCCAAACCCACTGATAGACACATAAATAATATCGTTTTTGATGGCTCTTACATCTGCTTCTGCAAAACCCATTCTTTCGATGGTGCCCGGGCGAAAGTTCTGCACGAAGACATCAGCGGTGGCAATTAGTTTTTTTAGCGCCTCTGCACCTGCGGCCGTTTTGAGATCGATGGCAATGGCGCGCTTAGATCGATTCGAGGAAATAAAAGTAGCCGTAATGCCGGCGCGGGTTGGCCCAGCACCGCGCACAAGGTCACCGGCAAGCGCCTCAACCTTAATTACATCTGCACCTTGATCGGCCAACATCATGGTGGCAACAGGGCCAGATATCATTGACGTTAGATCAATAACACGGATGCCGCTCAACGCTCCTTGCGAAGGTTCGTAGGCCTTAAGTTGCTCGTCCATTGTCTCTCCTTTCATTAGTTTTATAAGCAAGCACGCCACCGGGGCGCATCGCGCCTTAGCTTGTGCCCGCGGCCACGGCCTTAAGGGCACAAGCTTTGGCCCACTTGTAGTCTGCCTTGCCGTTTGGCGCCCGCCGCACTGTTTCCACCTGCACAATTTGGCGCGGTTGTTTGTAACCGGCCAAGTGATCAGCGGTGAACGCCATCAAGTCATCGTTGTTCAGGCTTAGCTCATCACGTGCCGAGGTGACAGCTACAATCCGCTCACCGAAACGCTCATCAGGTACGCCTACAACCAAACAGTCTTCTACATCGACGTGACGTTTTACCGCCTCTTCGACTTCTTCGGGGAATACCTTTTCTCCGCCGGTATTGATGCACACGCTTCCTCTGCCTAGCAGCGTTATCGTGCCATCGGCTTCGATAGTTGCGTAATCTCCTGGCAAGCTATAGCGAACCCCATCAATTTCTTGGAACGTCTCAGCGGACTTCTCGGGATCTTTGTAATAACCCAGCGGCACAAACCCAGACGTAGCGATTTTGCCCATTTCACCTGAACCTGGAGTGACGAAACGCCCATCATCGGTTACTACCTTCACCCCTTCAGCCATATCGAATTTCGCGGTACCCCTAACATCGTCACGTGTAGTCACCGAACTGCCCATGCTGCCTTCTGTAGAGCCCATCAAATCCGCCAAAATAAGATCCTGGTGTCGCAGCAAACCTTGCTTCACCTCCTGACTCCACATGACCCCACTGGAGGTGATTTGTCTCAGCGAATCGAGGTTGTAAGGTGTGCCGCGGCGCTCAGCGAAATCCAGCGCATCGAGAATCGGGCGAGCAAAAGCATCACCAACAATTACGATGTCGGATACTCGATGGTCTTCGACCAGACCCAGCAGCAGATCTGGATTCAGACCCAGTTTAGATGTAGTTACCACTGTGCCGCCCAGACTCATCGGCAAAAAACTGCCCAGCCAGACGCCAGTGCCGTGCATCAGCGGACATGCAGGCAGGCTGACAGGTGGAGCTTCGATTTGTTCTAAAAATCTTTGATAATCTGCCAAATTTTCTGGGGGCAATAATTCTCGGCCGGCTGCACCCATGCCGATAAGCAGCTGAGCAAACCCTCCTTGCGGATACATAACCCCCTTAGGCATCCCTGTCGTCCCGCCGGTATAAAGCATGTAAATACTGTTGGGGTCACGCTGCTGACGAGCTAACGGGGCGTTGTCGCGTATGCCGCGTTCGTAGTCCACGGCACCCTTTAACAGGGTTTCCGTCCCGTCATCTACCTGCACCAGCAACTTGACATTGGGCAATCTGTCCTTGATCTCCCAAATGCGCATGGCATAACAAGACTGGAACACCAACGCTTCGGCATCGCTGTTATTCAGCAGATACACCAACTCATCAGCTTTATAGCGGTAGTTCACATTGATCGGGCAAGCGTCGACTTTAAATACGCCGAACTGGGCCTCTTGATATTCACTGCTGTTATGCAAATACAGTCCAACTTTACTGCCCGCTTTGATGCCATAAGCATCGAGCAACCCAGCGACAGAAGATGCACGTCGTTCAAAATCGCGCCAAGCTAGGGCCCGACCGTCAGCTATAGTCGCAGTTCGATTTGGGTAAGTGTCGCTAACAACTTCCCAGGCGCTGGCAAAGTGAAAATCCATGATCCTCCTTCCTCTCTCTCTCTCTGTAGTCCCCCGATACAGGCACTGTGCATGCCTGGGCGCAATAGTCGCCCAATTTGCGACCGGGGTCTATGTGGCCCTATGGAGGCATGCCGAGTTAACTAGTTCGCCGCCGATTGCCTCGGTACGGGCTCAGCCTTAATCAACCGACAGCAGTTTGACTGTCAAACTCAACCCTCCTAGGCGCGTCTTTATTCGCAGCGGCATATAGTTCAAGTCAGGAGCCAACCAGTAACGAACTTTTGTGTGAACGCTGCCAGGGTCGAACTCATAGGGCGCTGCCTCTACAACCACAGCGCTATAAACCTGCCCGCCGGCTGTAATCGTTTGCTCACCGCTGACGACGTTAAATTCGTAATGCCCGATGCTGTCGTCTACATAACTTAGGTAAAAAGTCTGTTGCCCAGACTTAAGGGCGCACCCCATCAGTAGAAACTGGTTCAATTTATCGACATAGATCGCTTCGTCTAGGGGAAAGACCAATTGACGATAAACGCCTTCCTCTTGGCTGGGCCGCTTGGTGAAACCTGCGTAACGAATCAACTGATTCGCCCGATCAAATTCCACCGAATCATAAAATTTCCAGCCAGGACTTTGACCCTGGTTGCTATAGCTCTGAGGACGATAGTCGCAATTGGCAAACGCAAACTGATTACTATGCTGATTCTTAAACAGGATATGGTCGATGGAGCTGCTCGCAGAATGCTGGGCATTATCAATGTGGTGGGTCACAGTCGCCTGCAGCCCTACGGGGATGCCGAACAAGTACACCCCATAGCGATAATGATACGCGCGCGTCGTCGCCGCAGCTTGATCAACCTTCAGGTTTTGCTCACCGCCAGCACTGGCATTGAGCTGCTGATATCCCAGCACCAGATAGACGATCACCCCTGCTATTGTGCGTCCCAGCAAGGCGCTTGACGTGATCTTGTGGACCCACCGAAGTGAGTCTCGCAGCGCCTTGATGGGTCTGACTAAACGAGAAGTCTCGCCAAGTTTATTCTGCGCTCGAATCGCTATCATGAATGTCATCAGGTAGCGATCTTTGCGGACCGGGCAAGCGAGGGGGATTGGCTTCGCCAATAGGTGTGATGTCTTTTTCTGGTGGCGCCGTTTTCTTCGCTTGCCACTGCGCGAACGCCTCTAGCTCATCGTGAATTTGGCTGAACACATAGCCAATCACAGCAGCGTCGTCTAACAAACCCCACCCGAATATAAAGTCTGGCAGACTATCTAAGGGCACGACGAAATAGATAACTGCGGCGGCGACGCTGACCATCGCCTGTTTAGAGATATCTCGATATTCCCCAGATCCGTAGGCTTGCAACAGATCCAGGAACAAAGCCAACTGGTCTCTAACCTTAGCGAAACGATCACCGCCCGAACGGCGAAGTTTACCGGTGGCCTGGACAACGATCTGTTTTAACAGGCGCGGCGAGCCCAGCAGTTTGACACCTCGTGCAAGGAAGCGGCCAAAACCTTTCGGCGCGCTAGCCATTTACAGCCTCACTTACCTCACTGTCCCCGGAAGCGCCAATAAAGGCGAGCAGCCACCGACCGACCACATCTGCATCAGTATCTTGTGTAAGACTGGCAATACCCTTGCCATAAACTTCCTCGCCAAGGATTTCCCGGCGAATGCCCATTAAGGCTGCTGCGTACTCTTTATTGAACTCTGGATGCCCTTGAATAGTTATTACCTGATCATCCATCACGAATCCGGCCATTGGACAAAAATCGTTGGTCATGTAGAGCGTCGCTCCCTCGGGCAAAGTCGTTACTTGGTCTTGATGACTAGAGAGCAAACTCAGCTCCTGCTTCCGATCTGCTTCAATCATCCAAGGCTGGGAAGCAACCACAGTGCTGCGATGCACCCCGACAGCCCAACCTTTATCAGCCCGACTCGCCTCACCACCAAAAAAATGCGCCATCAACTGGTGACCAAAGCAAACACCTATCACTTTAGCGCCGCTAGCCAGAACCTTTTGCAGATAGCCTACGAGCTGATGAATCCAAGGTAGGTCGTCGTAAACGCTGCAGCGACTGCCGGTCACCACATAAGCCTCACAGCTCACATCTTCAGGCAACCCATGCTGCACGTTATACGTAGTGAAGGCTATCGTTGGATTCAATCGCCCTAACAGCTTCTCGAACATTTCAGGATAGTCACCATGATCTGGCTGTAAGTGCTCAACAACAGCATCAGTTTGTAAAATCCCAATCCGATACGTCATACGCGGTCGCTCCCGTTAGCAAGGATTGTTTTTTTTCGATCCTCCAAGACCATTAAGTTCGGGCTTAGAGCGCTTGCATTGTCTCTAGCAGGATTACCTTGTGGCAAGTGGGCGGCAAAAAATATCAAACCTTGCCGAAATTACCTCCAAGTGATCCGTTTGGGTGCATTTGACACCTTTTTATCACCATAACCTGTGGATAAGTTTGAGGATAACTTGCGTAAGAGGTGTAAAGACCGGAGATTTCCGATAACGCTAAAATCGGCGCATTTCCGCCATCATCATTTTTTCTTCATTATTTTCAGTAAGTTAAAGATGCCTATTAATGTTTGACACAAGCTAACTGGCCCAGGTTGCAGCATCTACGGGAATTGTCTGCCGCTGTGCATAAGGCTCGGCGCGCAATGTTAGTGCTTACCAACCCAGAAACCCCCGTGATGCAATCTTCGCCGCGAAATGAGATGCGTTATGCTGCGAATATTTTTTGTTAGGGGAAATTAGTCGCCGCTTAGTTCCGCAAGGTTCAGGACCCCAAAGTCACCTTTCTCTCACCCCAACCCCACATCGCACCGTTTCCGATCACCGGCCTAGTATGGCGACGCCTGAGCCACCTTGAGTTGTTTGAACGGTTTACTGCAATGACGTTCTCGCTGCAGCAGTTAGTGCATCTGCGCAAACATTTTACGGCGATAGCGTGTTGCTAACTCATTACCCTTGCCCAACACAGCGAAGATTCTGATCATCGCTGTGCGCCCTAAATCGTCGCGGAAGGTGCGATCTTTGCGCAGGATATCCATACAAGCCTGCAACGCGGTCTCATATTCTTCATCAACCACGTTAAGCACAGCCCACTGATAGGCCGCCTCTAGATCGTTTGGATTGGCAGCGATAGATTCTTCCACTGCGGAGAATGTTCCCATACCCGCTGCCTCCTCTAAGAATTCGAGGCGATTTTGCGGCCTTTCTCGACCGGCGAAGTCAGCACCGATACTCGCCAGCACTGTCCTTGCGTCGCTCAAATCGCCTTTGCGCACCAGCGCATCTGCAAGGTCAACGCGCAGGGTCATATTGTCTGGCTCTTCATTCATACCCTGCTGCAATAAAGCCACTGCCGACGCGAAATCCTTTGCTGCTAAGAGCTGCTCAAGATCATCTTGCATTAGATCGCCTGCAGTCGATGTCAACCCATCAAGCACAACCTGCAGAGCCGCGGCGTCCACTGGGCCATCAACTTGCTCAACGATTTGCCCTTGATGAATCACTCTAAGACTCGGTAAACCCTGAATTCTTAGCTGTTGCGCCAACTGCTGATCCTGACCCACATCAGATAACGCCAACCCAACTTTGTCCTGATATTGAGCTAGCAGAGCCTCAACGGTCTCCTTAGCTTGTGCCGACTGAGGTACTTGGGCGGCCCAGAATAACAACACGATGGGCTTAGCTTTCGACGCGTCTACCACCTCTGACTGAAAATTTTCAATGGATACCATTTCGCCTCCCTCTCCTAATATTTACTGCTCGCCCATGACTTTATCGAAGGAAATCTGCCGTGTAATAGGCGGCGCCCCCATCCAGTCAAACCCTTCAGACTGGGTCGCGATGGTAAGACTCGCGAGCTGTTCCTTCATCTCACTAAACATTCTAGTTACCAGATCACTGGCATTGTTTTGCTCGCTGATATGGCCTATCACCACGTGCAAATCTGGGTGTGCTAAACGCTGCAATAAGTTGAGCGCCTGAACATTGGATAAATGCCCATAGTCCTCTCCCACTCGCCGCTTTAAAGCCGGCGGATAGCTGCCGCGAAGCAGCATATCGCGATCATGATTGGCCTCGAGCAGCAGATACTGACAACCTTGAAATTCCTGCACAACATGCTCGGTGACACAGCCAAGGTCAGATAACACACCGATCTTTATCTTGCCCTTGGATAAAACAAATTGCGTTGGCTCTCGTGAGTCGTGGGGCACACGCACCGGGTTAACGGTCACTCCTGCGAGGGTGAATTTCTCGTCACCATTGAACGTGATGCTGCGAAAGTCTCGGGGCGAGTTCTTCTGCGTGCCGTGGGATGCATAGACTGGAATCGAGTACCGGTGCGCTAACGCCGCCACTCCCGAAATATGGTCGCTATGCTCATGGCTAACCAGTATCGCCGTGATATCGCCTGGGCTGATGCGCAGGCGCGCAAGCCGGCGTTCCGACTGTTTCATAGTGAAACCACAATCCACAAGAAACAGCGCATCGTCGATGGATACCAGTGTGCCGTTTCCACGGCTGCCGCTGCCGAGAGATGCGAATCCCATCAGGTGGCGAATTCCCGAATCAGAACTAAGATTTCCTGTGCCCGATCAGCATCGCGCATGGGCCGTCCAGCTTCAAATACCGAAATCTTGAAGGCCAAACCATTGTCCGTAGCAACGGCGTCAGACATCAGTAGGGCAATATCCGAACTTCCCGCTTTCGAACAGGTGAATGTAATGCGACAGAAGAACCCCGATTGGCCTTCGTTAAGTAGGTCACCCGGCACAACAGCTTCAATCCTACGAGCATCACGATCTTGTTCTTTAATCTCGACGTCGGCATTGCGCAAAGCCTGAGCTAGAGTGGCCCAAGCCCGAGCCTCATCGAGGAACAAGCTAAGCTCTGGATTACCCTGAGCATTTCGCGCTAAGGCGGTTTTTGGTTGACTGCCTATTTGCAGCGCCACCTTCGATACTGTGGTTTGCGCAACGCGCGCGGCAACGTATGCGCCAATCTGTTGCAGCAACTCCTGCTCGGCTGCAAGCAACGCTGAGTCTTGCTGTTGAATGTCGATTATCGCGTCTGCAGCAGCATCTCCGCTGGCATCATTCTCGTGACGGATATGTATCTCGGTAGACTGGGGCTGCAAACCTTGCTCTACCCTAATGAGAAAACGATCACGCCCCTCACTAACATCGTTATTTATGCGCGCAGCCTTTACCAATCCGCGAACGATATCGCGCACCGACTGGTCTTCTACTACTAGCCAATCTGTATTCAAGCGGCCGGTTTCTGGCTGATCCAACGTCAGGGTGATGCCGTTATCAGCGAAAAACTGCTTAGTCTTTGGCCATGCAGTGGTGGGCGACTCAGGTATAACCAACCAATTCCTCGACCCTAGTTTCTGCACCCGCACCTCATCACGGTTGTCGTTAACGTACATTGCATCTGGCAGCGGTGGACGATTTGGATAGAAAGAAGGGTTACCCTGTTCGGCCAAAACTGGCAGGTCGAAGGGTGAACGACCGCGCCCTTTACTTAAATCTTCCGGTATGTCTAAAGCAGGTAACTCTGCAGCCTCAATATAAGCGTCATTACCCGAAGCAGTATCCGCACTGGCGCTCGTGTCCTTTGAGAACATGCCTAAGATTGGCAGAGAGCCGCAACCGGCCAATAAACTCATCGTCACCATTACAATTAAATTTTTCACGATTGGGCCTCGGCGATTCTGCGCCGCACTTCGTTATGATGCGCTTGGGTTAGTGGCAATAGCGGTAAACGAATGCCAGGAGGAATTCGCCCTAGATCCGCCAGCGCCCACTTTGTCGGAGTAGGCGACGACTCAACAAAAAGAATGTCATGAATAGGCTGCAAGCTGGCGTCGATCGAGTGTGCTCGGGCCAAATCGCCAGCCAAGAAACAAGAGCAAAACTCAGACATTTGTCGCGGCAACACATTCGCAGTCACAGAAATCGTGCCAACCGCACCAAGCTCCATCATGCCCAGCGTTTGCGCGTCTTCGCCGGAGAGAATAAAAAAGTCTTCGACGCCTAACGCAGCAACCGCTTCGCGGGTTAATCGCACCCGATCGACATCGCCGCAGGCCTCTTTAACCCCGATCACTCCAGGCAGCTGAGCTAGTTGCGCCACGGTGTCGCTGGCCATATCACAGCCGGTACGCGGCGGCACGTTATACAACACGATCGGCAACGAGGTGGCCGCTTCGATCGCCTGATAGTGAGCAAGCAAGCCGGCTTGCGTGGGACGATTGTAGTAAGGCGTAACCACCAAGCATGCATCGGCCCCTAGAAGCTGAGCTTGTTGCGTCTGGTGGATCGCTTCCGCGGTGGAGTTACTGCCTGTACCTGCTATTACCGGTACTCGACCTGCCACCGAATTAATGGTTCGTTTGATGACTTCGAGATGTTCAACCGTGTCTAGGGTTGCAGACTCTCCTGTAGTACCCATAGGAACAATCCCATGAGTGCCGCTGTCAATGTGCCACTCAATTAAGTTGTCTAGCGCTTGCCAGTCAACGTCGCCGTTTTCATGCATTGGCGTTATTAGAGCAACAATGCTCCCTGTCAGCATAAAGGCCACCTATTGGGATTGGTTAAGAGCGAAATGGTACGCACGCACGGGATATGGAACAAGCAAAGACTCTTATTCTGGGCCAGCGGTGTGGGTATGCACGAAAGCTTACCTACCCAGAGTCGTCGGCGACTTGCTTGTCCGCACTGGGCCAAGCCACGTACATCGCCTTGATGAAGGTAGCCAGCGGGATCGCAAAAAATACGCCCCAAACACCGGCGACACCCCCGAAGGCTAGCACTGCAACGATAATGGTTATGGGATGCAGGTCGACGGCTTCTGAGAACAGCAATGGCACGAGGATATTGCCATCAAAAAATTGAATCACCGCGTAGGCGATCATCACCCAAGCAAAATCCCAGGACCAGCCAAACTGCACCACCCCAATGGCAAAAACAGGGAACGTAACTATCGCGGCGCCGACAAAAGGGACTAGCACTGAGATACCTACCAGCACACCGAGCAATGCGGCGTAGTTTAGCCCAAGGAAAAGAAAGGTGATGAAAGTCAGCGAACCCACGATGGCAATTTCAATAGCTTTGCCACGCACATAGTTGCCAAGCTGAGCGTTCATTTCGGTAGCCACAGAATTGAGAAACGGACGATCTTTTGGCAGCAGTTCTGCCACCCACTTGAGCAGCAGGTCTGAATCTTTCAGCAAGAAAAATACTGAAATAGGCACCAGCACTAAATAGATCACCAACCCAAACACCGTGAACACCTGAGAAAATGCGTTTTCTAAAATCGCTGCACTGATATTGCCAAGCTCACGAGTGCCCTGATCTACAACCGATGCGATCTGCGCCTCGGTCACATGTTCAGGGAATTGTTCCGCCAATGAACTCAAAACCTCCTGCAGCCGTAACATCGCGACGGGCAGCAACTGCACCAAGCTTTGCAGCTGCTGCCAAAGCAATGGCACGACTAACAGCACACCAGTAAGCACACAACCTAGGAACAGCAGCAGCGCAATCGTAATCGCGATGAGAGGGGGAACGCGCAGATCTTGCAGTCTGCGAACCAAGCCTTGCAGCAGAAAAGCAATCACCAATCCCGTCAGCACGGGCGCCAATGCGCTGCCCAAGGTGTAGAGCATGACAATGGTCCCAGCTATACACAGCAGCAAAAAAACTGCGTCTGGCCGTGATAGATAACGATTTATCCAATCACCGATGATTTCCGAAACTTTCATAGCTTTTTTTGTAACACGTAAATAAAGGTATCGTCTTGGACTTCAGACGTGAGTAGTGAGTGCCCACTTTGCTTAGCAAATACCTCGAAGTCGCGCACCGATCCTGGGTCGGTGGCGCGAATACGCAATAGCTGGGCTGCTTCCATTCCATTAAGCGCTTTCTTAGCTTTGAGCAGTGGCATAGGGCACATCAAGCCTGAGAGATCGAGGTCAACGTGGATTTGTTCTGTAGACATATTTAGAGCAGACGGGTTTTGCGTGTAGGTACGTAAAATGTATCACATGCAGCGCGCGAACAGCGGTCTAAGAATGCAAACTCATAGCCCTGGTCAGCTCCTACCATTCGAGTAGTATCTAATTATGGCGATTCAACAAACCACGAGTCATTCGGCAAAAAAAAGGGGCCGTGCTGTAATTTTGGCACTGCTCTTTATTGCTGTGCCGCTCAAGGCTAATCAGCCTATTGAATTGCCCAGCCTTGGGGATGGCGCCTCACGCCTAGTATCGCCGCAAATGGAACAGCAAATTGGTGAGGTGTTTTTAAAGCAACTAAATGCAGCCCTACCTACTACCGAAGATCCACTTATTCAATACTGGGCCGAGCGGCACCTGCGCAGCCTTACTGAGCATTCAGATTTACAGCAGGCGGTGCGCGCCATTGCAGTGATCAAAAATCCTGAAATGAATGCCTTTGCCGCGCCAGGCGGCATTATTGGGCTCAACCTAGGACTGATTTTGCGGGCTCAGGACAGCGACGAATACTCTTCGGTTATGGCTCACGAGATCGCTCACCTCAGCCAACGTCACTTTGCCAGAGGCATCGAAGCCCAACAGGCGTCATCTATTCCTAACCTCATCGGCTTATTCGCCGCACTTCTCGTTGGCGCTGCCGGCGGCACCGACGCCGGTCTTGCGGCACTCACCACGGTGCAGGCATTGGGTCAATCTCAGCAGTTGCGCTTTAGTCGCGAGCGCGAGCAAGAGGCAGACCGAATCGGTATGAACATTTTGGTGCGCGCGGGCATGGACCCTCACGCCGTTTCGCGGATGTTCGAGCGCATGCAGCGGGCCTATCGGTTTAGCAACCGCCCGCCAGAGTTTTTGCTCACGCACCCACTGTCTGAATCTCGCATAACTGACGCGCGCAATCAGGCGCGCCGCCACAAAACCCCGCCGTCCACACCGGCTAACCAACAGCGAGAACAAGACTATCGTCTAATTCGAATTCGCGCCGAGGCTGAAATCAGCCAAAATGCACAGTTTGAGATCAAAAAATACCGCAGGGCCTATGACGATAGTCCTGGCAACGTCATGCTTGGCTATGCGCTGGGCCTATCTCTTGCGCGAGTAGAGGACTATGCCGGCAGCCATGCGCAAGCGCGCGGATTGGCTCAACGCCTGTATCAACGCTATCCAGATCGGGTGCTCTATCTCGCCGCCTACGCGGATGTGCTGGCAAAAACTGGGCAGATAAAACAGAGCATAGATTTACTGCAGAGTTCACTTACTCGCCTGCCTGACAATTATCCTCTGTCTATGTTGTTGGCAGGAGCGCTAACTGCAGACGGTCGTGCCATAGAAGCGGAGTCGGTATTAACTAAACAGTCTAAGCTGCGACCACTTGATGTTTATGTCTGGTATGAACTGGCTGAAACCGCCGGATTGGCCGGCAATGTGACGGCAGTACACCTCGCAAGAGCAGAGTACTTTTATCTGAACGGCGCCTTTCATCGGGCTATCCAACACCTACAGTATGCCAAACGTTTGGTTGCGAAAGGCAATCAGCAGCTCGCCATGAAGTTAGGCCAACGCATTCAGGATCTGCGCACGGAAATTCGTAAAGCTGCGACCTAATACACTTGGCAACGGCTGGTTTGCTCATCTCGATTGGTAGCTGATCTGTCATCACTTGCCTTGAAACGCAAGCATCCGATCCAGCGGCAATTTAGCGCGGACCCCAATCTCTGGATCTACTAATACTTCACAGGCTGCTCGCTGTTGTTGGGACTCAAGCAGCCTGTCCAAGGCACGCAATTCGTTCATAGCCATCCAGGGACAATGAGCGCACGAACGGCAGGTCGCCCCATCCCCTGCGGTCGGCGCTTCAATAAATGTCTTGTCGGGATTGAGTTGCCGCAGCTTATGAAAAATACCCCGGTCTGTTGCAACAATAAAAGTATCGTTAGACATTGAAGCGGCTGCGTTGATAATCGCGCTAGTGGATCCAACCACATCGGCGTGCCTGATCACTGCCGCTGGCGATTCCGGGTGCACCAACAATCCAGCGCCAGGGTAGGCACGCTGTAAGTCTGCTA
>MDTB01112048.1_pt1 | contig 13623 bp, 12 predicted proteins | sample 811161 | NCBI WGS metagenome assembly MDTB01 (sample SAMN05326650, study PRJNA326480) | marine metagenome | isolation source: seawater | place: Mediterranean Sea | collected 2009
TAATAGGTTATGTTGGTTCAACTGGAATGTCTACAGGTTCTCATCTTCATTACGAAGTAATAGAAAACGGAAAAAAAATAAACTCACAACTTCTTAAACTTCCTCCTGGGAAATCGTTAGAAGGAAATCACAGAAAACAATTTGAAATAGTTAGAATAAAAACTGATGTGCTAAAATCTGATTTAGTTGCAAATTTTTAAACTGTTTCTAAAGAATTCTGGGATTTATCTTTTTGTTTTTCTTTTTGCTCAATTGAAATTCTTAAAAAGTGATCTGCGAATTGATAATAATTTTCTGAAAGAATTTTGTCTCCATTAGATAACGCTTCTCTTGCAAGCTCGTTATACTTAAAAATTAATTTATCAACATTTCCGTTGTTTCTATTATTTTTTCTTCTAAATCCATTTTCTCTGTTGCCGAAATCTGTATTTAATCTACTAATATCATTTGATCTTTTAAAAGATCTATCTTGCATACTCCTATTTCTAATTCTTTTTTGGTTATTTTTAAAAGGTCTCATGATTTTTTTAAGGAAGCTTTGTAGAAACAATACATCTATCGTAATTTGAAAAATCTTTAGTTATTTTATTTATATAAAAATTGTATTTATTTAATATTTTAATCACTTTGTATTTTTGTTTGTAACCAATTTCAATAATTAATTTGCCATTTATTTTTAATAGTTGTGAAGCTTTTATTATTACCTTCATCAATGTTTCAATTCCATCAATTCCTCCATTTAATGCCTTTAATGGTTCATGCTTACTAACGCCCAAATATTTTAGCTGATGTTTTTCAATATAAGGAGGATTGCTTAAAATTAAATCATATTTACCTGTTTTAAAATTGTCAACATCTGTTTTTAAAATTTTTATTCTATTGTTAATATGATGTAAATTTGCATTAATTTTCGCTATTTTTACAGCTCTAGGACAACTATCTATGCCAATAGCAGAACAATTTTCTCTATCTTTTAAAACTGATGTTATTAAACATCCTGAGCCAATTCCAATTTCTAATAGCTTTTTTTTCTGAGTTTTGTAAATGACATTTAAAGTCTCCTCAACTAAATGTTCAGTTTCTGGTCTTGGTACAAGAACATCTTTATTTACATAAAATTCATTTTTCCAAAATTCTTTTTTTTTTATTATATATGCAATAGGTTCATTTTTTTTTCTTCTATTTATTTTTGATAAAAAATTATTAAATTTAAAAACGTCTATCTCTTGATTGAGATTTAATATCAATTTCTCTCTAGAAATATTTAGACTTTCGCATAATAAAAGTTCAGTATCAATTTTGTAACTAACTTTTTGATTTAATTTCAACAAATTATAACCCTCATTTAGTGCTTGAAATAAATTCATTTTTCTAAGTTTCTTAGTTCTTCATCTTGTGCGTGTAAATTGAGACTGTCAATCATCTCATCAAATATCTCTCCCTCCATAAAATCGTCTAGTTTATGCAAAGTTAAATTTATTCTGTGATCAGTAACTCTACCTTGAGGAAAATTGTATGTTCTGATTCTTTCTGATCTGTCTCCAGTGCCAATTTTGTTTTTTCTGTCTTTAGATCTTGCATCTTCCAATTTTTTTCTTTCAAACTCATAAATTCTAGATCTCAAAATTTTAAGACCCTTTTCTTTATTTCTAATTTGTGATTTTTCGTCTTGCTGACTAACCACTATACCTGAAGGTATATGCGTAATTCTAACTGCGGAGTCTGTAGTATTAACACTTTGACCTCCGGGTCCGCTACTTCTAAAAACATCTATTCTTAAATCTTTATCATCAATTATTACATCAACTTCCTCTGCCTCTGGCAAAACAGCAACTGTTGCGGCTGATGTGTGCACTCTTCCTTGAGTTTCAGTGTCAGGAACTCTTTGGACTCTATGAACCCCACTCTCAAATTTAAGTAATGAGTAAATATTATCTCCTTTTATAGTTGCGATTACTTCTTTTAATCCACCAGCTTCACTTTTTGAGATACTTATTAATTCTAATGACCATTTTTTTTTATTACTTATTTTTTCATACATTTTAAATAAATCTGCTGCAAATAAACTTGCTTCTAGTCCGCCTGTTCCAGCTCTAATTTCTATTATAGCGTTTTTTTTGTCTGCATCATCCTTGGGTAACAAAAATAATTTTAATTTTTTTTCATTTAACATTTTTCTTTTTTTAAGATCCTCTAACTCTATCTTTGCCAAATCTTTCATTTCTTGATCTGATCCAGAGTCATTTAATATTTTTTCTAGATCTTTTACTGTTTCATCGAAGGATAAATACTGCTTAGCGGTATCCAAAATTTCATTTAGATCTGAATATTCTTTTGAAATTTTAGCGAAATTTTTATCTATTTTGTCTGATGATAGTATGTTCTCCAATAATCTATGCTTAGAGACAATTTCTCTTACTTTATCAACCGGTATCATTATTTATTTTTTATTTAAAATTTCGGCTTCTTTTTTTTCTATAAGTGAAACCACTTGAGATATTATTTCTTCATTTTTTATCTTTTTGTTTTGGATGCCATTTAAATACAACATGTTGCTGTTTTTTCCTCCACCTGTTATACCTATTTCTGTTTGTGAGGCTTCGCCAGGTCCATTAACAACACAACCTATTATAGATAGTGTAATTGGTGTTTTAATATGTGCTAACCTTTCCTCAAGTTTTTTTACAGTTTCTATAACATTAAAGTCTTGTCTTGCACATGACGGGCAAGAGATTATTTTAACTCCTCTAGACCTTAAATTTAAGGATTTTAAAATTTCATTTCCTATTTTAATTTCCTTTACTGGATCATCGGATAAAGATACTCTTAAAGTGTCACCTATACCCTCAAGTAATAAAACTCCTAAACCAATAGATGATTTCACGCTGCCTGGTATAAAGCTACCGGACTCAGTAATACCCAAATGAAGCGGATAATCTGTTTTTTTTGACAGTTGCCTATATGCTGCAACTGACAAAAAAACATCGGAAGACTTTACGCTAATTTTGATCTGGTCGAAGTTATTATCTTCTATTAACTTTATATTTCTAAGAGCACTGTCAACTAAAGCTTCTGGACAGGGCTCTTTGTATTTTTCAAGAAGATCGTGTTCTAGGGACCCAGCATTTACACCAATCCTTATTGAACAGCCATTATATTTTGCTGAACTAATAATTTCTTTTAATTTATCTTTGTTCCCAATATTACCTGGATTTATTCTCAAACATTTTGCACCATTATCTGCCGCTTCCAAAGCTCTTTTGTAATGAAAATGAATATCAGCAATTATAGGTACTTTAGAATGTTTGCATATTTCTTTTAGAGCTTTAGTAGAGCCTTCATCAGGGCAGGATACTCTAACTAAGTCTGCTCCCTCATTCACAAGATCTTCAATTTGTATAATTGTATCTTTGATATTGGTCGTAAGTGTATTGGTCATTGATTGCACTGATATGGGATTTGATCCACCAACTTTAACATTACCTACACTAATTTCTTTAGATTTTCTTTTTAAAATATCTCTGTAAGGTCTTAGGTTCATAAATTATTACTTAATTTAAATTCTTCATGGAGTATTTCAACAGATTTTTTTAAGTTTTTTTTGTTAATTAAAACAGATATTTTAATTTCAGAAGTGGATATAACTTCTATGTTAATTTTTTCTTTTGCTAAAGCTTTAAACATTCTATAAGTAATTCCTGGTGTAGTAATCATTCCTACACCAACAATTGATACTTTTGAAACGTTTTTATTTATGACTAACTTTTTAAATTTGATCGATTTATTATTTTCTAATAATCTTCTGGTTTTTGTTAAATCCTCTAATTTAGTAGTGAATGTCAAATCTGTTTCTCTGCTGTCGGCTGATATATTTTGAACGACCATGTCTACGTTTATTGAACTTTCGTAAAGAGGCTTAAAAATAGACGCTGCAACACCTGGTTTATCTTTTATTCCTATTAAAGTCAATTTTGAGTCATTTCTAGTAAATGAGATTCCTCTTATTGTATTTTTACCATAAATATTTTTTTTTCTTGTTATAGTGGTGCCAGTTCTTTTTGAAAACGTAGATCTCACGTCAATTTCGATTCTGTTAAGTCTTGCTTCTTGAATTGATGTTGGCTGCATAACTTTTGCTCCAAGTGATGCCATTTCTAACATTTCCTCATAAGATATTTTGTCTATTTTTTTTGCTGCGTTAGTTAAATTAGGATCGGTTGTAAAAACACCTTCAACGTCTGTGTAAATTATACATTTCTTTGCTTTAAAAAATTTTGCGCACAGTATTGCGCTTGTATCTGAGCCACCTCTTTCTAGTGTTGTTATCCTAAAATCGGAGTTTACTCCCTGAAATCCTGTAACTATTGGTATGCCTCCTGATTTAAGATAACTTAGCAATTTATTTTTTTTATTTTAAATATTCTTGACGCACAATGATTACCTTTTGTTAAAATTGGTAATTGCCATCCCAGCCAAGATCTAGACTTAAAGCCTAGTTCATCAAGTTTACCGGCTATTAAAGCACATGAAATTTGCTCTCCAGTTGATAAAATTACATCTTTTTCATCGTTAGGAAAGTTCTTTGAAATTTTTTTTGTTTTTAGTAATAATTGGTTTGTAACACCGCTCATAGCTGAAGATACGACGATCACTTTATATTTTTTATTTATGTATGAAATAATTATTTTAGCTACTTTTGCAATTTTTTTAAGGGTTCCAACTGAAGTCCCACCAAATTTTAAGACAATTATTTTCATTGCTATATTTTATATAAATTTTATATTTAGATAAATATTATCATAAATAAAAAGACAACTATCAATGAAAAACATTACTGTTAATAAAAAAGAAATTGATAAATTTTCAAGATTAGCCTCAGAATGGTGGGATCCTAACGGAAAGTTCAAACCATTGCATAAATTTAATCCTGTTAGACTGAATTACATTAAAAGAAGTATTTTAAATAAATTAAAAAAAAAAAAACAATAGTGACTCTCTTAAAAATATAAAAATTTTAGATATAGGTTGTGGAGGAGGGTTGCTTTGCGAACCTTTGTCAAAATTAGGTGCAAAAGTGATTGGCATAGATGCCTCAGAAAAAAATATTAAAATTGCGAAAACTCATGCAAGGAAAAGTAAATTAAAAATAAATTATTATTGTGCCTCCCCAGAAAATTTTATTTCTAAAGAAAAATTTGATGTCATTTTAAATATGGAGATTGTAGAGCACGTTGAAGATGTAAATTTATTTTTAAAAGAAAGCTCAAAATTTTTAAAAACGAATGGAATTATGTTTATTGCAACTTTGAATAAAACATTAAAATCTTATGTATTTGCAATATTGGGCGCTGAATATATTTTAAGATGGCTACCAATTGGCACTCATGATTGGAATATGTTTATATCACCTGATAATCTTGTGCAAATATGTAGAAAAAACTCTTTATCTTTAGATGAAATTCTTGGTGTAAAATACAATATTATTTCTGGAGATTGGAATCTTTCTAATGACGATAATGTAAACTATATGGCAAGGTTTAGAAAAATTTAATTATTTTTATTATCTATCCAAGGAAATATCTGGGTCTCGATACCCTCTTCATGTAATTCTGTAATCTGTTTTTTTGTTGCATTTCCATAGACTCCCTTAGTTTCTTTTTTACCGTTATAATGCAGATACCTAGCTTTGTATACAAAATCGTTTCCAACATTTTCAAAATTGTCTTTAATAAAGTTTTGAAATCTCAAAAATTTTTTTTTAATTTCTTGTTTTTTTTTTATTTTTTTTCTCTCTATGTATTTTAAACCTAGTACATTAGGAGCCATTAAAGTTTTTTTAATCTCTCTTGAATTGCAAAAAAGACAGTTAAGATATTGTTTTTTTTTTAGTTTCTCGTATTCGTTAGACGATGAGAGCCAACTATCAAATGATTTGGTGCAAGAATTACATTTTAATCTATATTTAATCATTTTTCAACTTCTGTAGTCTGAATTGATTTCTAAATATTTTTTTGTGAAGTCCATTGTGTAGCAGGTAAAGTTTTTTTTACCCAAATTAATATCTACTATAATATTTATATTATCATTTTTCATATATTCCTTGAGGTTATGTTCCGAATAATTTTTGGCAACTTGTCCTTTTTCAAAAACTTTGTGTTCACCAAACATTAAATTTATAGAATTGACATTTAAATCAACATCATTTTTTCCAACAGCCATCATTATTCTTCCCCAATTTGGATCTTCTCCTGCAACTGCAGCTTTAACCAAAGCGGAATTAGCAATTGAAAAAGCAATTTTTTTTGCATCTTCTTCACTTTTGCATTTCAGCACATCTATTTTGATAAATTTTGATGCACCCTCTCCATCGCTTACTACTCTTTTAGCTAAATTCAATAATACATTATTCACTGATTTATCGAAATCTTTTAATTTTGTATCATTAATGTTTGTTATATTTTTATTTTTTGCAACTCCTGTGGAAAAAATTGTTATCATATCATTTGTACTTGTATCCCCATCACATGTAATTGCGTTAAATGTGTTGTTTATATTTTTTTTTTAAATTTTTTTTAAAATACTAGAGGATAGATTTGCATCTGTAAAAATATAAGCAAGCGTTGTTGCCATATTTGGAAAAATCATGCCCGATCCTTTTGCAATGCCATAAATTTTAACTTTTGTATTACCTATTTTACATTCCTCCATCGTTATTTTTGGTTTTAGGTCTGTAGTGAGCATGCCCATAGCAGATTTAATCCATAAATATTTATTTTGCGTATATTTTATTTTATCAACTAGACTTTTTATAGATGATTTAATTTTTGTAAGAGGAAATGGTTCCCCTATCGTACCCGTGCAACCAAATATAATCTCTCTAGAAGTTACTTTTTTAGGATTATCTTCATCTAATTTTTGTTTATGTGTTAATAACTTTGCTGTCTCTTCTGCAATCTCCTTTAAAGAATTATAACCCTTTAGGCCAGTTAAACAATTTGCATTACGTGCATTAACCATAAGTGCTTTGATTTTTTTACTTTTAATTGACATATTCCACTTAATGTTTTCTGAAATTATTTTTGACTGCGTATACACAGATGCATACTCAGCACCATTTCTGAAATAAAAAAGGACAAGATCATCTCGGCTGTTGTTGTATAAATTTGCCGATGTCACTGAAATTGATAATCCATCAAGGTGATCTAAGTCTTGAAAGTCTGCCATTTTTGACCTGTCTTTTTTAGAAATCAAGAAATTGGTTAAATTTATCGCCATATGTTTAAATTTATTAGTTAATGACTATATAATTATTTAAATATTAATGTATATGAAAAATTAAAAAATGCTAAATCCAATAAGTTTTATCAGTAAAATATTTAAAAGCAGCAATCAAAATCAGATTGATAAAATCCAATACCTCTTAAGCAGGATAAATGATCTTGAAAAGGAAGTTTCAGAGTTAGATGACAAAGATTTTCCTTTTAAAACAGACAGTTTAAAATCTAAACTAAAAAAAGGGTCCTTTAGCGATGATATAGTGTGTGAGGCTTTTGCGCTAGTAAGAGAAGCTTCTAAAAGACAAAGAGGAGAAAGACATTTTGATGTTCAAATATTAGGAGGAATAGTGCTACATCAAGGCAAAATTGCTGAAATGAAAACTGGTGAAGGCAAAACTATTACAATTGCGTTAGCTGCTTATTTAAATTCACTATCTGGAAAAGGGGTTCATGTTGTAACCGTCAATGATTATCTTGCTAAAAGAGACTGTGAAGATATGTCAAAAATTTATAATTTTCTAGGAGTTAGTTGTGGTTTTATTAATAATTACCAAGATGATGAGGAAAGATTAAAAAACTATAATTGCGATATTACTTACGCTACTAATAGTGAACTAGGTTTTGACTATCTAAAAGACAATATGAAACTTTCGTTAAGTCAAATTGTTCAAAAAAGTCAAAATTATGCTATAGTTGATGAAATTGACTCTTGTTTAATAGATGAAGCAAGAACACCATTGGTTATTTCTGGACAGGCTGAGGACACAAGTAAGCAATATAAATCTATAAATAATTTCGTGAAAAATTTAAAGTCATCTGATTACGAAATAGACGAGAAAGATAGAAACATAATACTTACAAATAGTGGTATTGATAATATAGAAAATATTTTAGGCAATATTGGAATTCTAAAGAATAATAATTTTTATGATCCAGCTAATCTTCATATTGTTCACCATGTAAATCAAGCTTTAAAAGCAAACTTTATTTTTAAAAAAGATAAAGATTATGTTTTAGTTGATAGTAAAATTAAAATCGTAGACGAATTATCTGGTAGAATATTGGAAGGAAGAAGATATGGAGACGGGCTACACCAAGCAATAGAGGCAAAAGAAAATGTTGATATTGAAATAGAAAATCAAACACTTGCTTCAATTACTTATCAAAACTATTTCAAACTCTATGAAAAGCTTTCAGGGTGTACAGGGACAGCTTTAACTGAGAGTCAAGAATTTATCGAAATATATAATTTAAATGTTGTATCAATTCCGACCAATAAAAAAATGATAAGGAAAGATTTAAATGATAAAATTTTTAGAACAGAGGTTGAAAAACAGAAAGCAATAGTAGATTTAATAATTGAATGTAACAAAAAAGGGCAACCAGCTTTAGTTTTTACATCTAGTGTAGATAAATCAGAAATATACTCCGAACTATTAAGGAAAAAGAAAATCAAACATACTGTTTTAAATGCAAAAAATCATGAGAAAGAAGCTGATATTATTGCAAATGCAGGAAAGTTAAATTCTTTAATAATAACAACAAGTATATCAGGTAGAGGGGTTGATATTCAGCTTGGAGGTAAAAAAATTATCGAAAATAATACAAAAAATATTCAATTAGATGATGAGAAAAGTAAGGTTAAATCTTTAGGAGGTTTATATGTTATTGGCACCGAAAGAATGGAATCCAGAAGAGTGGATAATCAAGCTAGAGGTAGATCTGGAAGACAGGGAGATGAGGGAAGCTCGATTTTTTTTGTTAGTTTAGAAGATGACTTAATGAGAATATTTGGGTCAGAGTCTATAAATAATATGTTAGAAAAACTTGGACTAAAAGATGGTGAAAGTATTGACCACCCTTGGATTAATAAAGCACTTGAAAGAGCTCAGCAAAAAATTGAGGCAAGAAATTTTGATATAAGAAAATCACTTTTAAAATTTGATAATGTGCTCAATGATCAAAGGCAAGTCATATTTAATCAGAGAAAAGAGGTTTTAAGCATTAAACAAATAAATCAATTCATAAATAAAATGCTGTATGATGAGGTTGATGAAGTATTTAAAGTCAAAAAAAAATCTATAAATCCTGAAAAAGATAAAGTTTTAAAAAGTAAATTTGAGATTTTACTGCAAAACAATGATAAAGATTATATTCACAAAATTTTTTCATCTGATCAAAATGAGATAAAAAAAACAATAGAACAAGTATTTTTTGAAAAGAGAGAACAAAGAATTTCAGTTTTATCTACGGACGGTAATAATGAACTCGAGAGAAAAATATTTTTACAAATTATTGATTTAAATTGGAAAAATCATATTCAATATTTAGAGCAACTAAGACAAGTAATTGGTTTAAGATCTTACGGGCAAAGAGATCCTTTAATTGAATACAAAAAAGAGTCATTTGAGCTTTTTGAAAAATTATTAGAAAAAATAAGACAAGATACAATATATTTGTTATTAAATATTAAAGTTGCTAATCAAAATCAGATAAAAAAAAAACAACAAAATATTCTGAAAATTCCAATAATCCTAAATGTCTATTAGTTATAAAAAAAGATCAAAAGATTTCAAGGAACGACAGATGTGAGGCAACTGGAAAAAAATATAAAAACTGCTGTGGATCTTTATCTCAAGTACAATAAGGATAAAAACGAAACTGCAATAGTCAATATTATTAAAAAAATTAAAGTTTTTTTTTTCCAAATCTTATTTTTCACATAAAATATTTTATTTAGACCTTCAGAGAATAATTGATCTGATGACAATGTTCCGGTAGAAAGACCTCTTTCTCTGCCAATATTTAAAAATTTATTTTTTCTATGTTCTATTATATCTTGTCTAGACATAGTTGTTAATTCACCTAAACTTCTACTAATAGATTTTTTTACTTTTAAAAGAATATCGTCTTTGTCTCTATGAGCTCCACCACTAGGTTCCATAATAATTTCATCAATTATTTTTAGTTCAAGTAAATCTTTTGACGTAAGTTTCATTGCGGTAGCTGCTTCTAAAGTTTTCGTAGGATCCCTCCACAATATGGACGCACATCCCTCTGGCGAAATTACAGAATATATTGCATTTTCAAACATTAATATTTTATTGGATGATGCTAAAGCAATTGCTCCTCCAGATCCACCCTCGCCTATTATTATTGAAATAGTTGGAACACCTAAAGACAAAGAGCTCTCAATTGATTTTGCTATTGCTTCCGCTTGTCCTCTTTCTTCAGCACCAACACCTGGATATGCGCCAGGTGTATCAATAAATATTATAACTGGTAAACCGAATTTATCAGCAATTTTCATTAATCGTATAGATTTGCGGTATCCTTCAGGTCTCATCATTCCAAAATTTCTCTCAATTCTAGTATTAAGATCGTTTCCCTTTTCTTGTCCAATAACCATAACTGAATGACCCTCAAAATTTGCTAGTCCTGCAATAGAAGATTTATCTTCTCCAAATAATCTATCTCCAGACAAAGGGAAAAAATTAACAAAAAGATTATCAATAAAAAATTTTGATTTTGGTCTATCCTCGTGTCTAGCAACCAAAGTTGTTTGCCAAGGGTCAAGGTTTGAGTAAATATCCTCTAATTTTTTATCAAGATCAAATTGTAATTTATCAATTTTAGCAGTATCTACAGTTGATATACCCTCATTATTATAAGGATCTTTTAATTTATCTATCTCTGATTCAATATTTTTAATTTCTTTTTCAAAATTTAAGTAGTTTTTCATATACAATAATATTCATTATATTCTAAAAAAGGCAATATAATGATTGTTATAATTTTAACGTAAATAATCCTTGTAAATGCAGAATTAAATAAAATATTATAACTTAATGAATAAAATTAAAAATGAATATCAATCAGTTGGAAAGTTGTTTGTAAGTAAAGTTTTATATAATTTTGTAAATAAGGAGCTTTTAGCAAAAACAAAAATTAAACCAAAACTGTTTTGGCACGGATTAGATAAGTCCTTTTACTATTTAAGAGGAAAAAATGAAAAGTTGCTACAAATTAGAAAAGATTTACAAAATTCTATTGATGAGTGGCATTTAAAAAATAAAAGAAAAAAATTTAATACAAAAAATTACAAAAAATTTCTTTTAGAAATTGGATACCTAAAAAAAAAAACAAGCAACTTTAAAATACAAACTAAAAACGTTGATGACGAAATTGCAAAAATACCGGGACCTCAATTGGTGGTACCTATATCTAACGCTAGATACGCTTTAAATGCAGCTAACGCTAGATGGGGAAGTTTATATGATGCGCTTTACGGGACAGATGCTATTGGTTCAGTTAAATTAGATAATAGATATAATCCTGTGAGAGGTGGAAAAGTAATTAGATATTGTAGAGATTTTCTAGATGAAGTATTTCCTTTAAAAAATGGTTCATGGAAAAAGCTGAATACTCTAAAGATAATTAAAAATAAACTAATATTAAAAATAGATAATAAAAATATTAAACTTAAAGACCCAAAACAATACAAAGGATACAGATCTGATAAGAAAAAATTAAAAGGCGTATTATTTGTAAATAATAGACTTCATGTCGAACTAATTATAAATCCATATGCTTTTAGTGCTAACAACGATCCGTTGGGTCTTAGTGATCTAGTAGTTGAATCAGCCGTTTCCACGATAGTTGACCATGAGGATAGCGTGGCAGCAGTTGATGCTGAAGATAAAGTTTTAGGATACAGAAATTGGTTAGGATTAATGAAAGGAGATTTAAAAGTAAAATTCGAAAAATTGGGAAAAAAATATGAAAGATTTTTAAATTCGGATAGGAATTACATTTCATCTAGTGGTAAAAATATTAAATTACATGGGAGAGCTTTACTTCTAAACAGAAATGTGGGCCACCTAATGAAAACCCCTGCTATTCTTTTTTCAGACAAATCCCAAGTTCCAGAGGGTATCTTAGATGCATTTATAACCTCTGCAGCTTGTCTTCATGACTTAAGTAGAAAGAAAAATTCAAGAACAGGCTCAATTTATATTGTTAAACCAAAAATGCATGGTCCTGATGAGGTTGCTTTTGCGGATGAAATTTTTTCAAAAGTTGAAGATGTTTTAAAACTAAAAAAAAATACGATAAAGATTGGAATAATGGATGAGGAAAGAAGAACCAGCTCAAATTTAAAACAATGTATAGAAAAAGTTAAAAAAAGAGTGGTTTTTATTAATACAGGTTTTCTGGATAGAACTGGAGATGAAATGCACACATCAATGGAAGCAGGTCCAATGATGAAAAAGGGTGACATGAAAGATTCTGATTGGATAAAAGCATATGAAAATAACAATGTAAAAATTGGATTGGAATGTGGATTTTCAGGAAAAGCTCAGATTGGAAAAGGAATGTGGGCTGCACCTGACAAAATGCAAGATATGTTAATTCAAAAAATTGGACATCCAAAATCTGGAGCAAATTGCGCCTGGACACCTTCACCAACTGCAGCAACCCTTCACGCAATGCATTATCAAAAAATAAATGTCTTTAATGTTCACAAAAAAATAAAAAAAATATTAAAATTTGATTTAGATAAATTGTTGTCCATACCAATTATATCTAAACCAATTTGGAATTTAGACGATATAAGAAATGAGTTAGAAAACAATTGTCAAGGAATTTTAGGTTATGTTGTAAGATGGATCAACAGTGGTGTGGGTTGTTCAAAAGTTCCAGATATAAATAACATTGGATTAATGGAGGATAGAGCAACTTTGCGAATTTCATCCCAACATATTGCAAATTGGCTTCATCATAAAATATGTAATAATGTTCAAGTTTTAGAAACCTTGAAAAAAATGGCAAAAATAGTGGATGATCAAAATAAAAACGATCCAAGCTATGAAAAAATGTCACCAAATTTTAACAAATCCATTGCTTTTAAAACAGCATGTGATTTAATTTTTAAAGGCAAACATCAACCTTCAGGCTATACTGAGCCTCTTTTGCATGAGAATAGATTAAAAAAAAAAATTAATCAGAATTAGAGTTTAACTTAGATCTATTTTTAAAGGCAGAAAATAAAGTACCATCATCTAAATTTTCAATTTCACCACCAACTGGTAGTCCTTGAGCTAATTTAGTGATTTTAGCACCAGTATTTTTTAAACTATCTTGGATATAGTAAGCAGTGGTTTGTCCCTCAACAGTTGCACTAGTTGCAAGTATCACTTCCTCTATACTTTCTTTATTTACCCTTTCTACCAATGAATTGATTAAAAGATCTTCCTTTCTTTGCCCTACAGATGAAATAGTTCCACCCAAAATATGAAAATATCCTTGAAAAATATTTGAATTTTCAATTGACCATTGGTCTGCA
>MDTB01154143.1_pt1 | contig 13623 bp, 13 predicted proteins | sample 811161 | NCBI WGS metagenome assembly MDTB01 (sample SAMN05326650, study PRJNA326480) | marine metagenome | isolation source: seawater | place: Mediterranean Sea | collected 2009
GATTCTGATTCCGATTCTGAAGAATTTGTAAACAGAGATGATACTTATAGCGTTGTATGTATTGATATTGGAGTTATACATTTAGGAATAGTAGCTTTTACTATAAATTCTGAAACTTTCGAATTTGAGAAAATCATTGGTTATGATCTTGTGAATATAACTACTTTTCCTCATCCTCATGGCATGAAAAAAGAAAATTGTTGTCTATGTCATACAAAAACTTTTACTGATTGGATGGAACATATTTTCCAATTTTATGCACCTATATTTGAAAATTGTACTAAAATATTAATTGAAAGACAACCACCTCAAGGTTTTGTAGTCGTGGAACAATTAATATTCTCTAAATATAGAGATAAAGCGGAATTAATACATCCCAATAGTGTACATAAATTTTTAAAAATAAATAAATATTCTTATGAGGAAAGAAAGGAAAAAGTAGAAGATATTATATTCAAATATTTAAGAAATCATCTCAAAGAAGAATTTTTATCTTTAGAACGTAGACATGATATAGCAGATGCTTTTTGTTTAGGTTTATATTGGTTATATGTTAAAAGAGAAGAACAAAAATTAAAACAAATAGAACAAAAAATGGAATATTTAAAAATTAAATATTCTCCAAAACCTAATCCTTACGAATTCGAAGAAAACATGGATTTTGAAGAATATTTATTTCAATTTAATTTTCATAATATAAATGAGAGTTCTTATAAGAAATAGGAAATCACCTTCTCGTAAGCATAGGAAATCACCTTCTCGTAAACGTAGGAAGTCACCTTCTCGTAAACGTAGGAAGTCACCTTCTCGTAAACGTAGGAAGTCACCTTCTCGTAAGCATAGGAAGTCACCTTCTCGTAAACGTAGGAAATCACCTTCTCGTAAACGTAGGAAATCACCTTCTCGTAAAAAATATTCTAATATGGATAGATCTGATAATTCAGGAAGAGGAAGAGGAGGAAGAGGAGGAAGAGGAGGAAGTGGAGGAAGTGGAGGAGGAGGAGTAAGTAGAGGAATGATTTCACATGTAAATGTACTTAGGGATCGAACGACAGGAAACGTGACCGCATATTTTTTAACAATAGGTAAGGTAAGTTATTATGTTAATCCATTTGTTATAGGAAGGGATTTAGGTGATATTAATCCTATGAATTTATTAATAAGGTTCAATTATAGACAAACTGTTAGATCTCCAGAAATAACAAGAATTCAGTTAGAAGCAGCTGCTGCAGCTCCTGCTCTTCCTGCTCCTGCTGCAGCTCCTGCTCCTGCTGCAGCTCCTGCTCTTCCTGCTCCTCCTGCAGCTCCTGCTGGACTTGCTACACCATTAAGATTATATGGAAATATTAATGCATGGTCTCTTGGATATCTAGTTAAATACAAAGGTAGATCTAGCACACGGGATATGGCTAACGAGAAAGGAAGTAATTATGTAATAGCACAAGAAGAATTTGCTAGAGATATGCCAGTTATAACAACAATTTTAAATGAAGAGTTAGAAAGTTTTGATGAAAATTTAAAGGAAACATTAATAGATTTTTTAATAGAAATTTTATATGTTTTTAATGATCGTGTTAATAAACCAGATCAAATACCTGGCATTTATAGTTTATTTAGTCATTATATAGTAGGTAGAATATTAATGGACGCTGGATATAGAAATGTGGCTCATTCTCATCAACAGAGCACTGATTTAAAATTTACAAATCGAGATGGTCAAGATTCTGTATGTGAAGTAAAAACACTAGCAAAGGAAACTGGAATTCCGAGAGAAGTAATTGGAGGTACGATAGAGGGACTAACAAGATTACAACGAAATAATAATATTTTAGCAGTGGTTTTACCAAGTGCTAATTATGTTATATTATATAATCCTACAATACTTAGTCTCGAACGTAAAAAAGGGAAAAATATGATTATTTTGAATGAAAGCGCTATTTTGGATACATATCCTATTACACCGTATGCAAGAAGAACAATTATACGATATATTTTGTCAAGATTAGAAGTAATAATTGAAAGATTAGAGAAAAGTATTTTCCCAGGTATTCGATATATATATTATAATTTATATAGACCTGAAATAATAAAACAAATACTTTCTACATGGGAAAATTTTTATTAATTTCCTTAGTTAAATTACTAATTTTATCTGCTATAGTACTACATTCAAAACATAATACACATGTTTTACGAATATAATCTGTTCTTTTTAAACATCTAGCACAAAGAAATTGAGGTATTCCATCTAGAAGACCTCCATCAAAACCATTACCTAATATATTTTCAATCATATTAAAAATAAAAAAAGATTTTTGTAAGGGTAACATCTCCACAAGAAGATTATTATCATCTGCTTGAATTAAAGAATCTATCATAGAATTCATATTAAATATAATTTCGGTGGATTTATTTTCAGACCATAAATTATTATTTGAAATATCAAATAGTGCATTTTTTAAAACAGGAGTAATTAAATGTGAACCATATAATGGACATCCATTATAGTTTAACTTAATTAATGAGGAATTATCATTTTCATTATTAATATTAGATGTTAAAAAAATCCATATTTTAGATAAAGCAGAAATACGAATATTATCCCATTTAAACTCAGATTCAAAGTTTCTTTTTGGTTTTAATTGTGATAGTCTTAAATTCAATAATTTTATTTGATTAGATTTTTCTAATAGATCATTATCATATAATACTTTAGATGTAAGTAAAAATTTTTCCATTTATTTATATAAATGGAAAAATTATTTAAACCATTACCAAATAATAGGTTCTTTATTTATACTGATTAATTTTTTATTAATACTACTAAAATGACGATTTCCAAACCAACCTCCTCTATTAGCAGATAAAGGACTGGGATGAGAAGCACATAGAACATAATGATTATTATTAGGATTTATTAACTTTTGTTTTTTTTGAGCATATTTTCCCCATAAACAAAAAATTAATTCTGATTTCTCATCAGAAATTTTTTTTATAATATTATTTGTAAAATTTTCCCAATATTTTATATGAGAACCTGGTTTACCATGTTCCACAGTAAGAGATGAATTTAATAATAAAACTCCCTGTTCAGCCCAAGAAATAAGATCAATACTAGAATTCATATTACCAATATCTGTTTCAATTTCCTTTTTTATATTCCTTAATGAAGGAGGTATTTTAGAGTTATGTGGAACTGCAAAACAAAGTCCTGTAGCTTGATTAGGTTGATGATAGCAATCTTGTCCAATAATAATAACTTTTATATTATTTTCTGTACATAATTCAAAACACTTATAAATATTTTCTCTTTCCGGATATATTTTAGTTGAACAATTCAGAAAAATGTTATCTATAATTTCATTATTAAAGAAATCTTTCCACATGATTATCTTAATTTTAAAATCTATTTTTAATTAAAAATAGATTTTAAAATTATAAATGATATCTGAAAGAGAAGATCCTATTACATTAATTAACGGACAAAAAATTAGTAAAAATTATTCAAAAAAATACAATAAAATATATGTTCGAGAAGATACATATACTGATAATTTTTATGAAACACAACAAGAACGTAATCGTATTTTAAATTATAAGTCAAAACCGTGTCCCATTGATTTTCCAGAAAGACTAAAACAATATTGGGATGGAAATTTAGAATATAGTTTAACACCTTATCAAACTGGTTGGAATTTGGTATCCAAGAAAAAAAAATAATTATATTCTATTAATAATCACTACATCTACCTTTTCTTTCCCAATCTCCAAATCTAGTAGGTTCTGGTAATTTACCTCCTCTTAAAGGTCCTCCCCATTCAATATCCTTAAAAATAGTTTTGATAAACATTTGTTCATAATCAAGATCATCTTCTTCTACATTGTATTCTTGTGATATTTTTTTATTCGAAATAATATTATGAATAGAAGAAGTTAAAATATTTCTACAGAATAATTTATTATAAGGTTTAATTCTTATACTTAGAAGAACAAAAGACTTCATATTCAATATTTTATTATTAATAATTAATTTAATCAATTTTATTAATCTTTTTAATGATAACTTAAAAATTAATTTATCTTACTATATACATGAGGCATCCTTATTATATATCTAATGAATATCGACCTGTATTTAGAGGATTTATTATAAAAGAAATATTACCTTTTATACCTTTTTTTTGTATTTTTCAATTATATTCATGTTTAACAGATTCAAACATAAAACTTATTCTGTATAAAATTATACATTTATTTAGCATAATTTACAATTTAAAATGTTCAGATTATTTCCATAATAGTGATTTAGACACAAAAAGTTTTCTTTATTTTGAAAAATTCAATTATGAATTAAAATGGTTTAAGAATGATTTATTAGGTATATCTTGTGTTTTTTGTAGTAATTATTTTATATGGACCAAAAAATGTTCATATTTTAATATATTTGAACATTTTACTATCATATCGACATTTTTATTAATATACTATTTTTCTAACTATATTAAAATACATAATGATAAATATAATAAAATAATCAAAAAAATTTTTATGTTACAATATTTATTATTAGGTAAATTTGTGTTATACCAATATCAAAAAAAATATTATAAATTTGTACGAAATATATATTCTATATATAGCACAGGAATATTTTTCTATTTATTATGTGATAAATTAATTAATAATCTATATTTCAGAAATCACGATATTTTCCATTTTTTTATTATTATGGGTCATATATATTCTTTAATTTATACCATATTCTAAATTATAACATTGTTTAAAGATAAATTATACAAAATAGGAAAAATGAAAACAGCTTTTTTATGTTCAAAGAAAATATACAGAAATAGAAAACAAATAAAAATGTTATCCAATCCATTACCTGGAGTGGAAATTGGAATACCTTTAATTTTAACACAAAATATATTTACTAATTTACATTATGATTATGATATTACAACAGTTAATAATATTTTTACACAATTTTGTTTAGGATATTTTTGTTATGGTACCGATCGTTTTCTTGATTCTTTAGATAATAAAGTAGATATAATAGATAGAAAAAAAATTTTGTACGACTATTATGATAAAAATAGACCTACAATTATGATTTCATTATTATTATCATATTTATATTTATTATATGTTTTTCAATCTCAAAATGAAACAATACCATTTGAAATATTATTAACCAGTACTTTACTTTATAAACCTTTTAAACAAAATTATGGTGAATTTAAAGCTTTTTATCTCGCTTTATTATGGACTACAGCAAGTGTCATTATACCTTGTGTAACTCATGATCATAATTATGAGATATTTAAGTATCCATTAGATTACTTACCATGTTTTTTTTCAATATATGGCGGAACTACAATAGGTGATATGCTGGATATTGAAGAAGATAAAAGTAATAATATTACCACTATTCCTGTTCGTTTCGGATCAAAAAAAGCGTATACTCTAGTTTTATTTTCTATAACATTATCTAATTTTTTAATAACATTAAACCCAAATTTTTCTCATAGATTTTTTATTAATTCTTTGTTTGAAATACAAAATACAGGAACATTATTAATTCCTTTTTTCCAAAATATTTCTTTAACATAATTTTCTAAAATAATATTTAAAGAAAATAAATGGAAAAAGATTTGAAGGATTCTAATAAAGATGCTTTATTGGTTAATAACCATGAATGGCATCCTCAACAAGAATCTATATTACAATCTTGGGCGCAAACAGCTACTATATATTCTTTAATGCACGATCAAGCTCATCGTAAATTTAAAATACAAACTTTAGCTTTTACTATTCCAGTTATTGTTATATCATCAATAACTGGAACAGCAAATTTTGCTACAAATGAATTTGATCCTGAACACAGATATAAATTATCTATGATAATAGGTTGTATGAATTTAGGAGCAGGATTAATAACTACTCTAGCTCAATTTTTACGTGTTAATGAACTTTGTGAAGGACATCGTCAAGCTTACGTAGCATTTAGCAAATTTGCAAGAAATGTATCTATTACTTTAAGCTTACCTCTTTATGACCGTCCTACTTGTGGTACAGTATTTTTAGAATCTTGTCGTCAAGAATATGATAGATTATTAGAACAAACACCTGTTGTACCCACTAAAATAATTAGTAAATTCAAAAAAGAATATTCTCAATATAAACTTAATGTTCCATGTTTTGGATTTATTCCTACACAAGTATATAGTCCAAGTGTAGATGCTGTAACAAAGCAAGAAACAATAAATAATGTAAGAAATTCTTTATTGCGTCTTAAATCCATACATCATATAGATAGTGATACTGAAGAAAAAATAATGGAAAATCTAGGAGATATAGAAATGCAAAAATTAAGTGATGATTTCAGTGAAAATAGTGGTAGTACGTGTTGTCCGAAAGATATGTGTCAATAATTATTTCCTTGAAATATAACTTAAAGCAAATTTTTTACCTATACGTTCTCTAATTGTAGGTTTATGTCTTCTAATTTTATATAAATTATGCCACATACTACCTACAAAATTTATTTTTTTTTTGAAATAAAAAACAGAACTTGGTTTTGATAATTCTAAATTTCTGTATTCAAAAGAAACTTTAGCTAATGGTTGAAATGTATCTGCATAAACCAAACTTTCGTCATAGTATAATTTATCTAATATACCATCCTTATAAAAAATATTATCGGTATATTTTAATAAACTATCATCTAATTTACAAATAGTATCATTTTCGTTTGTATCAAATTGAACAGTTAAATTTAATTGATTTAATACAGAAAAAGATTTTATTTCATAATTGTCATCAAGTTTTATAAAAGAACATATTTTATTCTTTTCTGGTAGTTTAATTAAAGAAATTGGATCCATTGATTGACCATTTGTAATATAATCAATAATAAGAGTACCATAATTACCATTTCCATCAATAATATAAGTATTAATTTCACATCTTGTTACTTCTTCATTAGTTAAAAAAATTGAACTAGTGCAATTATAAACATTAATACTTAAATAATAATCTTCTTTGTCGTCGTTTAAAATTTTAATTGGAACTAATTCTAAACTATCATTATATCGATGTATATAATTACTTAATTTACACACATCATTAGCATGTAAATTATAGTTAATATACGTACTGGTTTCTTTTACTTCTAAAGGAACTAATAAATTAGATTCTAGGAAAGGATTATATATTATTTGTGGAATTCCTAATAATAAAGTTTTATATACAGTTTTTAAAATTCTAGATGGATTAACTAACATTTTATATCTTAAGATATAAAATTTTAAACTCACTTATTATATAATTATTCTAAAGGACTATTTGCAAAAAGTCCGTTTTCTTTATTTTTATTATTTGAAGAAGGTATAAAACAATCTTCATCTTCAACAACTTCAACAACTTCAACATCTTCATTTTCACCAATAAATTCATTAATTATAGAAGCCACTTGCTCATGATATTCGTATAATTTTTCAATATCTCTGTCTTCAACACCTTTACTAATTGTATTATGCATAATATCAGACCATTGACTATCTAAAATATCTGTATGTCCATGATTAGGAAATTCTTCAATTGATAAATGTACATTTTTATTTACAAGATGTTTAGGTTCAGCAGCAAACCATAATAAAAAAGGAATTTTCTTTTCAGAGAAAGGTTCCCATTTTGATGACCTCATCGCTTTTATAGTTTTTAATTCTTCAATATGTCTAAATTTTGGAAATTCTATATTATCACCAAACCATCCAAAAAAAGGGACAAAATTAGAAACAGAAGGTAATTCTACTCCTTTTACTGGATCTAACAGAACTACCTTTTTTATTTTTTTGTTCCAATTAGTTACTTTTATTAAATTTTGTAAAGAACTAGAATGACCTACTAGTAATGTAGAATCATATTCATCAACTAATGTATCTAACACTTCTTTATTAGCTTCTAAATTATTACTAGCTACATGGACAGAAATATTTTTTGAACTTAATTGTGTTAAAAAATTATTATAAATATCTGAAGTAATATAACTATTTCCCCCAGTAAAAAATAATATACTTTTACTGGGTAAAACATTTTTAGGTTCATATATTTTAATTTTTCCCATACCAAAGTCTTTATTATAAATTCTAGGAGAAAATGATGATACTAAACTTAATATTGTAAAAAATATATTGATAATTTTCATTTTATAGTATACTTTTTTTTTTTAGATTTTAAAAAAATGATTACAATAAGAAGAAATAATTATGATAAAAAAAATTTTAATTTTATTAACACTTTCTATTATTCTAGTAAGTTCTTATAGTCCTGGCAATGTTAAATTATGTCAAATTATGGATAAAGTTCCTATATCAAATGAAGAAATAGTTAAAACATTCACATCTTTTTTACCTAAAGCAGATAACATTGGTCATAGAATTTTACATTTAAATGAAATTGTAATAAATGGTGTTTTAAATTATGATAATGTTCCAATGGAAATAAAAAAACCTATAGTTATGAAAATAATAGAATTATCACAACAAGGAGACGAGACAGGAGGAATGATTTTACAATTTTATCATGACGTAATAAATTGTTTATTGTAAAAATATAAAAAATTGATTTTTAATACAAAGCATATTAAAAAAAAATATATTAAATTATAAATGGCTAGTACTCAAGAATTCCAAAAAGATCCTGATTTTTATGATTCTATTAAAAAATGTAAAGAAAATAACCCTAAGAAAAAAGATAAATTTAAACATAATCAAAATACGAATCCTAGATATCAACATTTCACTCAGACTCATTTTACGGCAGGAGATGAAGAACAATTTGAGACTTACCGCGATGCAAAAACATATAATATTTGCGGAAAAAAAATTGATGATACTTCAAATATTTTTAATACTTTTAAACTCATACCAGAATGGATTAAATATAAAAATTTAAAAGCTGATTGTGTAATTAATACATTTAGATATTTATTTCATAAATTTAAAAAAGGTATTTTTGTAAAAATAGCAGATAATGAATTAAAAGTTTTTTTACCTTTTTCAAAAGCTTCTTATAAAAATGAATGGAGTCATTTAATCAAAATAGACCCAAAATACAAAAATATCGAAGAATTTTTACAATTCATCGGTCTTAAAAGTGGTTATACTTTTTTTAATAAGGCTTCTATAAATAAAAATAAGGAACAATGGTATAGTAATAATTGTTTATTAAGATATGATATGAAGTATATGAAATATGGTTATGCTCCAAATGAAGGAGATTCTAATATTAATATTATAAAAAATATGTTAGAAAATCTATGTTCTGAAAGAGATATACCTGATATTGAATTTTTTATTAATCGAAGAGATTTTCCTTTACTGAAGAGAAATTCTACAGAACCATATAATTATATATGGAATGACAAAAATAAACCATTAATTTCTCATAAATATGAACAATATAGTCCTATATTATCTATGGTAACAGACCCTACTTATGCAGATGTAGTTATTCCTACATATGAAGATTGGGCTAGAGTACAATCGAAAGAAAATATTTTTTTTCCTAATTCATGTACTAATTATGATACAATTTTTAATAAAGATTGGAATTCTAAAATTCCTACTGCTGTATTTAGAGGAACTAGTACTGGTTGTGGAGTAACTGTAGAAACTAATATGAGACTAAAAATAAGTAAACTTTCATCAGAAGGTAAAGTTGCTAAAGATGGAATAAAATATTTAGATGCTGGAATAACTAAATGGAATTTAAGACCTAGAAAATTAGAACAAGAGTTTTTACAAACTATTGATATAGATAGTTTGGGTTTTGGATTAGTAGAAGAAATGTCTAGAGAAGAACAATCTAATTATAAATATATAATAAATATTGATGGTCATGTTTCAGCTTTTAGAATCTCTTTAGAAATGAATATGGGTTCTGTAATTTTACTTGTGGAATCGAATTGGGAAATATGGTACAAAAAATTTTTAAAACCCTGGGTACATTATGTACCAATTAATTCTGATTTATCTGATATTATAGAAAAAATAGACTGGTGTAAAGAAAATGAAGATAAATGTGAACTTATTGTTTCTAATATACAAAAATTTTATGATAAATATTTAAGTAGAGATGGCATCTTAGATTACTATCAACAAACATTGATAGAATTAAAAAAAGAAACAGGTAATTATATTTATAATATTAAAAATCCTCTTGAAATACAACTAGAAAAAGAATTAAAAAGTTTTTCTTACACCTATCCAGAAACAGATAAAAATATTACTGACATTAACGAAATACCTTATATAACACGTTGTTATGGTCTATTACAAGGGTTACAATGGTTAACTAATTTTATTATTGATAAAGTAGCTTTTTGTAATGTTGCTATAAGAATAAAAGATTTTAATATTAAAAATAAATTAAGTCAAGTAAATTTATATTCAATAGCAAATAATAATTTTATTGTAAAATCAACAACTGATCCACAAAAAAGAAAGGAACACATACATGATGCTTTTGTAGGTATTAATGGTATAAACAATTGTCTAAAAAGTATACCTAATTTTAATTATACTTATGGATTTTATGAAGATAAAAATACTACAAATGTAATTACAGAATATATTCCAGGACTTACTTTATTTGAATATATAAATAGTCCTAAATTTGTTTTTGGAAATTATTTATTTATTTTAATACAAATTTGTTTAGCTTTAGAAGTGGCACAAAAAAATTGTGGTTTAGTTCATTGGGATTTAACTCCATGGAACATTATTATACAAGATTTAAATGAATTCAAAGTTAATGTTGATTATGTATTAAATTATAAGGAAATTTATAATGTTAAAACAAGTTTTATACCTGTAATTATTGATTATGGTAAATCTCATATTATTTATGATGATCAACATCATGGATTTATAAATATGTTTAAAGTTAGTACTATTCAAGATGTGTTAACTCTTTTAATAAAATCTGTAAGTCAAATATTATCTCATACCTTACATCCTCAAGAATTTAAAGATATTAAGTTCTTATTAAATTTTATAAGTGGAAATAAATATAGAATGCAAAAATTTGAAAATTCTTTTCAAATGAAAGAGTTTCTAAATTCTTCTAAACAATATTCGGATTTGATTACTTCTAATAAATACGAACTAGAAAGTAAAACTCCATTAGATTTGGTAAAATATATTTTAAAATTAACCAAAAATTATCCTATATTAAATTCCGTAATTTTAAGTTCTAAAAATTATAATAATTTAATGAATCATTCAAATTCCACACAAGTATTTAATTATATTTTATCTACAAGTGTAGAAGAAAAAATTAATACTTATTTACAAGTTTTTGTAAATCTTAAAACCTGTAGTATTCCTTTACCAGAAAATTTATTCTTTTTATATTATGTAGCTCAAACATTAGAGCATAACATAAATTCTGTTTATAGTAATTTACAAAATTTTTTGAAAATTATTAATAAAAATACTAAAGAATATGATAAAATATATCGAAATACTTTAAAATACATATGGAAAGTATATAAAGAAAAAATAAATTCTAATGAACATACCATTGTCAATTATAAATTAAATATTAATAATCAGTTATTAAGTTCAGAATATTCAATAGATACCTTTTTAGTACCAGAAAAAATATTATATTTACTTCATAAATCATACAAATATACTAACTTAAATGATTATAAAGATATAATAGAAATTGTACTTTTGAATAATGGTTTATATAAATTAAACGAAAAAGATAAAAATTATTATATTGATAATTTTAAGAAATTATTAGAATATAATTCTATTAGTATGTTAAATAATACAGCTAATTATAATACTTTATATTACATTTCAAAAGACATATATAGCTTAGACCAAAAATTTATAGAGGAAAGTAATGAGGAATGTTCTGTAAAAAAAAAATATTTAAAATTATACAAAGAAATATTATTTTATAAATAAAAAAAAATAATCTCTTGAACTAATAAAAATATGTTTGATACTAAATTTGTATGTACTTTGATTGCTCTTGTTATAGCTGCTTTAGCAATATGTAATTTTGAAAGAACTATAGAGATAAAAGAAAATTTTCTTTTAGGTTCAGGTGCTACTAGAGGAACAGCTATTATTTCAAATGATAATTCAGGCAAGCAACATGCTAGTAACATGAATTCATTTCAAGTAGTAGATCAATTATCACAGGCTAGTGATAATCTAGCAAGCATGGCTTTATCGGCTGGATTAGCAAGAGCAGCTAATACTCAAGATGTATTAGCTAAAACAGCTCCTCAGCAAAAAGAAAATTTTCAACATAATATTACAAAAGAACCTTTTGGATTCCAGGTTCCTCCGAATTATCAATCAATGCTTTCTCCTCGTGGAGTAGCTAATGCAGAAGGTTATCAAAATCCTAATGTTCAATATAATCCTCCACCCAATAGATTTACAGGTTATGATCAACAAGTAGAAAATTATAGCAATATGGTACAAGAAAATTTTCGTGCTGGTTCTGGTAGAATTGGACAACCTACTACTCCAGTCAATCCAGAAAGTTATAATTATGCAGGAGCAGTATTTAATGTTCCTCAATCTGGATTCAATGAATTATCTAATAATACTGGTATGACGCAACATCAATATATTGCACAACAACCTGGTTCACAGGATGTATTACCTTTAGATGGTGCTAATTTCCCTGTCCATGACATGACAGATGCAATTGGAGAACAAGTTACATTAGGTGTTAGACCTGTAACAACATTGAATAATCGTAATAGAGCACTTGGATGCCCATTACGTGGAGACTTAAATATAACAGGTTGTAATTTTGGTTGGTATAATTCATCATTATCCCAAAATCCTAGTACATCATTAAAACAAGGTGCATTAGCCGTTATGGGAGGTCAAACTATTGCGGATGGTGCTGTTCAAATGAACAATGTTAATCAAGGTATGGATGGAGCTTATAATTTCAAAAAGAATGCTCAATTAAATTCAATGGTCGGAGGTAATTATTCGCAAGGTATGTTACTTGATACTATGCAACAAGGTTATCTTGGTGCTATGCCTGATACTACTCTCACTGTTAATACAGCTTAAATAAAAATAAAAAAAATAATGTATAATAAATGCATTCAAACTATTATACATTAGATAATTCTTATAATCTCAATTTTTGGGGTATGCCATCCATACCACAAAATATTAATCCAGTTTCTATAAAAAATCCTCCTGGTATAGTTACATATTACAAAATTCCAGTTCATGGTTTTCAAACAAATACATTTCTAAAAGAAAATTTTACCAATGAAGAAAATTGTAATCCTGAAAATATCAAAAAATTTTATTCAACAACATTTAATAATGAAAATAATTGTGATAGAGCGAATTGTATATTAAGTTTATATACAAATACTCCTGGAGATAAAGGATATAAAAGTATAGGTTGTAAATCTTTTAAACAAATAATTGATAAATGTCCTCCTTATCAACAAAATAGTAATCAAAATTTATGTAATCCTAGTGAGAGTCCTAGTGAGAGTCCTAGTGAGAGTCCTAGTGAGAGTCCTAGTGAGAGTCCTAGTGAGAGTCCTAGTGA
>MDTB01048944.1_pt1 | contig 13622 bp, 11 predicted proteins | sample 811161 | NCBI WGS metagenome assembly MDTB01 (sample SAMN05326650, study PRJNA326480) | marine metagenome | isolation source: seawater | place: Mediterranean Sea | collected 2009
CTCCATCTGGACTAAAAACAAGGGAGTAAATTAAAAGTCTTTTTTTATTTATTTTTTTTGCCAAACCACTCTGTTAACATATGAGGTATAGGATAAAATAATTCGAACAACTTTTGAAGACACATTAGAGTTGCTATAATCGGATACTAGATTAAAATTTCTATTGTTACCTATATTTTGAGACATTACCTCTTCAACGCCCCTAAAAATGTTTTCTGCATGAAGACCAACCATAATAACTGAAGTCTCTTCCATTGCCTCAGGCCTTTCATGAGCTTCTCTAATGTTTAGTGCTCTAAAATTTAAGATAGAAGACTCTTCTGAGATAGTTCCGCTGTCTGATAAAACAATATAAGCATTACTTTGAAGAGCATTATAATCAATAAAACCCATAGGATCTAAAAACTGAATAAGTGGATTAGTGGTTAACTTTAATTTACTCATTTCCTTTTTTGTTCTTGGGTGTGTACTAACAATAACTGGGTAATTAAACCGAAGAGCTAGTTGGTTTAAGCTCTCTAATAAATTTTTAAAATTGGTTTCATTAGAAACATTTTCTTCCCTATGAGTAGAAACCAAAAAGTATTTTTCTTTTTTTAAGGATAATTTTTTTAAAACATTTGAGATAGATATATTCTCTTGAAAAAAAGATAAAACTTCAAACATTGGAGATCCTGTTTTTATAATTCTATCTGCCGGTAAACCCTCTTTTAGAAGATATTCACGGGCAATATCACTGTAAGTTAGATTTATATCTGCTATATGATCAACTATTTTTCTATTTGTTTCCTCAGGAACTCTTTGATCAAAACACCTATTACCAGCTTCCATATGAAAAATTGGAATCTTTCTTTTTTTGGCAGAAATTGAAGACAATGAACTATTTGTATCTCCCAATACTAAAAACGCGTCTGGTTTTAGTTTCTTTAATAAAGGATCAATTTTAATTAAAATATTTCCTACTGTCTCTGAAGAAGTTTCTCCTGCTGCTTCTAAAAAATAATCTGGCTTTCTAATACCTAGCTCTTCAAAAAATATTTCATTTAGAGTGTAATCATAATTCTGACCAGTATGAATCAATACATGATCAATTGCTGATGAAGTATCTAGAGCAGCTATGACTCTTGATAATCTTATAATTTCAGGTCTTGTACCAACGACAGTGACTACTTTTAATGGAGATAAATTTTTCATTTCTTTTTTAAAATTAAACATTTTCAAAATAAGTGTCAGAATCTTCAGGATTATAAGGCTCATTTATCCAAAATGAGGTTATTAGTTGTTCACTTCCAATATTAGTGATGCTATGCGTATACCAAATTGGCATATCAATAAAGCCAGGTAGGTCCCCACTTAAAAAAAAGTCATAAATTTTTTCACTTCCAATTTTACGAAGTGAAATTTTAGCCTTTCCCTTTAAAACAGTAAATCGCTCTATCTTCCTTGTGTGAAAATGATTACCCCTCGTTTTGCCAGATAAAGTTGTTGAGTATGAAATTTGACCTCCAATTTCTGTTCTAAGAATTTCAGAGAAAAGACCTCTTTCATCAGAATTCTTTTTTAGGTAAACAGGATACATGTTTTCTAAATCAATATAAGACCTAAAGGTATTAAATAAGTCAAATTCAAAAGAGTTACTAAAAAAGGGTAGGGTATTATGTTTTAAATACGATTCTTTATAGTGATTTAAAAGTTTTAGAACTTCAGATACTTTAATTTCAATATCTGAGGGAATCAAATCAAGGGTCATCTCATTTTCCGATTGAATATTTTTAATTATTTGTTTAACTAAATCTTCTATATAAATAAGTGGAATCTCTGAGTCCTCTATAATTTTAGGATCCTGATCAATTATGATTTTAGAACAAAATGTTGCGATAAATGAGTTATAATTTGGTTTACAAAAAGGTCCAAACACATTTGGAATAATAAGCCCTGTGAATTTACCTTTTAATTTACTTATTGTTTGCTCTAAGAAAACCCTAGACTCTTTTTTTGCTTTTCCATAAATGGAGTTGGAATCCTCTTGAAAGGAAGACGCAAAAATTAAATGACCTTTAAATGAACTATTTATTAGTGCTTCCTTTAAAGCAACATTAATTTGAATATTTGAATTATATACTTCCTCATTTGAGCTAGCTCTGTTAACACCAGCCAAATGAACAATTACATCACAGGAAGAAACAAAGGTTTCTAGTAATTTACTATTTCCTAAAATCTTCCTTTCAAAAGGAACAATTGTATATTTATCAAATTTATATTTTATTGTTTTAGAAAGGTGATAGCCTATAAATCCATCTTGTCCTGTGATTCCAATTTTCAAGCTATTACTGTTTTAAAAGTGGATCATTTTTAATTTCTGGGAGTTGCATTAATAAACCCTTCATCTTGGCAACATCTAAACGCTCAGTATTATCTGAGTTATACTCGCTGTTGGGAACTTCATTCTTTTTTCCTTCTGAAAAATATGGAGCATAATTCAAATCTCTATTATCAGACCCAATTGAATAATATTCACCTAAGTCTTTGGCTTTAACCATTTCCTCAGATGTTACTAAAGTCTCATATTTTTTTTCACCATGTCGAATACCAATTTCTTGAATTGACGATTTAGAATCATATAACTCTAAAAGTGCCTGAGCTAGTACAGATACTGTTGCAGCAGGTGCTTTTTGGACAAAAATTTCCCCTTGTTTCCCATTTTTAAGTGCATAAAGTACCAACTCTACAGCATTGTCCAAAGTCATCATAAAACGAGTCATTTCGGGATCTGTAATGGTTAAAGGTTTACCCGATTTAATTTGATTTATAAATAATGGGATAACCGATCCTCTCGAAGCCATTACATTTCCATATCTAGTACCACAAAAAATAGTCTTGGAGTCATCTAAATTTCGGGATTTAGCCACCATTACTTTTTCCATTAGAGCTTTTGTCATTCCCATTGCGTTAATTGGATATGCAGCTTTATCAGTACTCAAAATAACAACTTTTTTAACTTCAAAAGCTTCTGCAGATAAAAGTACATTTTCAGTTCCAAGTATATTTGTTTTAATTGCTTCTAACGGGAAAAATTCACAAGAAGGAACTTGCTTTAAAGCAGCTGAATGAAAGATATAATCAACACCATTGACAGCTTGAGATACTGAGGAATAATCCCTAACATCCCCTATATGAAATTTTACTCTTGAATCATTTAATTCTTTACGAAGATCGTCTTGCTTTTTTTCATCTCTTGAAAAAATTCTTATTTCATAAAAATCATTGTTAACTAGTGCTTTCTTCAAAAAAGCAGTTCCAAAAGATCCTGTTCCTCCAGTGATTAAGAGTTTCTTACTCATATCTTTTAATTATTTCTAAATAAGCTTTAGCTCTATTAGAGGGTTTAAAGTTTTGTTTAACATATTCTGAACCTAAATTTAATATATTTTTTAGAAGTGGATCATTACTTCTATATAATTCAACTACTTCATTAATAACTCTTGATGAATCTGAAACATCATTTGGTTTTGTATAAAAAACAAATTTTTCTAAAAAACCCTTATTAAATGACAAATCACAACATATAAAAGGTTTTTTCATATATAGAGATTCCAAAGGAGTTGCGGAGAAAATTTCTAATAACGATGGAAAAAAGATTAGATCCATTTCTTTATAAAAATCTGGGCAGTCAATTATATTTAAAGGACCTATATTTTTTATGTTTTTTCTAAAATTAGAAGTCATAGTTTTAAATTCTCTATCAGCTAGAGTAACATAGAAAGAAACATTTACAGCATAATCATCCTTTAAACTTTTTAATATTCCTGGTAAGATTTGAAGATTTTTATGTGGATAATTTTTGCCAATAACTCCAATTTTTATAGATAAATTTTTCTTTTTAAACTCAGGTTCATGTTTATTATAAATAGTATTTAGTGAATTATTTACAACCTCAATATTTTTAAAATTTAATTCATTTATTAAAATCTCTTTAGACACATTTGTTTCAGTAATTAATAGATTATCTTTTCTTAAAAACAATAATTGAATTAAAAATTTAAACTTTAATTTATATTTTTCAAAATAAGAGATTTGTTTATAAACTAAATTCTTTGGATATAGAATCCATCCTTGAGCAAAACCTGTTATAGTTTTTGCTCTTGTAAATCCGTAAAAGGGGCCGAAGAGTGTGAAAATAAGGTTTACATTTCTAATTTCTGGCATCAATGAAAAACTAAAAATTTTGAATATGGAGGAATTATAAATTTTTAACAATTTTATAAATTCATAATTAAGAGATTTTAATTCAAAATAAATCTCCTTTGAAACTATAATATTAAATCTTTCAATATCCTTATATTTTAATTCTAGCAAAAAGCTAATCGCAACTTGTTTAGCACCTCCAGATCTGATATTAGAAAAATTTAATGTTTTTGTTTTCAATTTTGTATTTATTTTAAGACAAAATAATCTAGAGTCTAACTTAGTATTCTTTTAAAAATATTTAATTGATTTTCAGGATTATATAGTTCTACTATTTTATTCCTAATAACTTTTTTACTTTTTCTTTTTGTGTTTAAGAAACTCTCTATTTTAATAGCAAGATCTTCAATGTTATTCTCATCAAACATAAACCCATTCTCACCTTCTTTAATAATTTCAACCTCTGGCATTTGATTTCTGAAGTTAGAATGAGAAGCAACTGAAGTCCCATAAGTAAGACTGTGGATAGCTGTCAAGCCGATATTACCAGGGGATACGCATAAATCAGAATGGAAAATTAAATTTGCAAGTTCATTTTCATCATAAGTTGAACCATAAAAATGCAACCAACCCGATTCAACAAAATTATTATATTCATTTTTTAATTTGTTTAAAATTGGTCCATCCCCAATGATCAATAAGTTATATTTAACTCCCTTATTGTTTAGTATTGCTAAACTATCTATAAGCTCGTTAATTCTTTTTTGAGGAGTTATACGACCAACAAAAAAAACTGTATGGAGTGATTTGTTGTTGAAAAAATTAATAGGATTTACATATTCTCTATTTTCAAGTTTAGAATAGATTAAGTTTTGTTTATCAAAATTTAAGGAGTTGTAGATAACCTCAATAGTTTCAGCTTGAAATCCCTCATTTATTAAAAGCTGTTTTGCTTTTTTTTCATAAACAATATTAATTTGGGCAAAACTGTAAAACAGAATCCTTAACCTTTTTTTTAAATAAGATTCGTTCCCGTAAAGGCCATGAGACCAAAGTAATATCTTCTTGCCCCTAACTTTAGCTATTAAAATTGCAATCCAAGTAGATAAAATTTGAAATTCTCCTAAAAACATTATGTTGTTATAGGTACCAAATGCTGCAAGTTTGATTACTCCTTTTTGCCAAATAATTATTCTATTAAAAAACCAAAGGTTTTTAATTTTTTTTAAATGATTTTGAATTTTTGGTTCTAAAGAAGTTGTATTTATATTTTTTATGCCCATTGGATTATAATCAGAAAAGTGGATATCCAAATCAAATGAATTATTAAGAATTAATTTTTCCCAAAGTGATTTTCTATACAATGGAAAAATATTAGTGATGTATATTGTTTTTTTCAAAATAGGTTATTATCAAAATCTTAAATCTTTTACTTTTCTACAACATTTTTATTTTTTAATGAACCTTAAAAGGTTTTTGTAGTCTTCAGTATAATATATTTCTTTTTTTTTAATTAACTTTTCAAAAGCTTCTAAACCATTTTGGTGAATTACAATTGACTTTTTATTAAATATTACTGCCTCATAAGCCACCGTTGACCATTCTGTTACTACAGCATCAATTGTTTGAAGAAATGACTCTAATGGAAACTTATTACCTATTTCTATATTATAGTTTTCAGTTAAGTCCTTGAGTAAAAAAATCAATTTATTTTTATTATGATACTCTCTTGGATGTAGTCTAAAATACCACATGATTTTATCATCATTACATATAGCTTTTTTTATAATCTCTGGAAGATGAGTCTTTTGTAGGCATACCAAGACGTTTTTATACTTAGAATCAAATAAATTATAAGGTGGGAAAAGTTTATCATTCTTTTCAATAAAATTTTGCCATAAATTCCCAACTATTTTTATTTCGTGATAATTTTGTTTAGACATCCATAACTCAAATTTATTAGCAAAAGTATTATCCCAAAGCCAAAAAGTTTTTGGTAACATTTTATAGCCATTTTTTGGGACGCTAAACCAATTTGCATAATTAATACTATTATCACCTTGTTGGCCGTGTTGATATTCAATAGTTGGGATCGACTTTAGATTGCAAGAATATATTAATGAATACGCGGTAGTGTTAGTAAATGCCTTTAAAAATATTTTTTTTGGCTTAACTAGTTTAATGATACAATCAAAAAAATCTTTTTTAATAAAAAAATCATTTAAATCATTCCAAACTGAAATATCAATTTTTGATTTATCAATTAAATTATCTATTTGATTTTTTATTTTACTTTTTCTTTTTATTTGTTTTGATAAAATAAATGGGTAAAAGAAAATTTTATATAAAACAAAAAGTAAAGAAATATTAATAGTTTGATCCATTCTAGGAGTGTTATAATTTCTTAAACCAAACTCCAAAAAATAAAAATCATCTGATCCTATATAATCTTTAATTGGATCACCTTGTTTATGTATACACTTATCTCCTAAAGTGTACTTTCCAGATGGATCATAACCATAGACAAAAAAAACATTTTTTTTAAATAAGTTTTTAATTCTAAAAATTGTAAACGAATCTTTTATTAAAACTAAGAGTCTCAATAAAACATTATCCTTAAAAGTTGAAATTTCTCCTTTTATCTGATTATTAATGATATGGATTCTTATGATTGGCCACAACAAAACATTATCGTAAATAATATTATTAACTTCTAATGAAGACTCCATTTTGTTGATTTCAGAAAGAATTTTATTTAAGTTTCTCAATACAATAAATTAATAGTTACTGTAATATATCTTTTGAGCACTAACTTTTAATTTATTTAATAACTCTTTATAATTGTCTAATTCTTGATAACTCATTTGAGGCATTGGAGCTCTTTCTTCTAATTCACAATATCCAAGAAAATGTAATGCAGCTTTATGACCAACATGCCATCCAACATTTTTAATAAATTTATCAAAATATGGTATCTCTATATTTTCTTCATACCAATTTATTAAATTTTCATCTCCATACAGATATGCTTCGATAACCTTATCAGAAATTTCTGGAAATAACATTAAACTTCCATTTAACCAGCATTCCAGATTAGCTTCTTTCATAAGTTTTCTTGCTCTTATTTTACCCCCACCTGCAACTATTACATTTAAGGCGGATTCTTTAGAAATTTTTAAAATTTTGGAGGTAATAATATCGTTTTTTGAATCTTCCTTAACTGCTATTATATTTTCATCTTTAAATACGTCACGTATAAGATCATCAGGCCAATCAATAAGACTGCCATTAAAGCCACTAACTAATTTTTGTTCATGAACCAAAACATTTAAATTGCTTCTTTTTGGAATTGAATAAAAGTCAATTAATGGCTGGTTTTTTCCGTAATATCTCTCAGGATATAATAGAGAAATTGCAAAAGGACTAAACTCTTTGACTAACTGGCAATATTCATGAAGTTTATCATTAGTTATTGTATATGGATGGCCAATAATGGCTTTTTTATCATATGATTTAGCTAATGCACAGCAAAGCTTGGAAACTTCTAGAATCTCATTAAAACTTAATTGCCTAATTCTTGTATTGTATGACATTGCATAAATTAATTCTACACCTGGGTTTTCAAGACATTTAATAATATATTTTTCTAGTGAGACAAAGTCTATGGATTTATTTTTTTTAAAAAACATAGGAACTGAAAAAACACTACCTCTTAACTTTTTCATTATTTTCTTTGATTAATATTTCAACTATTTTAAAATCTAGCTCTGTGTCTATATCCATTGATTCCTTTTGAGATATTTCAAATGCATTTGCATTTTTATATAATATCTTAGAATCTAAAAAGTTTGACTTTTTATTTATATATAATGCTCCATTAGGCCTTAATAACTTTTCTATATCTTGAGATCTTGTGTTTCCAGTTATCATAGGAGATTTATCAAATATTGATGTCCAATTTTGATATTCATTGTCTTTATCATCTTTCCTAAAAGCAAATTGAACAGGAAAATTATATGCATTACAAGAAAAAAGAGGATAATTGGTTGACTCAAAAACCTCTAATGCTTTAGCAACAGTTTGGTAATTTCTTAGAGGAGCTGTTGGCAAAGCTAAACCAAACCATTCTGTTTTAAAATGTTCTGACTTAAACTTGAGTAAGCGTTCTATTTCGTCAACAACTTTTGTATTATTAGATGCAGTTTCTTTAGGCCTAACTTCTATAATTACTTTATTTCCAAATTTTTTTTCAACCAAATTACAATACTCTTTAGAGTCTGAAGTAAAAATTATGTTACTAATTAAATCATGATTTAATAAAGCTTCAATTGTGTAAAAAATTAATGGCTTACCATTTAATTTTTTAATGTTTTTATTCGGTAATCGTTGAGAGCCTTCTCTAGCAGGAACAATAAAAGTGATCATATTTGATTTATTTTAATTAGTGCATCTTCAAAACCTTTGAAATTATCTAAATGACCATTCCATACCTCTGGTATCCACATAATTTTATTTGAATTAAAATATCTCTTTATTTTATTAAAATCAATAAACCCATCTCCTATACTAATTCCTTCCTCTCCAGGGTAAATAGCATCTGCTACGTGCATGTAATCAAAATAAGGAGATACTTTATCTAGAGAATTAACAAAGTCAATATTTAAATGAGAACATGACATAAAAGTGTGACTTATATCCATACAAAATTTAAATTCTGACCATTTTTGTGATTTAATTAAATCATCAGGGTTGACAAAAAGTCTGTGAAACCCCTGACCACCAAAATGCCAAGGGTAAGGTGGCATTGTTTGAGGTAAAAAATTAATATTTTTTTCTTTACATGATTCATTAATTAAAGCTAGTTTTTCGAAGGCTATATCTTTATTAAAAGAATTTATACTATTTTCTTTGGTTGTTGCTCCTCCGACATTAACAATTAGATTAATTTTATTTTGTTTTGTTATATTTTTCACAGACAGGACCCAATCTATTATCTTTTTAAAAATTTCATTTGATTTTTTTAATATTTTTTGATCCTCAGATACTAAATCTAGAATAAAACCATCTTTAAATTGTTCAGGAGCATGAATAGACATTGTTTTATTCTCAAGCTTAGACATGTGATCATTTGGATCAACATTTAAATCTGTAGAAAACATATGATACTCTAAAAAATTTGGATGAAATTTAGTTTCTATCCGGTCTATATCTCTAAACCTAACCGGAAGGCCCCAATTCTTTATATTTTTAAATTTGTCTACAGCCTCTTCAGTTTGAAAATATGACTTACTAATAGGATCATTTTTAAATATTTGCCTTGTTATTGTTTTACCATCAAAAAAATCAACTTCATCAGGTGTTATGCCTATACATGGGCTTTTAAAAACAGTTTCATTTACAGAAAAAGAATCTCCAGGTTTTAAATCAACATTCATATAAACACCTTTTGAAAGGGCAATCTTATTTAGCTTCTCTCCTTGGGATATTCTTTTTATTTCACTATCACCACTAAGAGCTTTAGATAAATCTTTAATTTGAGATACCATGGTTGACATCTCATCAGGTAGTAAAGATACCTTATGATCATTCCCTTCTAAATCTTTATTGAGTGTAAAGTGTTTTTCAATTATTGTAGCCCCTAGTGATATAGCTGCAACTGGAATATGAAATCCTCTCTCGTGACCACTATAACCATATAAGCTTGTTGTTGAATAACTTTCTAAATTATTCATAAATTTTAAATTAATATCACTATACGGGGTTGGATAAGTACTATTTACATGTAATAAAGATGCCTCTACAAAATTTAGAGATAACCAATTATTCAATTTTACTATTGAATTTAAATTGTGCATACCAGTACTTATAATTAATGGAATATTACAAGACGTAAAATTATTTAACATTGAATAATTACTCATATCAGCACTTGCTATCTTTATAAAGTCAACTTTCTGTTCTATCAAAAATTTTGCACTTTCATTGTCAAAAGGAGTACAACCTACAATTAATCCTAAATCCCTTGAATAGTTAAATAAAATTTCTAATTCAGAGAATGATAAGTTAAATTTTTTGAGTTCAGATATAGTATACGAAGTTGAGAAGTCTGTTTCATTAAGATAGTTATCAGATAAGTCTATATATAAATCTTCCAAAGATCTAGCCTGGAATTTTACTGCATTGACCCCAGTTTTTAATGCAGCATCAATAAGTTTTTTAGCTGACTCTATACTTCCATTATGATTGTTTCCTATTTCAGCAATTATAAAAGGATTTATATACTTATTGAAACTTTGATTGGCAATCTCAATATTTGAATCACTAGCTAATTCAAGTATTTTTATAATATTTCCTTTACTATTTATTATTGGTATTGAATTATATATACCTATATTTTTAATATCAGTTCTAGAAAGTTTTTTTCCAATATTCAAATAAAAAGGTGACATATTCCATGTTGGTTCTTGATTATCACTTAAGAAGGCTTCACCCTTACTCATTACCCCTAGAAGACTTTCGTCTTTATCAATCAAATAAATAGCTTTTAATTTATTAGATCTAAATTTTTGTTTAATCTCATTTATGGGAGAGTCTTTATGAACTGAGCCTTGTTCAGAAGTAATTATTCGAAAAAAATTATTTGAAATATTAATCATACTAAACAGATAAATAATTATGAGATCTTAATACAACACGCTCTTTGTTTTTTATGTTTATTTTACCACCTTGATGAAAAATATCAGAATCAAATACAATTAAAGTTCCTGCTTTACCTTCTACTGGAACTAGTTTATTTGGTTCGTATAATTGAGGATAGTCTAATTCTAATCTATTTTTGACATTTTTAAAATCAATACCAAAAGTTTTGCGCAGAATTTTTTTAAAAAAACTGTCGTTAGGAGCAGGTATATAAGCACCCCATGCCTTTTCTCTTAATTTTTTACCTAATTTGTGAGAACCTGGTTGAATATAGAAGGCCCCATTATCTTCAGTAACGTCATTTAAATATAAAAAAAACTTTAATGATAAATTTCTATCAAAATGAAGATAACCATTCCTGCCAATATTACCATCAAATTTATAGTCATGAGTCGAATATACACTGTCGAAAAATCCTTTTGAAATACTTTTGTTATAGTTAAGAAATAACTCTTTCATCCATATGTTAGAAAAAATTCTTTTTTGAAAGCTTTCATTTGGAAGCTCATTGGGGTTTTTGATTGAATATGTAGAACCAAATGGGTATGAATTACCTATAATTTTATGGTGATGCAAAACTTCTTCTTTGAGCTCTGAAACTTCATTTTTTAATAAATAATTATTAATTGTGAAAATCCCATGTTCTTTAAGTATTTCAGATAGCTTCTTAATTTCTTTTAATTCTTTTTTATTGATGTTAATCATATTTTAGATGTTGATATTGAACCTAGACTTATTTTTAATATTTATACTTTTTATTAATTTAACTAAACAACCTCAAGATAACTTGAAATTACTCCACCATACTGCCACTGCTTAATAGGAAGATTTAAAAGATCTGAAAATTCTACTAAAGCTTTTGTTTCTCCACCCAGACGATTTTCGTCTAAAGCTATAATAGAACCTTTACTTAAAAACTCTTTTAAGATTAGCAAACTATTTTTAGCAGTTTCATAATCATTACAATCAACATAGATAAGACTAATTTTTAGCTTACCAGGAGTAAAACCTTTTGTATTGGAGTCATTTAAAAACTTTGAGATAGAATTAGGTAATAATCCTTTTATCAAAGTGACTTCATTTGATAAATTATTTTGATTCATTCTTAATTTAACATCATCAAATGAGAAATCTGTATGACTCTTTGGATCAAATTCCTTATTAGAATCCAAAACATTTTTTGGATAACCACTAAAAGTATCAAATCCATAAACATGCTTATAATTAGTTTGGTTATTTAACTTAATTATACTTCCAAATATTAAAGAGTTTCTACCACTTCCAGTACCAAGTTGAATTATATGACCAGGAACATTTTTTATTAACTCATAAAGTCGATAATGACCAATTACATAATTAATAGACTTAAAATTAAGATCATAACCAGTCCACTGAATAAATAATAATTTCTTTATAGCTTTAAAAATAAATAGGACAATTTTTTTCATACAATATTTTTGATTTCTAAAACTTTTATTTTTTCGTTGAAAAAACTTAACACTTCTCTATCATGGGTTATAAAAATAAATTTTATATCAAGATTTTTTATATGATTAAGAATGATTTTTTTTGATTCAATATCTAAAGATGAGGTTATTTCATCTAATAGGAGTAACTCAGGCTTTTTATATAATTCCCTAATTAAATTTAACCTTTGTTTTTCTCCCCCACTTAACTTTTCCTTTAGATTAATATCTTCTTCAAATAGATCTTTTGAGAATCTTTCAAGATTAAAATTTGATAATAAATTATTAACCCTACTGATGTTTTCGTTATTTCTAATATCCCATAAAGTAATATTATTAAACAATGAGTCATTAAACATAACAGAGTCTTGACTTACAAAACCAACTTTACTTTTTATAGATTTAGAGTTAATTTTTTTGAGATCAATATTGTTTATTTCAACTTTGCCTGAGTATTTATTATTAATCTTTAATAGAGTGTTAATAATTGTTGTTTTCCCAGCTCCACTATCTCCTACAACTATCATCTTTTCATTCAATTTTAAATTCAGATTAATCTTAAAATTAAGTCTATCATTTAATGGTTTAAAAGAAACATTTAAAAATTTTATTTCATTTAAATCAGAAATTTCTAATTCATTTTCATCTCTATCAGTAAAATTCTTATGTAGTTCTTGTTGATTCAAAAGAGAACCATGGCTTTTTAATAATTCATTAAATGAAGCATAAAACTCAAAACTATAATTAGTTATTCTGTATGCTAAAAGAGAAGAAACAACAAAATAGTCATTTTGAAAATCTAAAAAATTTGATAGATAATAAATTAAAAGGATAATAAATACAAAAATTGGTTCTCTGAAGGAACGAATCAATGCATCATTTTTACCAAGTTTAATATTGCTCCTCACAACGTCATTAACCTTGTTCTTTAACCTTGTTAAAAACTTTTCAGTTATATCAGTAGAGATTAAATATTTCAAAAATGATATTGATTCGAAGATGTTTCCACTAAATTGATCATCATCATTAGATTTTTTTTCAGAAATATTTCGAGTCTTGCTAAAAACTTTTTTAAAAGTTAAAGGAATAATAACTATTGAAGAGAAAATAAAAAGTCCATACAGCTTGAATAAAAAAAGAAAAATCAATAAGTATATTATCAAGTATGATAACTTTCTAAGCGCCATTGTAAATTGTCTAAAACCAAACTTTAACTCATTTATCTGATTTAGAAATATGTTATTAGATTTACCTTGATCTAAATAAATAAAA
>MDTB01197113.1_pt1 | contig 13622 bp, 13 predicted proteins | sample 811161 | NCBI WGS metagenome assembly MDTB01 (sample SAMN05326650, study PRJNA326480) | marine metagenome | isolation source: seawater | place: Mediterranean Sea | collected 2009
AAATGAGACAACTTTTGATCTTAAAATTATATTTTCATGAATTTTTTTTCTTCTCAAATCAAGAAATCTATATTTTAATCTAATGTCTTCAGCATATTCCTGATCACTAAAAACTGGCATAGGCAATTCTTTACATGTTCCAAGAATATTAAAACTTAAGATAGAAACTTCTATTTCGCCAGTATCGATATCTTTATTAATAGTTTCTTTTGATCTGTTTATAACTTTGCCCTTTATACTTATTACTGTTTCAAGTTGAATTTTCTCAAGTTGAGAAAAACTAGAATTATCTTTGTCAATTATACATTGAGTTATTCCATAGTTATCTCTAAGGTCAACAAATAAGAGATTTCCATGATCTCTCTTTTTATTAATCCATCCAGATAAAAGTACACCTGTACCAACATCTTTTTTTCTTAATTGATTACAGTTATGACTTCTATACTTATTCAATTTTTCTCCAAAACTTCTTTTATAATTTTTAAATTTATTGATCTTTTTTGTTTTAAACTTATTTCGTCAATTTTATATATCAAATCTAAAATTTTACTATAAGATCTATCAATACGTTTGATAATATAATCTATCAACTTTTTATCTAAGAATATTTGTCTATCTGAAAGATTTTTTAAAATTAAAGCAAACATAAGCTCATCATCTGGTTTTTCAATGTTTTGTAAAAGAAAATTTTTTGATCTAGACTTTAAGTCATTCAATCTAAACTTCATATCCACAACAGGTATTAAAGAAGTAACAATTATATATTTATTGTCTTGTTCAATTATATTAAGTAAGGAATAAATTAGTTTTTCATCTATTTTATCAGAGACATTTTCCAAAACTATATTTTGGTGAATCTTTATTTCTCTCAAATTTTCATTATTTAACAATTCAGATTCTATTTTGATGCCTGAAAATTTTTTCAAAAAAATATTAATTAAATGCGTTTTACCTGAAAATTTTTCTCCACTTATGTTTAAGAAATTTTTTTCCCACTTTGGCCAATTATTTATTAAATCAAATACATGTTTATTACTATTTGAAACAAAGAAATCATCATCTCTTAAGTTCTTCTCATAATCAAATTTAATTATTTTTTGTTTATTTTCCATTATCTTAAAATCCAAACTTTATTTTGAGTATTAAAATTATGATTATTTTCACTCATTGTTTCTAGGAAATTTTTTGGTGTTCCGTTAAATATAATTTGATAATAGATGAAGTTTTTATTAAATTTTGAAATATAATAATCATAAATTAGATCTTTTTCTTGTAAGGTTTTTTCGAACCTAGAAATCTTTGCATCATCTGAGCTATTAATCTTAACATTTAGAGCAAGTCTTATTGACGTATTAATTAAATTTAAATTTTTCCAATAATCTTCATAAACAATTTTTAAGTTATTTATTATTTTCTCAACTTGTTTTTCGTCACTTAGATAAATATCAGAAAAAGTTTGATTTTTTAAAACTGTATTATTTAATATTGATATTCTAGATAAAATTCTAATTTCTTTATCATTTTTGAAAATTAATGCGATAATTGAATCTTTTAAATCATATTTTAAAGATATTTCTTTAAAATTATATTTTTCGATATTTTCATAATTTTTTTTTATTAAATTCAAATCCTCTAGATCTTCTGTGGGTAAAATATATTCAATGAGATGGAAACTCTCAGAAAAATTATTCCAATTTAAAAAAATTTTATTTCTTGAAAATATTAATAGATCTTTTTTATTTTCATCAATGATTATAGGGATAAATAAAATCTTTTTTTTTACTGGCATTGAAGGAAAAATATTTTTTTTCTCTAAATAACTAAAAACTTTTTTTTTACTAAATGAAACTCCTAAATTGACATAATAAATTTCATCAATAAATTTTTCCTCTTTTATTGAAAATGTTTCAACCATTCCTTTAATTTCATTAAGTTTGATTTTATCAATTTTTTTTGCATCAGATGAGTCAACGATTAAAGAAATTAATTCTAAAAAAGCTTTTTTAAAACCACTGTAAATAACCTCGTTTTTATTAAAATTTATCTCAAACGGTTGGGATATTTCAATGTTGTCAACATCAAATGCTTTTCCATGAACTTTAACTGTGGAAAAGAAAAATATTGTTAAAGATAGAAATACAAAAAAAATATATAAGAATTTTAAGTGAAAAAATTTATATTTAGTGACCATGATTTATAATAATGAATAAAAACTTATTTACATATAAAAAAAGCGGTGTTGACATAAAAGCTGCTGATAAATTTGTTAACTTCATTGCTCATATATCAAAAAAAAGAGGCAAAAAAAAGTTTAGCAATATTGGTGGATTTGGATCAATTTCAAATATTCCTAAAAATTTCAAAAATCCAAAAATTGTAGCTTGTACTGATGGAGTTGGAACCAAAATAGAAATTGCTAACATATTAAATAAGTATGACACAATTGGAATAGATCTAGTTGCTATGAGTGTTAATGATCTTATTGTTCAAGGAGCAAAACCACTTTTTTTTTTAGACTATATATCTATTAATAAAATTAATTTACCAAAATTAAAATCTTTAGTTAAAGGTATAATTAAAGGATGTAGAATTTCAAACTGTAGTTTAGTAGGTGGAGAAACTGCTGAAATGCCTGGTACATATGAAAAAGGTAAATTTGATATTGCAGGTTTTGCTGTTGGTTTAGTTGATGAAAAAAAAATATTAAAAAAAAATAAAATCAAGAGTGGAAATCTCATTTTGGCTATTCCATCAAGTGGATTACACTCTAATGGATATTCATTAGTGCGACACTTAATTAACAAAAAGAAAATAAAATTAAAAAAAAACTTATTTTTGAAAAAAGAACTTATTAGACCTACAAAAATTTATGTTAAGGAAATACTTGGATTAGTTGAAAAAGATTTGATTAATGGTTGTGCAAATATTACAGGCGGGGGCCTTGAGGACAATATAAAAAGAATAATTCCTAAAAAACTTTGTGCAAATATTAATCTTAAAAAAATTGTTCCACTAAAAATATTTCAGTGGCTCAAAAAAAACAATATTTCTGATAATGAAATGTTAAAAACATTCAATTGTGGTGTAGGTTTTTGTTTAATAATTTCTCCCAAAAATTTAAAAAAAGTAAATAAATTTTTTTCGAATGAATTTAAACCCTATGTAATAGGAGAAATAAATTACGGGAAAAATAAAGTAAAATTATATGAAAAAATTAGATGGTTCAAATAAGCTTAGAACTGCCATTTTCATCTCTGGAAATGGGAGTAATCTCAAAAATCTTATCAAATTTTCTTTATTAAAAAAATCTCCAATTAAAATAGAATTAATTATTTGTAATAATTTAAAAGCAAAAGGACTTAGATATAGTGAGAAATATAAAATTAAAAAAAAAATTTTTTTTTTCAAAAGAAAAATAACTGATGAGAATATTATTCTCAAATATTTAAAAAAAAATAATATTCAATTAATATGTTTGGCTGGTTTTATGAAAATATTATCTAAAAATTTTATCAAAAATTTTAAGGGTAAAATTCTCAATATACATCCATCTCTTTTACCAAAATATAAAGGTTTAAATACTCATGAAAGAGTAATAGAAAATAATGAAAAATTTTCTGGTTGTACAGTGCATTATGTAAATGCAAGTTTAGATTCAGGTAAAATAATATTACAAAAAAGAGTAAGAGTAAGAAAAAATGATACTCCTAAATCACTTGCAAAAAAGATTTTAAAGCAAGAACATTTAATTTATCCTAGATCTTTGTTGAAATTATTTGCTAATCTTTAAAAAAAAAGTCAATTTCAATTTTTGCATTTTCCGGACTGTCTGAACCATGTACAGAATTTTTATCAATTGAAATACCAAATTTTTTTCTAATAGTGCCCTCTTCAGCTTCCTTAGGATTAGTTGCTCCCATTAATTTTCTATTATCAAGGACTGCATTTTCTTTTTCAATTATCATTACTACAATTGGCCCAGATGATAAATAAGCACATAAATCATTATAGAACGGTTTTGTTTCATGAACTTTGTAAAAATTTTCAGCCTCAGATTTTTCAATTTTAATTTTTTTTTCTTTTAAAATTTTAAATCCATTATTTATAAAAATTTCTTTAATTTGATTTTCTAATTCTCTTTCAACTGCATCAGGTTTAATAATTGATAAAGTTTGCTGCATATTATTCATAATGATCCTCTACTAATTTATTTAATAATCTCACTCCAAAACCTGTAGCACCACCAGAATTTAATGCACCACCATATTTTGAAAAAGCCATCCCAGCAATATCTAAGTGTGCCCAAGGAGTATTCTTTAATATAAATCTTTGTAAAAATTGTGCTGCAGTTGTTGATCCAGCTCCACCTACATAATTTATATTTTGCATGTCTGCATTTTTTGAGTCAATTAATTTATCATAATTTTTATCTAATGGCATTCTCCAAACTTTTTCTTCTACTTTTTTTCCAGAATCAAAAATTTGTTTTGAAAGTTTATCATTATTTGAAAAAAGGCCAGCATATTCAGATCCTAATGAAACAATTATTGCACCGGTTAAAGTGGCTAAATTAATTATAAACTCTGGTTTAAATTTTTCTTCTGTATATGTAAGGGCATCTGCTAAAACTAGTCTTCCTTCAGCATCTGTGTTTAAAATTTCTATAGTTTTTCCACTATAGGATTTAACAATATCGCCTGGTCTTTGTGCATTCCCTCCAGGCATATTTTCAACTAAACCAACAACACCAACAGCATTAACTTTAGCTTTTCTTAATGCCAAGTTTTTCATTAATCCAACTACAACTGCAGATCCTGCCATGTCGTAAGTCATATCTTCCATAAACTTTGCTGGCTTTAAAGATATACCACCAGTATCAAAACACACACCTTTACCCACAAATGCTAATGGTTTTTTATTTGATTTAGCACCCTTCCACTCAATGCTAACTAAATAAGAACCTCTTACACTTCCTTGTCCAACACCCAACAAAGCATTCATACCAAGTTTTTTTAATTTTTTTTGATCAAATATTGTAATCTTTAATCCAATTTTTTTTAATTGAAGTAATCTCTTTGCATATTCATCAGGATGCAAAATATTTCCAGGTTCAGAAACGAGATCTTTTGTTAAATTTATACCATCTATTAATGAGTTAAATCTTTTGTTTTTATTAAGCTCAAAAGATTTTTTTTTAATCAAAAGAGTAATCTCAAATAATTGTTTTTTATTTTTTGTTTTATACTTGTTAAATTGGTAAGATCTTAATTTTGATCCATGAAAAAACTCATCCAAAAAATTTTTATTTTTTTTGTTAAACTCATTAATATTACTTTCGTAGAATACTAATTTATATATAGAATTTTCTTTGATATAATTATAAAAATCAGCTCCAATTTTTTCATTTTCTATTGAAGATAAATTATTTTTAATCTTTATAAGTGTAATTTTTTGATTTGAATTAATATTAAAAGTTAAAAATTTTTTATCTTTTAAACCGTTATTAGCCACTGTTTTATTGATTATATCTAAATTTTTTCCTAGAAGTGTGTCTCTAACCCCTGCAATTTTAAAATTTTCGTCCGAAAATAAAATGTAGTTTTTTATCTTATTTTCAACAAGATTTTTTTTAAGATATATTTTGATCGACATAATTTTTAATTATAAAGAGTTATAAATGAATGCTATATATTTAGAAATTTATTATTTTCAATGAAAAAATTAATATTTCGAAAATTTGCTAAGGATACATCACTTTTTTTCATTATGATGTGCTTAGTTGTTGGTTTAATTGTCTGGACATTGCAGGCAATAAATTATTTCGATTTTGTTGTTCAAGATGGCCATGGGCTAAAAACATATTTTTCATATATTGTTTTAAATTTTCCCAAAATAATACATCGAATAATTCCATTTATTTTTTTTATATCTCTTTTTTATATTATTACAGACTATGAAATAAGAAATGAATTATTAATTTTTTGGACATCGGGAGTCACTAAAATTGATTTTATCAATAAGATTCTTTTTTTTTCAATAATATTAACAATATTTCAAATAGGTATTGGAAGTTTTTTTTCTCCATTGTCTCAATTAAAAGGTAGAGAATTTTTGAAGAATTCAAATATAGATTTTTTTACTTCTTTAATTAAAGAGGGAAAATTTATTAATGCCGTTGATGGCTTAACAATTTTTATTAAACAAAAAAATACTGATGGAACTTTTTCACAAGTTTTTATTGATGACTCATCTAAAATTTCTTCTAAAATGGTACATGCAAAAAGTGGTTTAATTATCGAGGATAATAAAAGAAAAATATTTAAACTTTATAATGGTCAGGTAATAAATAATGATAAAGATAAAATAAATGTATTTCAATTTGATGAAATTGATTTTAACCTTGCTGATTACAGTAGTAATACTATTTTAGTTCCAAAGTTACAGGAAATGCCATCCACTTTACTTTTGAGTTGTAAATTTAATTTTCTTTATAAAATTTCAGAGAATAAAAAATATAATTTTGAATGTAAAAAATCAATTATCAAAGAAATCTATCAAGAATTGTTTAAAAGATTCTATAAACCTCTTTATATTCCTATTATTACAATTCTTTGTTGTTTTTTAATTGTTTTTCCGAAAAATAGTATTCATTATAAAAAAAATCAAAAAATTATTTTTCTAATTACATTTTTAGTAATTGTACTATCAGAAGCTTCTTTAAGATACTCTACATCTTCAAACTTTAATACTCTTATTTATTTGATAACTCCCTGGGTAATTTTTGTTATCATATATTCCTTACTTTATAAAAGGGTTAAAAATGTTTAAGATATATAAAAAATATATAGTTAAAAGTTTTTTAGAGAAATTCTTAACTATAAGTATTATATTTTTAAGTTTAGTAATAATTTTAAGTGTTTTAGAAGAAATTTCTTTTTTTAAAAATATAGATGTAAATTTTTTATTTCCATATTTTTTAACGGCTCTTGGTGCTCCTATAACTCTTTTTGAAATATTCCCATTTATTTTTTTATTATCAACTCAATTTTTATTTTATGATCTTTTTAAAAAAGAGGAGTTAAACCTTTTAAAAACAAATGGGCTAAGTAATATTAGAATAATAGGTACATTATTTTTAACTTCTTTCATAATTGGGGTGTTTACTGTTTTATTATTTTATAACGCAGCCTCAAAACTAAAATTTTTTTATACAGATATAAAAAATAATTTTTCCAAGGACAATAAATATTTAGCTGTTGTTACTGATAGTGGATTATGGCTTAAAGATGAAATCAATAATAATACTTTAATTGTTAAAGCAAATAATATTAAAGATAATTATCTTATTGATGTGATTATAAGCGAGTTTGATAATAACTTTAATTTACAGAAAACTATTCAATCTGAAAAAATTGATATAAGCAAAAAAAAATGGATCATAGAAAAACCAAAGTTTACAAATGATAATATATCAAATGTAAGTTCAGAAAATTTTATGTTTCAAACAAACTTTGACCGAAAAAAAATAAATAGCTTATTTTCTAATATTTCTACTTTAAATCTCCTTGAGCTTTTTGATTTGAAAAAGGATTATGAGAATTTAGGCTATTCATCTGATGAAATTGTAATTCATTTGCTAAGACTGAGTTCTACTCCCCTTCTTTATGGGTTGTTGACTGTGCTTTCAGCCGTAATTATGTTTAATTTTAGAAAGGATAGATCGCTATTTTATCACATAATACTTGGGATTTTTATGTCAGTAGTCATTTATTACATAAACTTTATGTTCACGTCCTTAGGAAATAATGGGAAAATACCCATAATTTCATCTATTTATCTACCCTTATTATTTATTTCCATATTTGCAATCATAGGTTTAATTAGGGTAAATGAAAAATAAATTATTTATATTTGTTATTATTTACTCAATAATTACCAATGTAACATTTGCTGATCAGCTCAAATTTGAAACATCTGAAATTGAAATAGTTGATAATGGAAATATAGTTAATGCTTCAAACGGTAGAGTTTTATCAATCAAAAATAAAATAGAAATTGATGCAAAAAAATTCAAATATGTAAAAAATCTTAATTCTCTTACAGCATATAACGGAATAGCCTATTTTAAATCAGATAATTTAGAAATTAAATTTGATGAAATTAATTTAAATGAATTATCTTTAATAATAACAGCTAAAAATAATATTGAAATTTTTGATATAAAAAAAAAATTATTAATCAAAACTGAGAATATTACTTATAATAAAAAAAAAAATATTCTTGAATCTCAATATCCGTCTATTTTAAAAGATAATTCCAACAATACTTTAAGTTCAAAAAATTTTTGGTTTGATATTAATGATGGTATTGTAAAATTAAATGGTGCAAATTTAAAGGATTTTAATAATAATAATTTTGATATTGAAACTGCATTTTTAGATATAAAGACAAATAAACTTATCGGAAAAGATATATCAATAGATTTAAATAATAAATCTTTCAATCAGGATAATGAGCCTAGAATTAAAGGACGAAATATTACCTACGAAAATGGTTTGACAGAAATTACTAAAGGAGTTTTTACAACTTGTAAAAAAACTGATAAATGCCCACCTTGGCAATTATCAGCAGAAAAAATTAAACATGATGCGAATAACAAAACTATTAACTATAAAAATGCATTTTTAAAAGTCTATGATGTTCCAGTGATGTATTTTCCAAAATTTTTCCATCCAGACCCAACAGTGAAAAGAAAGTCTGGTTTTTTAATTCCTACACTTAAAAATTCACCTAATTCAAATAGTTATTTAAGTATCCCTTATTTTTCTGTAATTAGCCAAAATAAAGATATGACTTTTAATCCTAGAATATATTCAAATAATAAATTGTTATTACAGACAGAATATAGACAAGAAAACAAAAATAGTTCTCATATTGCTGATGTAAGTATTTTTAATGAAAATGATGAGAATTCAAAAACCCATTTATTCTATAAATATAATAAATTGATTAACTTTGCTAATTTTGATGATGGAAGTTTAGATTTAAAAATTGAAAGATCTTCTAATGATACTTATTTAAGAAAAAATAAATTATCTTCACCACTTATAAAAAGTTTAAATGTTTTAGAGAATACACTGGGGATTAATTTATTTTCAGAAACCTTGTCAATTAATTCAGAAATAAAAGTATATGAAAATTTAGATAAAGAAAATAATGATAGATATGAGTTTGTTTTGCCAAAAGTAGATATTGAAAAAAAGATTAATAATAAAACAAACTTAGATGGAGATCTTACTTTTAAATCAAATAATTTTATAAGAAGTTACGCAACTAATATTTTAGAGAAAGTTAATATTAATAATTTAATTTTTAACTCTCAACCAAAAATCACAAATAATGGTTTTTATAATAATTACGAATTTATGATTAAAAATATAAACTCAGATTCAAAAAATTCTAGTAACTTTGAGGAGAATGAAGACTTTTATTTATCAAGTTTATTTCAATTTAATTCATCATTTCCTTTAATTAAAGAAAATAGCAATTCATTAAATATAATAAAACCAAAGGTAGCTTTAAAATTAAGTCCAAATTATACTAAAGATCTAAGTAAAGATGATGGTAAAAGATTAGATGTAAATAATATCTATAATTTTGATAGATTATCTGCAAATGATGCTCTTGAGGGTGGAGCATCGTTAACTATTGGAAATGATTTCACAATATTTGATAAAAGTAAGTCTAAAGAGGTATTTAGTGTCAAATTAGCAAATAATGTAAGACTTGAAGAAAATACTGATTTACCCAAAAATAATCAAATAGGCTCAAAAAACTCAAATTTTTTTGGGGAAATATTATTTAATCCTAATGAAATAATAACCACTAAATACAATGTTTCTACAAAAAACAATTTAACTGATATTAATTATGAAAGTCTCTCTACTGAGATAAGTTTAAATAATTTTGTTACAACATTTGATTATTTAAATGAAAACAATTCTTCAGACAAAAATTCATATTTGACAAATACAACAACATATAATCTTAATAAATCTAATAAAATAGAATTTTCAACTAGAGAAAATAAGTCTTCGAATCTTACTGAGTATTACAATCTAATTTATGAATATAAAAACGACTGTTTAGCCGCATCTATAGAATATAACAAAGATTATTATGACGATAGAGACATAAAACCAGAAGAAAATATATTTTTAAAATTAACAATCATTCCATTTGGAGAAACAAGTAGCCCTAATTTAAAAGATTAATGATAAAAAATTTTTTTCTTATTATCATTTGTTTAATTTTTTTAAGTTCTAAATCTTTGTCAAAAACAAATATTTTTATTTCAGTAATCATAGATGATGAAATAATAACCAATCATGATATTAAAGATGAAGCTGATTATTTAAAAATTCTAAACCCAGATCTAGATAAACTAAATAGTGAAAAAATTTTAGATATTTCAAAAAACTCATTAATAAGAGAAATAATTAAGAAAAAAGAGATAGAAAAAATTATTGATCTTGGTCAAGAAAATCCTTTTGTAAAAGATTATTTAGAAAATCTTTATAAAAGATTAAACTTTGATAATGAAAATGATTTTAATAATTATCTTAGAGAAAATTCAAATTACACAATGCAACAAATTAAAGAAAAATTAAAAATAGAAATTGCTTGGAATGAACTGATATATTTTAAATATTCATATCAATTAAATATAGATAAGGAAAAATTAAAAAAAAAAGTTGACGATTTAAAAGATATTTCCAGAAAAGAATATAATTTATCTGAAATAGTTTTTAAAAATAATAAAAATGAAAGTTTAGAGAATTTAGTGAAAAAAATTAATCTAAGTATATCAGAAATTGGTTTTGGAAATACAGCAAATATTTTTAGTATAACGGACAGTTCAAAATTTGGAGGAAAAATTGGTTGGGTTGATGAGAATAATCTTTCAAAATTAATCTCCAGTAAATTACAGAATATTCAAGAAGGTCAAATTACAGATCTAATTCAAATAGGAAATAATTTCTTAATTCTAAAAGTTGAAAAAATTAGACAAAAAAATATATTAATTGATAAAGAAAATGAACTCAAGGAAATGATCAAATTTGAGACAAATAGACAATTAAATCAATTTTCAAAAATTTTTTTTGATAAATCAAAAATAAATTATTCTATAAATGAAAAATAAGCCTATTTTAATAATTACTGGAGATCATAAAAGTATTTTTTTTGAAATATTATTTAAATCATTGAGACTTATCAAACCTAAAAGTCCGTTAATATTGATTACCTCTGCTCAAGTTTTAAAAAATCAAATTAAAAAATTTAAGATTAAAAAAAATATTAGGATTATTAATATTAAAAAGTTAAATGATTATAAATTAAATAATACATTTTTTAATGTAATTAATGTTGATTATCATAAAAATATAAGAAACATCTTTTTGAAAAACTCCTTTGATATTGCTCTAAAAATCTTAAAAACTGGTTTTACAAATAAGTTGATTAATGGACCAATTAATAAGTCTAATTTTTTGAATAAAAAATTTTTAGGTATTACAGAATATGTAGCCCATAAATCAAATACTAAAAAAATTGCTATGCTAATTTTTAATAAAGATCTATCAGTGTGCCCCTTAACTACACACCTGCCTATAAAATTAGTTTCAAAAAAAATTAATCAAAAGACAATTAAAGAAAAAGTTCAATTAATAAACGATTTTTTTATCAAAAATTTTGGATATAAGCCTAAAATAGCTATTACAGGTCTAAATCCACATTGCGAAAGTATACTTAAGTTTAATGAAGATAAAAAAATAATCACTCCTGCTATAAATTCTTTAAAAAACAAGGGATATAAAATTAAGGGTCCTTTACCTGCAGATACAATCTTTTTAAAACAAAATAGAATAAAGTTTAATGTAATCCTAGGAATGTATCACGATCAAGTATTGTCTCCACTAAAAGCAATAAAAGAATATGATGCAATAAATATTACTTTAGGGTTACCATTTTACAGGATTTCGCCTGATCATGGTCCTAATGAAAAAATGATTGGTCAAAATAAATCAAACCCTTTAAGCTTAATAAATTCCATTAAATTTTTAGACAAAAAGTGATTAAAGCAAAAAAAAGCTTAGGACAAAATTTTTTAATAGATAAAAATATCATTGATAAAATAGTAAATATTGTAGAAATCAAAAATAAAACAGTGCTTGAAGTAGGTCCGGGCACAGGAAATCTTACCTCTGCTTTAATAAAAAAAAATCCCAGAAAAATCTTTGTAATTGAAAAAGACAGTACACTAGCAGAACTATTAAAAGAAAATTTTTCAAATCAAATTAATATCATTAATAAAGATATTTTAGATTACGATGAAACCAAAATTTCTGAAGAAAAATTAATTGTATTTGGAAATCTGCCATACAATATATCAACTGAAATTTTATGTAAATGGATACTTAATTTAAATGATAATAAAATATGGTTCACTAATCTAATCTTAATGTTTCAAAAAGAAGTAGCTGATAGAATTATTTCCTCTTATAACTCAAAAAATTATGGGAGATTATCAATTTTAGCTAACTGGAAGTTAAACATAAAAAAAATTATTGATATAAAACCAAATAGTTTCAAACCACGTCCCAAAATAGATAGTACATTGTTATTTTTTTCAGTAAAAAATAAATATTTTCCACTTAAAGATCCTCAAAATTTAGAAAAGATAACAAGGGTTTTTTTTTCTCATCGAAGAAAAATGATTAAGAAACCTTTCTATCAAATTTTTTCAAAAAATATTGATATTTTAAATAAATTAAAATTGGATTTGAATTTGAGGCCCCAAAATTTAAATTTTGAAACATATTATAATTTAACAAAAGAGTATGAAAATTTATGAAGTTAGTTTATCTATGTGTTCCCTTATAAATTCAGAATCATAATCTTTTGAACCATTATTAATTTCAGCATTAATGAGGTTATAAATTTTTGTGTAACATTTGTCTAAATTTTCATTAATAACTACATAATCATAATTTATCCAATGCAATACATCTCTACCAAATTGTTTCATTCTTTCATCGACTATTAATTTATCTTTCATATCTCTGTTAGATAGTCTCTCAAATAAAACTTCTTTACTTGGTGGTAAAATAAAAAAAGTAATTAGCTTATAATCTAATCTTTTATTTTTAATTTGATCCGCACCTTGCCAATCAATATCAAATAACACATTTTTACCTTTATTTAATTTATCAATAACCGGAGTTCTTGTTGTGCCATAGAAATGATTAAAAACTTTTGCATATTCTAAAAATTCCTCATTTTTAATCAATCTTTTAAATTTTTCATTGTCTACAAAAAAATAATCTTTATTCTCAATTTCATTAAGTCTGGGTTTTCGGGTAGTGTGTGAAATAGAAATTTCAAAATTATCTAATTTTGACAGAAGATTTACTAGAGTAGTCTTTCCAGCTCCAGAGGGAGAGGATAAGATTATCATTACCCCATCTTTATCTATGGGCATCAAATTAATTAATTAGCTTTTCCTTCAATAAATTTTACAGCATCACCAACTGTTAAAATTTTTTCAGCTTCACTATCAGAAA
>MDTB01177785.1_pt1 | contig 13621 bp, 12 predicted proteins | sample 811161 | NCBI WGS metagenome assembly MDTB01 (sample SAMN05326650, study PRJNA326480) | marine metagenome | isolation source: seawater | place: Mediterranean Sea | collected 2009
TAAATAATAAAGGAATGATTGCTAATCCAATTACTTTAAAAAACTTTTTTGAAAAAGATAATATGCTTAATGAAGTTGGAGGAACTGAATATTTAGTTAAATTAACCAGATTTTCAGGATCAACCAAGCAAGCGGTTGATTACTCAAAAATCATACATGAAATGTATCTTAGAAGAGAGCTGATCTTAATTTCAGATAAATTATCTTATGAGACTTTAAATTTAAAAGAGCAAAATTCAGAAAATATTATTGAAAATACTGAAAAATCATTATTTGACTTGGCAGAGCGAGGAAGTTTTTCTCAATCATTTCTTAGATTTAATCAAGCATTAGATCAAACTATTGAGATGGCTACATTAGCTATGCAAAATGATAAGGGAATTGTAGGAGTGCCAACTGGTCTTACCGATCTAGATGAAAAACTAGGAGGATTACATAAGTCCGATTTGGTTATTTTGGCCGGAAGACCGTCTATGGGTAAAACTGCATTAGCTACTAATATTGCATATCATGCAGCTCACAATATTATGAGTAGACAAGAGAAATCGTCTGTAGCGTTTTTTTCTCTTGAAATGTCATCAGAACAATTATCAACTAGAATTCTTTCTGAACAGGCTAGAATTAAATCAGATGATATTAGAAGAGGAAAAGTAACTGAAGAGGAAATTAATAGATATATTGAAACTTCACGAAATATTTATAATCTTCCTCTTTTTATTGATGAAACTCCAGCTATCACTATTGCAACTCTAAGCAATAGGGCTCGCAGAATAAAAAGATTATTTGGAGTAAGCCTTATAGTAGTCGATTACATTCAATTGATGAGATCGAATTTAGTTAGAAATGAAGGAAGAGTTCAAGAAATTTCTGAAATCACTCAAGGCTTAAAGGCTCTAGCAAAAGAACTTAATGTGCCTATTTTAGCATTATCCCAATTATCGAGAGCAGTTGAGCAAAGAGACGATAAACAGCCCCAACTTGCAGATTTAAGGGAATCTGGATCAATTGAACAAGATGCTGATGTGGTTATGTTTGTATACAGAGAGGCTTATTATTTAGAGAGAAAGCAACCTAAATTAGGCTCTATAGAGCATGCTGAGTGGCAATCGAAAATGAATGATGTAAATGGACTAGCAGACATAATCTTGGGCAAACAAAGACATGGTCCTACAGGTACCGTGAAAGTTGAGTTTGAGGGAATTTACACAAAATTCAAAGATTTAAGCAAAAATTAGGTCTAGTTTTTTCTTTAGTTATAAAAAAATTAAGATATATCTGAAATATCTCAATGCTGTCTTATATTTATAAAAAAATAGTTATAGATTTTTCGAAGGCAACTCTTCTGTTTTTAGCAATTATAATAGGTTTCTCTTTTTACCAAGCTAAAAACTTTAATTTAGATGCTTCTTCAGATGCTTTATTGTTAGAGGGAGATCCAGATCTTAAATACTTAAGGCAAGTAAATGATACTTATGGTTCTAAAGATTTTTTAGTTCTTACCTATACGCCAGTATCTAGCTTTATAGAAAAAGAGACTATTCTCAATCTTCAGCTCCTTAAATCTAAAATAGAAAAATTAACATGGGTAGATAGTGTTATTACGGTCATAGACGTGCCTCTGCTTAAAAGCACTGATGAAAGTTTAATGGATAGACTAAAAAACTATAAAACTCTTGCCTATCCAGAAATTGATAGAGAAAGAGGTTTTAATGAAATAATAAATAGTCCTATTTATAAAAATTACGTTATCAGTGAAGATGGCAAAACTTCAGGCATCGTAGTTTATCTTAAAAAAGATGAAAGATTAGCTGAATATATTAAGATTAAAGAGAAATATTTTAATCAATCTAGAGAAGTAGGTTTAACAAAAGATGAAAAAAATAATTATAAAAAATTTATTAAAGAATACGAAGAATATAAAAATTTATATAATGTAAGAAATCATCAAAATATAAGTGAGATTAGAGATGTAATCACTAAATACGGTGAAAATGCTAAAATTCATTTAGGAGGTATTCCAATGATTGCAGACGATATGATGAGTTTTATAAAAAATGATATAGCAGTTTTTGGAATTGGAGTTTTTTTATTTATAATTTTTACTCTTTGGTTGATTTTTAGAAATATTAAATGGGTAGTAATGCCTTTATTAGGTTGCGCAACTTCAGTGATAATTATGATCGGATTGCTAGGTTTAATTGGTTGGAAAGTAACAGTAATCTCATCAAATTTCATTGCCTTAATGCTTATTTTAAATATGGCAATGAATATTCACCTAACTGTAAGATTTCTTCAATTAAAGAAGGAATTCCCTCAATTAAATAAAAATGAAGCAGTCCTTGAAGCTAGTAAGAAAATGATGCTTCCAATTCTTTACACGGTCTTAACGACAATTTGTGCTTTTTTATCTCTAGTCTTTAGTGGTATTAAACCAATAATTGATTTTGGATGGATGATGACTTTAGGATTAATTGTCTCTTTGCTGATAACATTTTTACTTTTGCCTTCCTTATTAAATATTTTTTCATCGGATAACGAAATTAACGTTAAAGATACCGAAAAGTCATTTATCACTTCAATGCTGGGTTCTTTCACTAAAAATAATCAGATTTTAATTTTTGGAACTACAATAATTATTATTTTGTTTAGCTTAGTTGGAATATTAAAACTAGAAGTAGAAAATAGTTTTATTAATTACTTTGACAAAGAAACTGAAATTTATAAAGGAATGAAAAAAATAGACGATGACTTAGGAGGTACCACTCCATTAAATATCATTTTAAAATTTCCAACAAAACAAAATGAAGAATCGGAGGATGACGAATTTGCTGAATGGGATGAAGATAATGACAGTGAAGAAAACAAGTCTAAATATTGGTTTACTCGAGACAAGATGGATAAGATTATTAGAGTTCATGATTATTTAGACTCTTTACCTGAAATAGGTAAAGTTCTATCTTTTGGCTCTATTTTGAGGGTTGCAGAAGATTTAAATAAAAAAGAACTACAAAGTTTAGAAATAGCTGTTTTATATAGCAAAATTCCTGAAGAAATAAAAAAAGAAATAATCACTCCTTATATTGCTGTAAATAAAGATGAGGCAAGAATTAGTGTAAGAATAAAAGACTCTTTGGAAAATTTAAGAAGAAATGATTTAATTAAAAAAATAAATACTGAATTAAATACCAAGTTAGGATTACAAAAAGATGAATATAAATTGGCTGGAGTGCTGATTCTTTTTAATAATTTATTACAAAGTTTATTCAAATCTCAAATATTAACCCTAGGTATAGTAATGCTTGGGATCTTTTTAATGTTTTTAATTTTATTTAGAAATGTAATTCTTTCTTGTATTGGAGTCGTACCAAACTTTATAGCTGCATTTTTTATACTCGGTATAATAGGTTTGTTAGGTATCCCTCTTGATATGATGACCATAACTATTGCGGCTATTACTATAGGAATTGCTGTAGATAACAGCATTCATTATATTTATAGATTTAAAGAAGAATTTAGAAAAATAAATAATTATCACAAAACATTAGATAGATGTCATAGTACTGTTGGGGTTGCTATTTTAAATACCTCTATTACTATTGTTTTTGGTTTTTCAATTTTAGTACTATCAAATTTTATACCTACTATTTATTTTGGAGTGTTCACTGGTATTGCTATGCTATTAGCTATGATATCTGTATTAACTTTATTGCCAAAATTAATATTGACGTTTAAACCTTTTGGCCAAGAGTCTAATAATTTGTTTTAATGAATAACCTCTTAAATAGTTTTTTGGATAATTTAAATTTATTTGATTTATTTATTGTTATAATTTTAATTTATTTTGTGATTCAATGTTTTTTTAAAGGTTTCTCGTTAAGTTTAATATCATTTATGAAATGGATTTTTTCTACGATCATAACGATTATTTTGGTTCCAAAGTTTCAACCTATAGTTCGAGAATATATTGAATCTGATTTTATTAATAATATAGGCTTAGGAGTGGCTATCTTTATTCTTACTCTTTTTGTGACTATTATTATTGGTAAAGCTCTAGGTAGAGCAGTAACTTGGACTGGAGTTGGGCCTATAGACAAAACTTTTGGGTTATTGTTTGGTTTTTTTAAAGGATATGTTGTATCTGTATGTTTATTTTCTATTTTAAATTGGTTTTATCCATATCAAAATTGGGGTATATCAGCTGAAGATGCAATTTCGTTTAACTTAATAAATAAAGGTAGTAAAATTTTAATAGAAGAATTTCCTTCTGGTGAAGATTTTATAGACACTAAAGAAAAAATTGAAAAAATTTAGATCAGATAAATTGAGAGAAGAATGTGGTGTCTTTGGAGTTTCTAATCATATAGATGCTTCAGCTTTAGTAGCTTTGGGTTTGCATGCTCTTCAACATAGGGGACAAGAAGGTTGTGGGATAGTTTCTTTTGATGGGAACAATTATCATTCTGAAAAAAGGCAAGGTCTAGTAGGAGATCATTTTACCAATAACGATACAATTCAAAAACTTCCTGGAAAATTTGCCATAGGTCATAATAGATATTCTACAACTGGAGAAACATCTTTAAGAAATATACAGCCTTTTTTTGCAGATTTACACATGGGTGGTTTAAGTATAGCTCATAACGGTAATTTAACTAATGCTTTAGTGTTAAGAGAAGCTCTAGTAAAAGAAGGAGCAATTTTTAGAACAACAAGTGATACTGAAACTATTGTTCAATTAATTGCCAAATCAAAAAGAGAGAAAATAATTGATAAACTAATTGATGCTCTTTTTCAAATACAGGGAGCTTATTCACTTATTTTGATGACTAATAAAAAACTGATTGGAGTTAGAGATCCACTAGGTATTAGACCATTAGTGATTGGAAAACTAAAAGACTCTTATATTCTTGCGTCTGAAACATGTGCATTGGATATAGTTGGTGCTACTTTTGTTAGAGAGGTAGAAAATGGTGAAATTATCAATATTGAAAATAATATGATTAATAGTTTTAAGCCATTTTCGAAACAGAAAGCTAGACCATGCGTTTTTGAATATATTTATTTTGCTAGACCAGATAGCATAATTAATGGAAAATGCGCTTACGAATATCGTAAAAATTTTGGTATTCAGCTAGCTAAAGAAACAGTAAATATTGGAGACATAGTTGTTCCAGTTCCAGACTCGGGAGTCCCTGCTGCTATGGGTTATTCAGAGTATTCCCAAAAAAAATTTGAACTTGGTTTAATTAGAAATCACTATGTTGGAAGAACCTTTATAGAACCGACTCAAAGTATAAGAAGTTTAGGTGTTAAACTTAAACTAAGTTCAACAAAAAGTATTATAAAAGATAAATCAATAATTTTAATAGATGACTCTCTTGTAAGAGGAACTACATGTCTTAAGATCGTAAAGATGCTTTATGAATCTGGGGCAAAAGAAGTACATGTAAGAATTGCATGTCCTGAAATTAAATTTCCAGATTTTTATGGAGTTGATATGCCCACAAAAAATGAATTGTTAGCGAACAAAAAAACTAATGCTGAAATGTGTAAATATATCAAAGCAAAATCATTAAAATTTTTAAGCTTAGATGGTCTATACAAAGCATTAGAGGTGGGAAAAAGAAATGATGTTTATCCGCAATTTAGCGACCATTATTTTACTGGTGAATATCCAATTAAACCAATTGATAATTTAGGTGAAATGAAAATTACCCAGCTTTCATTATTGAGTGGAAAATCAAATAATTAATTTATAACTAGTAAATTGTTTTTATTATTTAAAAATAAGATAGATTGATTAACAAAAATTGGATGTGATTTTAATCGATCTTTTAGTTTGGTAATCTCCATCAATTTTCCATTAAGATTAAATATTACCAAATAAGAGTTTTCTAAAAATAAGTAAATATTATCATTTACTATTGAAATATCTTTTAAGTTTACAGATTTTTTTTTTGTACCGAGAAAGCTTGCAATTTCTTGCTCTATGTCTAGAGAATATAATATTTTTTCAGCATCAAGATTCTTGCAAACTAACAAGTTATCTTTGGTAACCAAAAATATATTTCCTTTCGAAATAATAGGCTTTGTTAAGGATGTGATTAAATCCTTTGATATTGTTGAACCAGATTTTGCAGACAAAACATAAAAATAAGGGTCTGTAGAAATAATAACTTTATCTTCATAAGCTAAAATAGGATTTGAATAAAATAAGTCACTAGGATTTAGATCAACTGACTTATTTAAATTTATAAACCAATTTATTTTATTTGTACTGGTATCAATAGAATATAATGAGCCAAAATTATTTAAAAAAAATAGAGAAGAATTTTTTATAGCAAGAGAGTTAACAAACCTATTTTTGATAACAATTTCTTCAGTAGGTATTGATCTAATTTGATCACCATTTAATTTATCTATTATAAGTAAAAAATTATCTTGATTTGAAGCATAGATTTTATTTCCTGAAATTTTAAGATTTGATCTAAAAGGTACTTTATAATTTTTAGCCCATATCAGTTTTTGTTCTAAAATATTTATAGCGTAAAAATAACCTAAATTATCGGAGATGTAAATTATATTTTCTTCGACAATAGTATTTAAAACTTTTTTAAATTTTTTCATTTTTTTTTGATAAAAGTTAAATTTAAAAATAATTTTTTTTTGTTCTACTGAAAAAACAATTACGTCTCCACTTACATTAGTAACAATTACATTATTTTTAATAAATAAAATTCTATTTTTAGCGTCTTTTTTGCTAATTTTTTTACTTTTAAAAATTATTTCATTTAAATTCTTATAATTGAAACTATCTAGATTATTTGAATCATTATAAAATTCGTCTTTCCATTCATCAGGAGTTACTGACGTTTCAGACTGAATGTTTAAATTAGATGTAGGAGCTATAACACTATTAAATAATTTTTCTTCTGTATATATCGTCTCGAAGTCCTTAAACCTATTTTTTGTGATTTTAGTAATTTCATCATTATTTTTCCATATTCCTGTTTTATTATCAAAAGAACATCCTAATAATATGATTCCTACACTAAATAAAAAAATAACTTTCATTACATTCGATATTCAATAATTAACAATATTAAAAAAAATTTATAACAATTCTTCAGCTGCATTTTTCCATATTGAATTGTCTGAGATAATCTCATTAAGTAATTTATTACCCTCTTGATCTTTTGAAATTTTTATTAAAAATAAAGCTTTTTTTAATTTAACTAAATTTTTCCTCTCTTTTTCTAAATTAATACTCTCTAAAATTTCAAATAGTCTTATGATTTCTTCATTATTGGTCTCTAAATTGTTGTCGATTATGTTGTTTAACGCCAACGGTGAATAAAACTTATTTTTACTCGAAACAACTTCTTTATAAAGATTATTTGACTCACTTTTATTTTCTGAAGCTAGATACAGCCCTGCTTGTATAAACTTTTCAGAAATTTTTTTATTTCTTAAATTTTTATGGTAATCTAAATATATAATTCCTATTAATAAAAAAATAATAAAGGAAGCAGAAATAATAAATATTTTTTTTTTTTCTTTAATATAATTTATTACTTTATCGATATTGCTTATTTTATTTTCAAAATTATTTTCCATATAAAAAATTATTTTTTTTGGGAAATCTTTTATTTTTTACCTCGTTACTATATTTTTTTACAGCTTTTTCAATTATTGAATTCAAATTTACATATTTTTTTACAAACTTGGGATAAAAACCACTTAGTCCTAGAATATCATCAGTAACTAAAATTTGACCATCGCAATTTGAAGAAGATCCTATGCCAATTGTAGGTATCTTAAGTAAGTTGGTAATTTTTTTTGCTGTATTTGGTGTAACGCACTCTAAAATTATCGAGAAAGCTCCTGCCTTTTCAATAGAAAGAGCATCTCTTATTAACCTCTTCTCTTCTTTTTTTGTTTTTCCTTCGATCTTAAATTTTTTTTTAAATTGTGGTGTATATCCAATATGTCCCATAACTGGTATTTTAATGTTAACAAGAGACTTAATTATCTCAGAATTTTTTGAATTATTTTCTATTTTTACTGCTTCACATTTTGTTTTTTTTAATATTAATTTTGCATTTTTCTTAGCTATATAAGAGTTGTTATAGGTGCCTTTAGGCATATCAACAACAAATAAAGATTTATTAATTCCTTTGTTAACGCTTATTCCGTGTTGGATCATGCTATACAATGATACATTGTGAGTATTGTTCATTCCATACAAAACATTTGCAAGGGAGTCTCCTACCAAAATAATATCACAATGCTTATCTAAAATTTTCGCAATATTTTTTGAATATGCTGTTAAGCTAACAATCTTTTTCTTATACTTTTTTTTTAAAAGTAATAATTTAATTTTTTTCAACATTATTCGAGCTCTATAGTGCTTGGTGGTTTTGATGTTATATCATAAACCACTCTATTAATTCCAGGCACACCATTAACAATTTTATTAGAAATTTTATCTAAAAAATCCTTCGGAAAGTTAAAATAATCTGCTGACATACCGTCCTCAGATACTACAGCTCTTAGTAAACAAGTATATTCATATGTTCTAGAGTCTCCCATTACTCCTACTGTTTTCATAGACAAAAGAGCAGCGTATGCTTGCCAAATTTTATGATATAGGTTGTGATTAATTAATTCATTTATATAAATATAATCCGCTTCTTGAAGAATTCTTATTTTCTCAGGTGTTACCTTTCCGATTATTCTTATTGCCAAGCCAGGTCCTGGAAACGGGTGTTTGTTTTTTATTTGGTCTATCAATCCCAAGGATTTCCCTAAAATTCTTACTTCGTCTTTAAAAAATTCTTTAAGAGGTTCTATTAATTTTAAATTCATTTTTTTTGGTAGTCCGCCAACATTGTGATGGGATTTAATCTTAGATGATTTACTTCCAGTAGCAGATCGACTTTCAATAATGTCAGGGTACAATGTTCCTTGAGCAAGAAATTTGATATTTTTAAATTTCTTCGACTCTTTTTCAAAAATTTTAATAAATAAATTACCTATAATTTTTCTTTTTTTTTCTGGGTCATATACATTTTTTAACTTTTTAAAATATATATTTGAAGCATTAATCAATTTTACATTAAGTCGATATTTTTTTTTAAAAATATTATAAGAGTATTTGAACTCATCTTTTCTCATTAATCCTGTGTCAACCATAATGCAGATAAGTTTTTGTTTAATAGCTTTATTAATTAATAATGCAACAACACTACTGTCTACTCCACCTGATAAAGCACAAATTACTTTATCTTTTTTAACTGTTTTTTTGATTTCATTGATTAGTCTTATTTTCTCAGAACCTATTCTCCATTTTTTCTTAATTCTACAAATAGAAAATAAGAAATTCTTAAATATTTGAATTCCATTTTCAGTATGAGTAACCTCAGGATGAAATTGCAATCCATATATTTTATTTTTACTATCTTCAATAATAGTCAATTTAGACTCTTTAGTTGAAGCTATTGCTTTAAATCCTTTCGGTAATTTAGTAACTGCATCTTGATGGCTCATCCAAACTGATTTTTTTTTTGAATTAAAGTACTTTTTTAATAGAATAGATTGTTTTTTTTTAGATAGTATTGCCCTTCCAAACTCTCTTTTAGATTTTAGAGTTTTTATTGAACCACCAAACAATTTAGTAATTAATTGTAGTCCATAACATATTCCAAGAATAGGAATTTTTTTTAAAAAAATATCTTTCGGAATTTTTGGAAAGACTTTTTTTGTTACAGTAGACGGGCCACCAGATAAAATGATACCTTTTATTTTTTCATAATTTTTTACCTTTTTAAGATCTTCAATAGTAATAATTTCTGAAAAAACGCCAAGTTCTCTAATTCTTCTGGCTATTAATTTTGTTACTTGGGAACCAAAATCTATTATTATAATTTTTTCGTTAAGATTCTGATATTGCATTTACTTTTTTAAAGAATCTTCTATCTCGATCTTGAGTTTTTCACTTTTCTGACAATAATCTTTACAAAAAATAAGTAATTGTTTTACTAGTTTTTTACTTCCTAAAAAATCTGACTCTTTTAGTTTTAACATGGCAAGATTATAGGTTGCTTCTTCATTTTTAGGATTTATTAATATAACAGAATTTAAATTTTTTTTTTCTAGTTCATTTTTTTTTTGTTTATTAAATATCTTCGATAAATAGAGGTACGATTTTTCACTTTTCGGATTAAAAACTAAATCTTGTTCAAATTTAAATTTTGCTTTGTCGAATTCTTTTTTTTCAAAAAACTCTACCCCTTCTTTAAAATAAGAAGTGCTAGCAAACGATTTACTTGTCACTAATGTAAAAAATAAGATAATCTTTATTAATTTCATAATTATAATTTATAATTTAATGTAGGCTCAATCATCTCTACACTATGAACCATACTTTCATAAAATCCAGCTTTAGTAATCTTAATAAATCTTGCATTTTTTTTAATGTCATTAATTTTTTTTGCTCCAATATATCCCATCGAAGACCTTAGTCCCCCTTTTAATTGGTAAATTATTTTAGATACTTTTCCTTTATATTCTACTCTTCCGTCAACCCCTTCCGGCACAAATTTTGATTTATCTTTATAATTCTTTTGAAAATATCTATTAGATGATCCAGCTGACATCGCCCCTATAGATCCCATGCCTCTGTATTGTTTGTAAAATTTATTTTTAATTTTAAATTTTCTCCCTGGGCTTTCCTCAGTCCCGGCAAAAATTGAACCCATCATGATAGCGTCTGCACCAGCAGCAATTGCTTTTACTAAATCTCCAGAAAATTTTATACCTCCATCAGATATTATCTTTGTATTTTTTCCTTTTAATGCTTTTTTAACTTCCATTATAGCTGTGATTTGTGGAACACCAATACCAGCAACCATTCGTGTTGTGCATATAGAGCCAGGTCCTATCCCAACTTTAATGATATCAGCCCCAGAATTGTATAACTTTTTTGCAGCTTCACCTGTAGCAATATTACCTACACAAATTGGAGTGCTATAACTCATTTTTTTTACTTTTGATAAAGTTTTTAAAACTTTTTGACTATGACCATGAGCTGTATCAATAACAATCAAGTCAACTCCACTTTCAATTAAATTTTTTGCTCTTATTAAATCTTTCAAACTTGTTCCAATAGCTGCCCCCACAAATAGATTTTTTTCTTTGACTTTTGTTACTTCTTTTTTCTGTTTTTTTATATCTAAATTTCTATGTATAATTCCTATTCCTCCAGATTTAGCGATTGCTATAGCCATGGCCGACTCGGTAACAGTATCCATTGCAGAGGATAAAAAAGGTGACTCTAATTTAATTTTTCTTGATAAATTAATAGATATTTCAGTGTCCGAAGGTAAAATTTTTGAAAAACGCGGCAGCAATAAAACATCATCAAAAGTAAGTGCTTCTTTTATTGCTTCCATATAAACTTATATACAATTTTAAAAAATTATAAAGTCTTTAATAATGCACAATGTAAATAAGTTTCTTTTGATTCGTTTCTGCTAGCTTCAGGCTTAAAGAATTGTACTTTTTTAAACTTTGATTTAGCTAACTCTTTAACTTCAAGAAAATCTTCACCCATAAATATTTTTGATACCAAAACTCCATTAGAATTTAGTGTTTTTGATGAAAAATTAATCACATCTGCACACAATTGATTAGTTCTTATACAATCTAATGATTTATTACCGGTTGTATTAGCGGCCATATCGGAAAGAATCACATCTAGTTTTTCACCAAAAAATTTTAAAATTTTTTTTTTAGTTTCATCCTCAAGAAAATTCCTTTGTAAAAATGAGACATTTTTTATTTTATCCACATTTTTAAGATCCAATGAAAGTATTTTTCCAGATGTTATGATTTTACTTGAGACTTGTGACCAAGAACCTGGGTAAGATCCTATGTCTAATAATTTGGTATTTTTTTTAATAAAATTGTATTTTTTGTTTAATTCAATCAATTTAAACGCTGCTCTTGAACGATAACCTAAAGTTTTAGATCTTTTAAAAAATTGATCTCGATGCTGTTTTATTCTCCATGTATTGCTTTTTTTAGTCTTTTTTGATCTTTTCATTATAAAACATCTTCATGCTCTTCATCTGATGTTTCTAGAGTTTCTTTTTTATTTTTTCTTTTGTACATAAAAAAACTAATAGGTATAGAGAGCAAATAAACTAAACTAAAAATTAAAAGTGTTTCAAACGTATAAAATAATAAAGAAATAAATATTATTCCAACACCCAATAGAATAAAAGCTGTTATTCCAGAAGAAATCGATATCTTTTTTAAAGATAAAGTTGGAACTTTGCTAACTAATAAGACAGCTACTAAAATTGTAAAATATGGGGTTAAGTTTTTTAAATCAAAATTTAAATTCAAATTTGATAATTCAAAAATTAAAGGCGTTAAAATTAATAAACCTCCTGCAGGTGCAGGAACTCCTTCAAAATAATTGCTTTTCCAAAGATGTTTTTGATCTATTTTAGTTAAATTGAATCTTGCCAATCTTAAAACACAACAAACTGAATAGATTAATGTAATAGCCCACCCTAATTTTCCATAATTATTTAATTCCCAAAAATATAAAATAAAAACTGGCGCTATACCAAAACTCACAAAATCTGTTAAAGAGTCTAATTCTTTACCAAATTCTGAAGTTCCTTTAATCATTCTAGCAATTCTTCCATCTAATGCATCTAGTATAGCTGCTAATAAAATAAAAATAACGGCTAAACTGTAATTTTCATCGATTGAAAATTTTATTGAGCTAATTCCAAGACAGACTCCTCCTAAAGTTAATATATTAGGTAGCAAGTACCTTGTTTTTTTTGATGAAACTAATTTAAATTTTTTATTTTCTTCCATTACTCCAAGGCTATTAAGCTTTCTCCAGCTACTACGTTTTGTCCTATTTTAGCTAAAACTTTTTTATTTTTGAAATAAATATCTACTCTGCTTCCAAAACGTATCATGCCTATTCTATCACCCTGTTTTAAATTCTGTCCTTGTTCAACTTCACATACTATTCTTCTCGCAATCAAACCTGCTATCTGAACAATAATAACATCTTCACTGGATTTACTACATTTTATTTTATAATAATTTCTCTCATTTTCTTCGCTTGCTTTGTCTAATGAAGCATTTAAAAATTTTCCAGGCTTATAATTAATTTCTTCAACTTTTCCAGATAATGGTGTTCTATTAACATGACAATTAAACACGTTCATAAAAATACTTATCCTTGTAAAGGAAGTATTTTCTAATTGTAATTCAATAGGACCAGTTTGTTCTGAGATATCTGTAATTAGTCCGTCTGCAGGACTAACTAAAAATGCATCATCGTTTATAGATTGCCTTTCAGGATCTCTAAAAAAGTAATAAACCCAAATGGTAATTATTATAAAAATTGAACCAAGGAACTTTGAAAAAAGCAGTAATACAAATGTTACAATAATAGAAATTGCTAAAAATTTGTATCCTTCTTTATGAATTTTTGGAAAAATTGAATTAAACATAATTTTAAGTTTGCTAATTTTTTCTTAATATGTATAAAAATCTTACTTAATCAATCTATATTTTATTTTATGGCTAA
>MDTB01204050.1_pt1 | contig 13621 bp, 16 predicted proteins | sample 811161 | NCBI WGS metagenome assembly MDTB01 (sample SAMN05326650, study PRJNA326480) | marine metagenome | isolation source: seawater | place: Mediterranean Sea | collected 2009
CGAAAAATTATGCCCGGGTGGTGGAATTGGTAGACACAAGGGACTTAAAATCCCTCGAAGGTGACTTCGTGCCGGTTCAAGTCCGGCCCCGGGTACCAAAGAAAGAAAAATATGGAAGATATTAATGAACAATTAGACTTAAAAGAGATTTTTAAAGATCTTCTACAAAATAAATATAAAATTTTATTTACCACTTTTATTTTTTCTCTTTTGGGTATTATCTATTCATTGTCACTGCCAAACCTCTTTACTTCAAGTGCAATAATCCAAATTGAGAGTTCTGACAATTCATCTTCTATTTCTAAGTCTGTTGCAGGAGTAGCGTCTCTTGCAGGCATATCCATATCCGAAACAAATTCAAGACAGTCGTATATTACGAGGTTGATTACCTCAAGATATTTCTTTGAAAAACTTTACGATGATGAAAATTTTATCATGCAGTTGATGGCATCAGATGGTCTTGAAGATAATAATTTAGACCTCAAGCTCAATCAATCAATCTATAATGATAAAAAGAGAGAGTGGAATTACAAAAACGCAAATGGAGTAAAAGGAAAACCTAGCCTGCTAACAGCTCAAAAAGTATTCAAAGAACACTTTACAATTGAAGAGACTGAGGAATTGGACGGATTTTTGATTTTTAAAGTTACTCATATTTCACCAAAAATTTCTTATCTATGGCTTGAGCTTCTTATAGATCAATTTAATTTATTTTTGAGAGAAAAAGAAGTTTCTGAGGCTTTGATTTCAAAAGATCTTTTACTAAAAGAGATTTCTTCAAATTCCGTACCTGAAGTCAAAGGAGCTATTGCAAACCTAATCAAAGACAAAATAGCAAAAATAGTTCTGTCTGAATCAAAAGAAGACTATGCTTTAAAGAAAATAGATCCACCATATTTACCCGAAAAAAAATCTTCTCCAGATAGACCCTTAATATGCTTTATTTTTCTCTTATTTGGTTTTTTAACATCTTGCCTATATTTTCTCATATTAAAAAGAGGATAGGTTGGACATTGCTCTCATAGGTTCAGGATCTGAAATATCAATAGATTCTGAACTGTATGATATTTGTTATTTTACTAATTCAAGTTTAACTAGAGCACAAAATCTAGATAGAAAAAAAACTAATTTAATTATTTCTGAAGCTATGTTCTTCGAGGAAAATGACTTAGATAAATTAAATCCTATTAAAGGTTACTCAAAAAAGCATTCTCATGAGCTCAGATTGAGAAAGTATTCTTCCATTGATAATTCCAATTTAAATAACTTGACAATAATTAGAAGTAACCTAAAAAAAAATATTAAAGAAAGACTAACAAAGAAAAATATAATTGCTGAAAAAGTTGTTCTGGTCTCGGTTAAAAGGAAGTGGTTTTTGTTATTAAAAGCCATGGGTTTCAGGGGAACTTTATATTTCATAAAAAAACTTAAAGGAAAGAAAAATAAATTTTTTTTCCTTTTCTCCTTAATATTTTTAAGAAACTTGCCTATCAATTTGCGTCCATCAACAGGAATAATGACTCTAATAATTTCAATAAATGAGTTCGGTGCAAAGCATAACTTTCATATGAGCGGGATAAATGAAGAAAACAAAGAAACTTACTATAAAGATTTTAGTCTGGGAGAAAAACAAAGCATGAATCATCATTTTGATAGCCTTTATTTAGATGCAATTAAATTTGATAAAAAAATATCATTAATCAAAATTTAGCTAATATGGACACCTATCTTTTCAAATCTTTACTTGTGGAAGGAAAGAAGAAGAAATTTAAAACTGTTTTATTTCTCTTAAAAATTTTTTTTAAAAATTTAAAAGTTAAAATTCATAATAAAATGAAGTTTCAACTTACTGAGAAAGATAAAAGTATCTTTTATTCAAGAATTGATAGATCTTTTTATTTTTATGGTGGTTTAAAAAAAAGGCTTGATAATCTTTACGATGAATATCTTATTAATCATGTTAGTTTCAAAAATATCAACAGAAACCTTAAAATAGTAGACATTGGGGCTAATATTGGAGAGTTTTCAGTATCTATGCGTATGAATTTTCCTGAATCTTCAATTTTTTCAATAGAGCCGTGCAAACCCGAATATAATTGCTTATTAGAAAATTCCCAGAAATATGATTTATTTCCTTTTATGATTGGAATATCTGACAAAGATGAAATTCTTAAACTTGTAGATAGAAATTCAAGCGGTGACTCGGTATTTCTTAGAAAAAACATTAATTTAATTATCTCTGAAAATGAGAAAACTTACGATGTGAACTGCATAAATTTAACCTCTTTTTGCAGCCTAAATGATATTGACCACATAGATCTTCTTAAAATTGAGGCTGAAGGTCAGGAGCCTGAGGTTTTGAGTGGGATAGATTTTTCAAATATTTTTATAGATTATATAACTGTTGACGTTGGCCCAGAAAGAGGAGATGAAAAGTTAGATACACACAACTCAGTTAGGGAAATACTTGAAAAATTAAATTTCTCACAAATTAAATTTAACAAAAAAAGAAAAATTGCTTTATTTAAAAATCAAAATAAATGAATAAAATTAAACAGCTTATCATCAATATTCTTATTAATTTAAAGCTAGAAATTTACTTTATTAAATATCGAAATAATCTTTTTATTCAGAAGAATCAAACAGGAGGTTCCTCAGACGGTAAATACGCAGCTCTTTTATTTTGCACTCATTTGTCCTACATCCATAATTGGTTTGTTGGGTCAACAAACAAGAATAGCATTTGTGAATTTGGTCCTGGAGATTCATTGTCAATTGGTCTCTTATATAAAATTTTTTTTAATAAAAATTATATTGCCTTCGATGCTCACCCTTATTTTCAAGAAGATTTGACGTTGAAATCTTTGAATGAGGCTCTAAACTACTTAAAAGAAATTTTTTCAAAGGATGAAAATCATTTTTTTCAAAATTTAGAGAAATCTCCATTCATTGATTATTTTAATAAAGATGAATTTAATTTTAATCAGTTTAAATCTCTACTAAAATTTGAAGGCTTGAAAAATGAATACGATTCAGGTTTATTAAAAAATTTAAAATATAATGCTCCTTACAATAGTCAGGATACCGAAAACTTCATAAATTCTTCTGACCTTATTTTTAGTCAAGCTGCTTTAGAGCATGTAAGAGATCTCAAAAGCCTTTATAAATTACAAAAAACATTACTTTCTCAAAATGGATATATTTATAATCATATAGACTTTAAAAGTCATGGAACTTCACTTTTATGGAATGGATATTATTCTTGGACAGATCAAGAATACACCCAGCTTGAAAAATCAAATACTTTTCAGTGGATCAATAGGATGCCTCTCAGTTACCACTTAAAATTGATGGAAGAATCTGGTTTAAATATTGTTAAAGTTGTATCTAAAAAAAGAACGGATGGAATTAATAAAGATCAAATTAGCAAAGATCTAATTCCTTTCTTTATTAATTTTGAGGATCTTAATATTCATTCAGCAATTGTTATTGCAAAAGGTTAAGTGATAAATAAACTGGAGTTTTTACATTGCTCAATTGATGGATACGACAAGCCTGTAAAAATAAATGATTTTCTTAGAGATGAAACTTATAGTGTCTGCGAGATATATAGCACTGAGGATGCTGCCAGATATCTTGGCATCAATATTGACCAAGCAAAAAAAATAGATCCAAAGCTTCTAAGCAGGTATATAAAATTTGCTCCTCTTGATAAGAAATACTTTGCAAGAATTTATATGGATGCAAATATTTCGATGGAAAATCTTAATGATCTCATTAAAAATTTTCTGAACTCTAATGCATTAATAATGATGGCTAGCCATCCAGTAAGAAAATATCTAATTGATGAGCTAAAAGCATGCTTATCGGGTGGAAAAATTAGTTTTAAAGATTACTTATCACTCAAAAATATTTCGAACAGTGATTCAGGAAATAATCTCAGTCAAAATGGAGTCTACCTAAGAAAACAATCTGATGTTCTAGAAAAAGTTTTTATTGATTTGATTGCTTTGTTGGAAAATCAAGTATGCAGAGATCAGTTATTCTTAAGAAGTCTGCTTAACGACTATAAAATAAACTATACGCTTTTTGATTTGGAACATTACCCTATTAATATAATTCCTCACCGAACAAGCTTTATAAAAAGATTGATAAAAAAGGTCAGATTTACAATTTTAAGATACGTATTAAATTAGTGTGAATATAAAGATTATTTTTTATGGTATCGGAAGAGGTCTTGATCTATCTATACCAGCCTATCAAAAACTTTTAATCAAGCCACTAGAAAGTAGGTTCAATATCGAAGTCTTTCATTTTTTACAGAAGGAAAAGTATTTGAAAAACTTAAGATCAAATGAATTTGGTGAGTTAAAAGTTCCATCAAAAACTTTCAAAGGAAAGGAGCCTGAAACTTATGACTTCAATGAGGAAGATAATGAAGAATTAATTACCAATGTTTTATCTAGTAAATGTCTGCATAATGATGATCATGCCTCATCGCTGAATCTTTTAAAACAACTTTCTCTTCTTAGTAGAGCTAGAGAGGTAATACACAATGATGATATTGTATTTGCCTGTAGAGATGATTTACTTTTGCAAAGTAAATTTAATATTTTATTTAACTTAATAAAAAAAATAAAAAAAGATGAAGTGATTGTCCCTCCTTTTCATTGGCATAACGGAATAAATGATAGATTCATAATTTCCAATGGAAAAAATATGATAAATATTTTTTCAAGAATTGATTTGATAGATAAAGTAATTTCTATTAAGGGAGGGATAAATGGAGAATATTTAATGCATCAGGCTATAATTGATCACTCTTTAAAAGTTTTATCTTTGCCGATAAAACTTTCTCGCGTGCGTATTAATAATAAAGTTGTAAAAGAAAACAGGATAATTCCCTTCCATAGACCCTATGAAACATCAAGAATTCTTTTTTCTTTCTTGAACACTTTAAATGCTATCTTGAGAGTTTATTAATAATGAAAATTCATTTTAAGTGGGCATATTTCTTCTTATCTTTTTTATTTTTTTGTTCTCTTTTTTTCTTCCTTGGAATTGTTGGTCCAGATTATTCAAGTTATGAAGCAGTTAAAGATTTAAAAATATCTAAGAATTTTTTTAAAATTAGAGAACCAATTTCTTGGGTAACAATTGACTTATTCTCAAATTCAATTGTGGGACTTAGGATATTTTCCGCTCTTTTAATTTCACTTTTAATTACTTTTTCAATAGATCTATTCAGAGAAGAAAGAGTTTATTCAATATATTCTCTTCAAAGAAAAAGGAATATAAATCAAACTTTCTTTTTCTTCATTTTAATATTTCTAGCCTTTACACCTTTCTTTCTCCTTCTATCTTTGAGCGCCTTGAGACAAGGTATGGCAACAATTTTTTTAATATTATCTTTTGTCAGCTTTTACAGAAAAAAAACCACTAATTCTTATTTTTATTTTTTGTTTTCAGTTTTATGTCATAACTCAACTTTAGTCTTTTTTCCTATATTTTTGATGCATTTTTTTAAAAATAGTATTTTAAAAACCTTTATATTAGTTCTTTCTTGTATTTTTTATTTTTGTGTATCTTTATTCATACCCTTTCAAGAAACTGTGGATTCGGACAACAGGATAATTTATGGAACTTTTTCTATACTTGGGATCTTTTTTTACATATTTCGAAATAAAAATTTTTCAAATTTAGATTTAAGCCTTATTTTTTCTATAATTTTAACTTTCCCTTTCTTCTTGCTTCCATCCTATTTTGATAGGTTGTCTTTGTATGCTGCAATTTTTGCATCGGTTTTAATATTAAAGCGCATCTTTTTAATGAAGCCTTTATTTCTATCACTTCTGATAGGATTTCTATTTGCTTTCGCTAATATTTCTTTTGGCATAATTTATATCCTTGGAAGAATGGAGCAATTATGACTGTAAGTATCGTCACACCTTTTAAAAATTCTTTTCCCTCTTTTTTTAAAACTTATGAGAGCGTCACAAGACAAAGTTATAAAAACTTTGAATGGGTAATTGTTGATGATAAATCGTCTGAAAATCAAAAAAACTGTTTAAGAGATTTAATCAAGGATCCCAGAATAAAAGTTATTTATTCCTCAGAATCAAAAGGGGCAGGTGAAGCTAGAAATGCTGGACTTGATCGCTGCAGTAGAAGGTATCTAACCTTCATAGATAGTGATGATGAATGGCACGAAGATTTCTTAAACGAAATGCTTAATATAATTGATTCCAGTAGCGGGTTTATTTTCTCTGGATATAAAAGATTTTTAATTGACAAGAAAAAATATATAAAAGATTTTATGCCAGATTCAATTGTTACTAAAAATAACATACTTAAAGGTAATCCAATATCCTGTTTGGCATGCTTTATTGATACTAGCAAATTAGAGAAAGTACCAAAGTTTGGTTCATTCAAAAATAGAAATGACTTAGTCTTTTTTTACAGGGTACTTGATCAAATTAATCATGCTCAACCTATCAAGAAAATTCTAGGACAATATAACATTACAAAAAAATCTATTTCCTCTAACAAATTTTCTGCTCTGATAAATCAATGGAGAGTATGTAGAAAAATAGCTAAGATATCGTTTTTAAGATCCATATATTGTTGTACTTCATGGGTTATTTATGGATTAAAAAAATACTATTTTAATCAATCTCTATGAAAATTCTCATCACAGGCGCCGCTGGATTTATAGGCTCTAATGCTGTTAGATTTTTATCAAAAAATAAATCAAATACTTTACTTGGTATTGATTCTCTAACTTATGCTGTTGATACAAAGAATTTGTTGGAATTGAAAAATTTAGATAACTTTGATTTTTATAAAATTAATATCAATGATGAAAAGAAAACAAAAAAAATTATAGCAGAATTTCAACCAGATAAGATTTTACACTTTGCTGCGGAAAGCCATGTCGATAACTCCATAAAGGGGCCTGAAATTTTTTTAAAATCAAACATAATGGGAACTTTCAACTTAATTGAACAATCAAGAGAGTATATAAAATTAATTTCAAAAAAAGAAAAAAATAATTTTTTATTCGTACATATTTCTACAGATGAAGTATTCGGTGATTTGGGAATCTCTAAAAAAAACTTTACTGAAAAAAGCCCTTATAACCCAAGCTCACCATATTCTGCTTCAAAGGCTTCGTCAGATTTGCTTATAAAATCGTGGATAAGGACTTATTCTTTTCCAGCAATTATTACCAACTGTTCAAATAATTATGGCCCATACCAAAATAAAGAAAAACTTATTCCAAAAGTTATCTTTAATTTCTTAAACGGAAAGAAAATACCAATTTATGGTGTAGGCGATCAAATAAGAGATTGGTTATACGTCGACGATCATATATCTGCACTTGAGTTGATTCTCAAAAGCGGGAAAAAGGGACGTTCATATAACATTGGCTCAAATACTAAATTAAAAAATATAGAGATTATCAAATATATTTTTGAACTGCTGAAACAAAAATCTTTAATTAAGAATGAAATTATATTCGAAGATAAAATTGACTTTGTAGAAGATAGGCCAGGGCATGATATCCATTATGGAATTAATTCAAATAAGTTAAAAAAAGAAACAGGATGGCTTCCTGAAGTCTCATTGAAAGCAGGTTTGAGCAAAACTATTGATTGGTACGCTGATTATTTCAAATCATAATGAAAATACTTTTATTAGGTGCAGAAGGTCAACTTGGTAAAGAAATCTCTAAGACGTTTGAAAAATTAAATTTAATCCAATACACCAGAGAGAATTTTGATTTAGAGTCTTCTAATATAAAAGATAAAATAATTTCCATTTCTCCAAATGTAGTGATTAATTGTGCTGCTTATACTAATGTTGATTTAGCTGAGAATGACAAAGAAAAGGCTTATAAAGTAAATTCTCATGCATTGAGAGATTTATCGAGAGCAACACAAGAAATTAATTGTAAGTTAGTTCACTTCTCAACAGATTATGTATTTTCGGGAGATTCTAAAATCCCATATAAAGAAGAGTCTGCAACAAATCCCAAAACTATTTATGGAAAAAGTAAGTTAGAGGGTGAAAACTTTATAAATGAATTTTCCTCTAATTTCCTCATCTTTCGTGTTGGATGGCTTTATAGTAGAAATGGAAATAATTTTGTTAAAAAAATAATTTTGAAAAATAAAGAAAATGCAAAGCTTAAAATTATAAATGATCAATTCGGCACTCCAACCTCAGCATCTTTTGTTGCAAAAACTCTAAAGGAGATTTTTGAGCATAAAAATTTCTGGGATAAAAATGGCGTCTATCATTTATCCTGTAAAGGTAAAGCAAATTGGTATGAGTTTACGACAGCAATTTTTGAATATATAAAAAAAGATAATCCAAATTTTATATTAAGAGAAATAAAAAGTTGTAAAAGTTTGGAATATGAAACAAATGCTGTAAGACCATTATTTTCAGTCCTTAATTGCAACAAAATAAAAAAAGACTTTAATATAGAATTTCCCTCTTGGAAAAAAGATTTAAAATCTCAAATACAAGACATTTATGAATCCACTCAATAGAAAAGGTATTATTCTTGCTGGAGGGAATGGAACTAGACTCTTTCCTTCTACAAAAGTAACCAGCAAGCAACTTCTCCCAGTCTATGATAAACCTTTGATCTACTATCCTATGTCTACTTTAATGCTTTCTGGGATAAAGGACATTTTGATAATCTGTAAAAAAATAGATGAAAATTCTTTCAAGAATCTATTTGGTGACGGTTCAAAGTTGGGCCTTAATATTGAGTATAAAGTCCAGAATAGACCAGATGGGATTGCACAAGCTTATCATCTTGGAGAGAGTTTCCTTAAAGGTTCTCCTAGTGTTTTGATTCTGGGAGATAATATTTTTCATGGAAGGAATTTTGATAATACCTTGAAAGAAGCCAACTCAAATCCTAATTCTACAATATTTTCCTACAAGGTTTCTAATCCAGAGAGTTATGGGGTCGTGGAGTCAAATAACAATAATAAGATCTTATCCTTAGAAGAAAAGCCAGTGAATCCAAAAAGTAATGAAGCACTAGTTGGATTATATTTCTTAGATGAGACTGCCACTGACTTATCTCAATCTTTACTACCAAGCAAAAGAGGAGAACTGGAGATTACTGATCTTATTCAGAAATTTATAGACAAAGGAACCATAAATCTTGAAAAGTTAGATTCCGGTTTCGCATGGTATGATGCCGGTACTAGCGAGAGCCTTTTGGAAGCAAGCCAATATTTTTTGGGTCTAGAAAAAAGACAATCTTTAAAGTCTGCTTGTATTGAAGAGACCGCATTCAATGAGAAATTGATAACTAAATCTGAACTTGTCGAATTAATCAATGAAATGCCATCTGGAGACTATAAAAATTACCTAGAAAAAATTTATGTTAGTTGAAGAGTCGCCACTTTCCGGAGTTTTCATCATTGAGCCTAAAATACATGAAGACGATAGAGGACATTTCTTTGAATCATATAATAAAAAGGATCTAGAAAAATATATTCCAAATATTCCAAACTTTGTTCAAGACAATATTTCATTCTCCAAAAAAAATGTTCTTAGAGGTCTTCATTATCAAGAGCATAACTCTCAGGCAAAATTAATCAAAGTAAACCATGGGGAGATATTTGATGTTGCTGTCAATATTGACAAAAAATCTCATCAATATATGAATTATTTCTCTATTATCCTTAATGATTCTAATAATAAACAACTTTATATCCCTGAAAATTTTGCTCACGGTTTTTTAGTATTGTCTGATTCGGCGCAAGTATCATATAAAACATCAAATTTTTATGATGCTAAATCTGAAAAAACCATATTATGGAATGATAAGAAAATTGGAATAGACTGGCCTATAAAAACTAAACCACTATTATCAAAAAAAGATGATTTTAAGTAACCTATGAGTAATGAGTTAAATAAAGTAGTTATTCCTGTAGCAGGTTTGGGAACAAGAATGCTTCCTGCAACAAAAGCAATTCCAAAAGAAATGCTACCAATAATAGATAAGCCAATAATCCAGTACGTAGTCGAAGAATGTCTTTTAGCTGGTTTTAAAGAAATTGTTTTAATTACTCACTCTAGTAAAAACTCCATAGAGAATCATTTTGATACTAGCTTTGAGTTAGAAGCAACTTTGGAAAGAAGAATTAAGAGGAGTTTACTAAGAGAAATTAAAAATATCTCACGTTTAAAAAGTAAAATTTTTTCTGTCAGGCAAGGTGAAGCAAAGGGATTAGGTCATGCAATCTTGCAAGCTAAAGAGCTCGTAAATGGAGAACCTTTTGCAGTTGTTCTCCCAGATAGGATGATGGATGCTTCAAGCTCTAATTTGAAAAATGAAAACTTGGCATTTATGAGAAATAATTTTAAAAAAGATAAATCTAGCATTCTTCTTTTTGAAAAAGTCCCTCTAAAAGATGTTTCTAATTATGGAATTGCAAAATTAGAAAAATCAATTAACAAGGTCGGTTCCATTTCTAAAATTATTGATATTTTTGAAAAGCCAAGTCAAAAAAGAGCTCCTTCTAGGTTTGCAGCTGTAGGAAGATATATTTTTAAAAATGAAATTTTTAGTTACATATCAGATGCATCAAATAAAAATAGAGAAATAGAAATAACTGACGCAATTAAGAATTATATTAAAGATGGTAATGTTGTGAATGCTACTTTACTTAAGGGCGAGTGCTTTGATTGTGGAACCAAGCAAGGTTATTTGAAGTCAATCATAAAGACTGGTTTAAGTAAGCAAGAATATAAAAAGGAGATTTTAAAGGCCATAAAAGATATATAAAGTGAACATTTATAACTTTTTAAAAGATTATTTCATTCCGAAAAAAATTGTTTATATACAAGATCAAAACTCGTTACATAATATTCTAGAGGATATTAAATCTAAGAAGTTATTAGCTATAGATACCGAATTTACTTGGAGAAACACTTACTTTCCTGAATTGAACCTAATTCAAATATCTACTGAAAATAAAATTTATATTCTTGATTGCGGTTATCTAAACATATTAGATCTGCAAGAAGTATTTGCAGATGAAAGTATAACTAAAATATTTCATTCCATTAGAGGCGACTTATCAGTTCTTTATAACTCTCTAGGAATAAAGGTATTTAACATTTTTGATACCCAGATAGCTGAAGATCTTTTGAATAAAAATGAAGGCTTACAAGTTAGTTATAAAAATCTTGTAAAAAAATATATATTGAGAGATATTTCAAAATCTGAAACAAATTCTAATTGGCAGAAACGACCACTCACAGATAAACAAATTGATTATGCTGCTGAAGATGTAAGATATCTTCATACAATAATGAGAATACAAAAAAAGAGACTATCAAAATTAAAAAAATTGGATTTTTTTTATTCTCTATGTAACCGCGAAAAAGATCTTGGAGAAGAATATTTTTCAAAATCTAGATTAAGAAGGTTTCTTAAAAAAAACAAAAACATCTCCAAGGAAGAAGTAAAAATTTTTAATTGGAGAGAAAATGAGGCAGAAAAATTAAATGTCCCTCCCAGTCATATACTTGAAGATAGAGATATAAAGAGACTAAAGAAAACCTTAGTTAATAAAAAGTACGATGAATTTAGATGGATAATTAAAAAAGAATCTTCGAGAAAAGGTTTCATTGAGAATTTTACATGATTTTTCTGGCATGGATGCTGAATGCATTTTTCGCATTAGTCATAGCATTACTTCTTAGAAAATTATTCTCAAATATTATCTTTAAGAGGATCAGCTATGCAACTTTCTTAAGTTTGTTTGTAACAATATGGTTTATAAGTCCGGGAAGTAAGGAAATGGCACCAATTCTTTCTATTTATTTTATTGATTTATTAGAAACAGGAAATTTTTTACAGATGAGGTTAATCAGGCCACTTTTACTTGTATTTTCTATAATCTTAATCTTAGATTTATTCCTATTTCGTTATAAATCTAGAAAGAAATAATTTCCATTTCAGGAACAGCAGTATCAATTATTCCAATCTTGTTCATTCCCTTCATAATTCCAGCACACTCTCCAGGATTGAATATGAATGTATCTTTAAATACTTCATTTCTAAACCTATGTGTGTGTCCGTGCACAATAATGTTTCCAGCTTCATAGAAAGAATCTTCAATATCATTAGGATCATGAACTGCATATAAAAAATTATTTTTAGAAATTTTGATTTTTAGTTTCTCTTTAAAAATAAAATTTTTATCTTCACAAACTTTTAATAGGTCTTCTTTTTCTTCTTGATCATTATTTCCAAAAACTCCTTTTAAATCTACTGAAAGTCTATCAAATAAGAGTAGTGTCTTAGGTAGACTTATATCGCCAGTATGAATAACAAAATCAAGATTAAAAGAATTAAAAATGTCGCAAATTTTTGCGACATTTTTTAAATTATTATGAGTATCGCCAGTAAGGCCTATTTTCAAAACTTAATTTACTTTCTCAAGAATATGTATTCCACAAGCTGTACCTAAGCCAATTACATGAGTCATTCCTATTCTAGCTCCATTAACCTGCCTAGAACCAGCTTCTCCTCTAAGATGAGTACAAACCTCGTAAATATTAGCGATTCCAGTTGCTCCCAAAGGATGACCTTTCGAAAGTAGTCCTCCAGATACATTTACTGGCACTTTTCCTCCAAGTTCTACATGGCCTTCATCAATCATTTTTCCTGCCTCGCCATCTTCACAAAGCCCAAGATTCTCATAGTGAAGCATTTCAGCTGTTGCAAAACAGTCATGAAGCTCAACGAGGTTTACATCTTCAGGCCCGATTCCTGCTTGCTCATAAGCATCTTTTGCTGCTAAGCGAGTACAAGCATTAACATCAGGCATAACCAAATCTCTATCAGTATAAGGATCACTAGCCATTGCTGATGCTCTTACTTTTACTGCTCTAGACATTCCTAATTCTTTAGCCTTTTTTTCTGAAACTAATACAGCGGCGGCAGAACCATCAACATTTACAGAGCACATCAACTTAGTGTTCGGATATGAAATCATTTCAGCATTCATAACTTCATCTAGAGGCGTCTCGATTTGATACATTGCCTTAGGATTCATTGTTGAGTGATGATGATTTTTTACTGAGATTTTTGCAAATTGTTCAAAGGTAGTCCCATATTCCTTAGAATGTTCCATTCCTGCTTCAGCAAAAACACAAGGCATAGTTCCAGAGCCAAGAAGACCTTCTTTAGGAATACCATCTCCACCTCCAGCTCCACCTAGGAGGCCTTTGCCCATCTGCTCTACACCCACTGCAAGAACAACATCATACATGCCAGCCTTTATGGACATCCATGCTTCTCTAAATGCAGTCGCACCAGTTGCGCATGCATTTGCAACGTTTACAACAGGCATGCCAGTCTGTCCAATTTCTTGAAGAATTCTCTGGCCAACCATTGCATTAGCCTGTCCTAGATTTCCACAATACAAAGCTTGCATATCTTGAATTCCTAATCCTGCATCATCCAATGCCATTAAAGCTGCCTCAGCTCCAATATTTGGAACACTTCTGTCTGGAAATCTTCCAAACTTGATCATATCAACACCCATTACATAAACATCACTCATAATTTCACCTC
>MDTB01229964.1_pt1 | contig 13616 bp, 11 predicted proteins | sample 811161 | NCBI WGS metagenome assembly MDTB01 (sample SAMN05326650, study PRJNA326480) | marine metagenome | isolation source: seawater | place: Mediterranean Sea | collected 2009
AATGTTTTTTGAAAGTTTAAGAGCTCTAAACTATAAATCAAGAAATATAAAAATAAGAAAAACACTTCATCACTCCTGGGTCCAAGGTCTCCCATTAAAAATGAGATTTAGAGCATCTAATTTATATATAAGTTCAATTCCAGCATTACTTATAGGTTTTTTTGTAGGCATTTTAGCATCAATTATGGGAATTGGAGGAGGATTCATAATAGTTCCTGCTATGATATATATTTTAGGGATGCCAACCAAAGTTGTAGTTGGAACTTCTTTATTTCAAATAATTTTTGTAACTGGTGTTACAACTTACTTGCATGCAATTAAAAATTTTAGTGTAGATATTGTTTTATCTTTCTTACTTCTAGTTGGTGGAGTAATTGGAGCCCAGATAGGCGTAAGAATAGGTATCACATTGAAAGCTGAGCAATTAAGAATATTATTAGCTATCCTAGTATTGTCTATGTGTTTAAAAATAACTTTAGAGTTATTCATAACCCCTCTAGAAATTTATAGTCTAGTTAGAGATATATAGAATGAACCTATTTTTTAAATTATTATTAATAATACTATTTTACGCGCTATCTTTGATATCTGGTAAAAGTACAGAAATACCCCCAAGCCTTGTCACAGACTTAAGTAAAAAAGTAATTTCTATTAATGTAAATTTTTCAGGTAGTAAATTTCATATTTTTGGTGCTATTAAGAAACATCATTCTCAAATTTCTCCAATAGATCAACCACCATTTGACATACTTATTGAAGTAATTGGTCCCCCTATCGCTATGGATTTATTCAAAAAAGAAAAAAGATATGGAATTTGGGTAAATAAGAAAATCCAAAATTTGAATAATATACCAAGTTTTTATTCTATTTCTGGAACAAAGCCACTAGAAGATTTACTACCCCTTAGAACTCAACAAGCTAATGAGATAGGGATTTCTGAACAATTCAGTTCAACAAATCATGAATTAAAAAAGGAATTAATTGATAAAATTTTATTGATTGGAAGAATTAAAAAACAATATTATGAAAATAATACTCCCATTACATTATTAGAAAATACACTTTTTTCAAATGAGCTTGATTTTCCAACTGATCTTTATGAAGGAAATTATAAAGTTAAGATATATTTAATTCGTTTTGAAGAAGTTTTGGCTACCAAAGAGGATATCATTTATGTTAAAAAAATTGGCATTCAAAATTGGATTAATTATTTAGCCTATAAAGAGCCAAGACTATATGGTATAGCAAGTATATTGATAGCTGTAAGCTTTGGTTTTGGAGCTTCTTTAGTTTTTAGAAAAAAAGTATGAATATTTAAATTGAATTTTTTATTATTTTTCTAGAAAATGTTATGTTTCAGTCATCCTTTTATTTTTATCAACCATCATTTTTTTTATCTCAGCAATTGCTTTAGCAGGATTTAGATTCTTTGGACATGTCCTTGCACAATTCATTATTGTATGGCATCTATACAGTTTAAATGAATCTTCTAAATCATTTAATCTTTCGTCTCTTGTCTCATCACGGCTATCTACTAACCACCTGTATGCATGTAAAAGTGCAGCAGGACCAAGGTATTTATCACTATTCCACCAGTAACTGGGACATGAAGTAGAACAACAAGCACACATAACGCACTCGTATAGATCATCCAATTTTTTTCGCTGATCAATAGTTTGCTTCCACTCATCTTTGGGTGTCTCTGTTTTTGTTTCTAGCCAAGGCATAATACTAGCGTGTTGTTTATAAAAATTAGTTAAATCGGGTATTAAATCTTTAATAACTGGCATATGAGGTAATGGATATATTCTAACTTCACCTTTAATTTCATTCAGCCCACGAGTACAAGCGAGTGTATTAATACCATCTATATTCATAGCACAAGAACCGCAAATACCTTCTCTACAAGACCTCCTAAAAGTAAGTGTGGGATCAATTTCTTCTTTTATATATATAAGTGAATCCAAAACCATAGGACCACTTTGACTAGAATCAATGTAATAAGTATCAACTCTTGGATTACTTTTATCATCTGGGTTATATCGATAAATTTTAAATACTCTCAAATTTTTTGAAGAACTCCTTTTTTGATCCCAAATTTTTCCATTTGGAGAAATCCTTGAGTTTTTTGGCAGCCTTAATTCAACCATTTTCTTACTCCTTTTCAAACGATATTTTTATTTTTACCTAAGAGAAATCATACATTGTTTATATACTTCATTAGGGTCTCGCCCTGATATAAAATCACTACTCATAGTAATAGCAATTTGATATTTGGGCCCCTCACTTCCAGTAGCCAAAGATAAATTTGTTATAGGTTTTTCTGATTCTATTTTTTTCTTTTGACAAATACTCTCAATTTGTTGATCAGTTAAAGGCTTTGATTCACTAGAAACACAGCCTGTAAAAATAAAAATGGATGTTCCAATTAATATTTTTAAAAAATTGACCATATCTATTTAGTATATCCTAGCCTTTGGAGCAATTTTATTAGTATTTATTCCACCTTCTGATTCTGATGTTAATGGTTGGGTATGAACACTTCTATATTTTAGAGAAACTTTATTTTCTCTATCAACATATGCAATGGTATGATTTCGCCATTTTATATCGTCTCTATCTGGATAATCTTCGTGAGCATGCGCTCCACGGCTTTCTTGCCTAGCCTCAGCAGAAAAAATTGTTGTTAATGCATTTGGCATTAAGTTGGTTAATTCAAGTGTTTCCATTAAATCAGAATTCCAAATCAACGATCTATCCTTTACTGACAAATCTTCTAACCCAGATGATACATTTTCCATTTTTTTGCATCCTTCTGACAAAGTTTTTTTGGAACGAAATACTGCTGCATCTTCTTGCATTACTCTTTGCATATTTTTTCTCAATTCTGCAGTTGGAATATTACCATCAGAATGCCGTAATTTGTCAAATCTATCCATTGCCTGAAGGCAAGAATTTTTATTTAAGGGCCTATTGAAACTACTTTTATCCACTACTTCTTTAGCTCTTATCGCAGCTGCTCTACCAAAAACAACTAAATCAATTAAGCTATTAGATCCTAATCTATTTGCTCCATGCACAGATGCACATCCAGCTTCTCCTACTGCCATTAATCCAGGTTGAATAAAATCCTCATCGTTTACAGTCGGACTAAGAACTTCTCCCCAATAATTTGTAGGAACTCCTCCCATATTATAGTGGACCGTTGGTAATACAGGAATTGGTTCTTTTGACAAATCTACCCCTGCAAAAATTCTGGCGCTTTCTGAAATTCCAGGTAATCGTTCTGCTAATGTTTTTTCAGGTAAATGATCTAAATGTAAATGTATATGATCTCCTCTCTCTCCAACCCCACGACCCTCCCTAATCTCAATAGTCATACATCTAGAAACCACATCTCTACTAGCTAAGTCTTTATAAGTAGGTGCATATCTTTCCATAAATCTTTCACCATCAGAATTAGTAAGATATCCCCCTTCACCCCTTGCTCCTTCTGTTATTAAACATCCAGCACCATAAATACCAGTTGGGTGAAATTGTACAAATTCCATATCTTGTAATGGTAGATTTTGTCTAGATACCATGCCATTACCATCTCCAGTACAAGTATGCGCTGAGGTTGCTGAAAAGTATGCTCTACCATAACCACCAGTTGCCAGAACTACCATTTTAGCGTTAAATCTATGAATAGTTCCATCATCCAATTTCCAAGCTATAATTCCCTGACATTCTCCATCTTCAGTCATGATTAAATCGATAGCAAAATATTCTATAAAAAACTCGGCATTATTTTTTAATGACTGGCCATATAAAGTGTGTAAAATTGCATGACCCGTTCTATCAGCTGCAGCACAAGTTCTTTGAACTGGTGGTCCTTCTCCAAATTCAGTGGTATGTCCCCCAAAAGGTCTTTGATAAATTTTACCTTCTTCAGTTCTTGAAAAAGGAACTCCATAATGCTCTAATTCATAAACCGCTTTGGGAGCCTCTCTTGCTAAATATTCCATTGCATCAACATCACCTAACCAATCTGAACCTTTTACAGTATCATACATATGCCAATGCCAGTGATCAGGTCCCATGTTAGATAGAGATGCTGCAATTCCTCCTTGAGCTGCTACAGTATGACTTCTAGTTGGAAAAACTTTGCTAATACAAGCGGTTTTAAAGCCTTGTTCTGCCATTCCTAAAGTCGCTCTCAAACCAGAACCACCAGCCCCAACAACAACAACATCATAAGTATGATCAATATATTCATAAGAATTCATCAGTTTCTCCTAGATACTTATATATATAAAAAAACAAAAGCTACAGTAATAAAGATAGCTAAAATCCAGCATATTAATTTCAATATTTTTAAAGTATTATTCCTTAAAACTAAATCATTAATGTAGTCTTCTAAAACTACTTCAATACCTTGAAAAAAATGCCAAAGACTAATCGTGATAAATAAAAATGCAACTAATGAGTTGAAAGGGTTTTTATAGTTTGTAATCACTTCATTATAAGATAGATTATATACACTCAAAAAATTATATATAAATAGTATCGTTAATGGAATAAGTAAAATTGAAGATATTCTCTGCCTAATCCAATGTCTTGTACTTTCCATATTTTGTTTCATAAATATACTCTATTACTTAGTTAAAAATTAACCATTTAAATTAATAAGCTTATTAAAATAAATATGAATGTAAAAGCCAATATACCATATGAACTTAATTCCACCCATTTCAAATCAAAACCATATCCCATATCCCAAAATAGATGTCTTATCCCAGCAAAAAAATGATACCAAATACCACAAAGTGAAAAAAACATAATTAATCTTCCAATAGCTGACTTGAAGAAAGTTGAAAAATGATTAAAAATTTCCTCACCAAATAATAAGGAAACAAAAAAACCTATTATTGCTATAAGACTTATTGATAAAGCAATGCCTGATATCCTATGCAAAATTGATAGGACAGAGTTTATTTGTGGTTTATAAATAGTTAAATGGGGGGATAAAGGACGATTATGCATTTTATTAGACATTTTATTAATACTTGAGATAATTTAATAGATGCTCAGGATAGATGCAATGTGATTAATTGTCACCAAAGAACTTCAAAAATATAATAGATTTCTTTACATAATTACTATGATGTTTTCAACTTGATATTCTTTTTTTATGTGGATAAGAAATGTAACTTTAACTTAATCTATTAATTTTACTATTCCCTAACTATCTAAATCTTTTATTCTAAGTTAAATTTGTAAATGATCTTTGATTCTAATCAAAAATTCCTTAAATTATATCTCAAAGTCTTCAGTAAATTTGCAACATCAATATATTCATAATGGGGTAATATAATGAAAAGAAATAAAATAGCCTTGATTGGCTCAGGTCAAATTGGGGGGACACTAGCTCATTTAGCTGGCCTTAAAGAAATGGGTGATATAGTTCTCTATGATATAGCTGATGGAATCCCACAGGGTAAAGCTCTAGATATTTCTGAGAGTTCACAAATAAGTTCATTTGATAGTGATTTATTTGGAACAAGTTCTTATCAAGGAATTAAGGATGCAGACGTTTGTATTGTTACAGCTGGGGTCCCAAGAAAACCAGGAATGAGTAGAGATGATTTACTTGGTATAAATTTAAAAGTTATGAAATCAGTTGGCCAAGGAATAAAAAAATATGCTCCTAACTCTTTTGTTATTTGTATTACAAACCCACTAGATGCTATGGTTTGGGCCTTGCAAAAATTTTCATCTCTTCCTGTTAGGAAAGTAGTTGGGATGGCAGGTGTTTTAGATAGTAGTAGATTTGCATACTTTCTTTCTCAAGAATTCAGTGTTTCAGTTAAAGATGTTCAATCATTTGTACTTGGTGGTCATGGCGATACAATGGTTCCACTAGTAAGATATTCTACAATTGGTGGAATTCCTATTCCTGATTTGGTGAAAATGGGATGGTCGAATCAGAAAAAAATTGATGCTATTGTTCAACGAACAAGAGATGGTGGAGCAGAAATTGTAGAATTATTAAAAACTGGATCTGCTTTTTATGCACCAGCTGCATCTGCAATAAAGATGGCAGAATCATACTTAAAAGATCAAAAAAGAGTTATACCCTGTGCAACATACCTAAGTGGTGAATATGGTATAAGTGATTTGTATGTGGGTGTTCCTACAATTATAGGAAATAAAGGTGTTGAAAAAATAATAGAAATTGATCTCAATGAAAAAGAGAAAATAAATTTTTCTAAGTCAGTAGGATCTGTAACAAAGTTAATTGAAGACTGCAAAAAAATCGATGAAGAATTGAAGTAAATATGAATTTTAATTTGTGATCACATTTAATTTTATGTGATCACAAATATATTTATTTTAAAGAATTTCTCAGGTTTTTTCAAAAACAGCTTCAAAATTAAATAAATCACTGCAAAGATAAATTATTATTTTTATAAAATAATTAATTTACAAATCTGTAGGTGAAAATATGAACATCCATGAATATCAAGCGAAACAATTTTTGAGAGAATATGGAATTCCTGTTTTAGATGGAAGAATTGTTTTAAGAGCAGAGGAAGCAAAAACTGCAGCAGGAGAATTAGATGGTCCATTGTGGGTTGTTAAAGCACAAATACATGCTGGTGGAAGAGGAAAGGGCACATTTATTGAAGAAAGTGCTGGATCAGAAGGGGGTGTAAGATTAGCAAAATCAGCTTCTGAAGCTGCAGAACAAGCTCAAAAAATGCTTGGTAGAACATTAGTAACAAAACAAACAGGAAAAAATGGAAAACAAGTAGGTAGGATTTATATTGAAGAGGGTTGCCAAATAGATCAAGAGTTTTATTTAGCTGTTTTAATTGACAGATCAACCTCAAGAATTGCGTTTGTTGCTTCAAAAGAAGGTGGCATGGATATTGAAGAAGTTGCTGCCAAAACGCCAGATAAAATAATGAAATTCACAGTAGATCCTGCTTCTGGATTATCTAGTTTCCATGGTAGAAGAGTAGCGTTTGCATTAGGATTAGAGGGTAAGCAAATCAAACAATGTGTGAATTTAGTTCAGACAATATTTAAATTATTTAATGAGAAAGACTGTGAGATGCTGGAAATAAATCCATTAATCCTTACAAAAGATGGAAATTTACTTTGCCTTGACTGTAAAATGGGTTTTGATAGTAATGCAATCTATCGTCAACCTACAGTTTTATCATTTCATGACGAAACTGAAGAAGACGCGAAAGAACTAGCAGCATCAAAGTTCGACCTTAATTATATAGCTTTAGATGGAGAAATTGGTTGTATGGTTAATGGAGCCGGATTAGCTATGGCTACTATGGATATAATTAAATTGTTTGGTGCAGAACCTGCAAATTTTTTAGATGTTGGTGGCGGAGCTACTAAAGAGAAAGTTACTGAAGCTTTTAAAATTATTACATCTGATAAAAACGTAAAAGGAATTTTAGTGAATATTTTTGGAGGGATAATGAGATGCGATGTTATTGCTGAAGGAGTTGTTGAAGCGGTAAAAACGGTAGACCTTACTGTACCATTAGTTGTTAGACTGGAAGGTACAAATGTAGAAAAAGGTAAAGATATAATAAATAAAAGCGGTTTAAATGTTATAGCTGCGGATAATCTTTCTGATGCTGCAAAAAAAATTGTTAATGCAGTGAAAGGTTTATAAAATGTCAATACTCATTAATAAAAATACCAAAGTAATTTGCCAAGGGTTTACTGGATCTCAAGGTACTTTTCATTCTGAGCAGGCCATTGATTATGGTACGAATATGGTAGGAGGGGTTACACCAGGTAAAGGCGGAGAATCCCATCTGGGTTTACCAGTTTTTGATACAGTTTATGATGCTAAATTATCAACTAAAGCAAATGCGACTGTAATTTACGTACCTCCACCATTTGCGGCTGATGCAATACTTGAGGCTATAGATTCTGAAATAGAAATTATTGTATGTATTACTGAAGGAATACCGGTTATAGATATGGTAAGAGTGAAAAGAGCACTACATGGTTCAAAATCACGTTTGATTGGTCCTAACTGCCCAGGCGTTATAACACCTGAAGAGTGTAAAATTGGTATTATGCCTGGACATATTCACAAAAAAGGAAGTGTTGGGGTGGTTTCAAGATCTGGAACACTTACTTATGAAGCTGTTGCTCAAACTACAGAAATTGGGTTAGGACAATCTACATGTGTAGGAATTGGAGGAGATCCTATAAAAGGTACTGAACATATTGATGTATTAGAATTATTTTTATCTGACAATGCGACTGAGAGTATTGTTTTAATTGGTGAAATTGGTGGTACAGCAGAAGAAGAAGCGGCTCAGTTTATTAAAGATGAAAGAAAAAAAGGTAGATCAAAACCAATTGCAGGTTTTATTGCGGGCATAACTGCCCCCCCTGGTAGGAGGATGGGACATGCAGGGGCAATAGTTGCTGGAGGAAAAGGGGGGGCTTCTGATAAAATTGAAGCTATGCAGTCCGCAGGTATAGTAGTAACTGAAAGCCCTGGAGATCTTGGAATTGCTATACTTTCTGCAATTAAAAATTTTACACCTTAATAATAAAAGTACAGGTAGAAAATGAATAAAATTATGAATAATCAGATAGATATAGAAACTCTAATCGATACAAATAGTCTTCAATTTTTGGAGCAATTGTATGAAACTTATCTCTCTAATCCAGAAATATTAGATGAGCATTGGAAAACATTTTTTAAAAATTTTTCTAACCAAAATCGTACTTCTCAAAAAGAAGAAATTAAAATAAAACCATCGTGGTCTAGACAAGATTGGCCTCCAAAAAATATTTCTGAAGAAATAGCAGCATTTGATGGGCAATGGAGTGAGTGTATTAATTCTGATGATCAAAAAATTAAAAAAAATAAAAAAGTATATACTGAAGAATCTGATGTTAAAACTTCAGTTTTAGATAGTATAAGGGCATTAATGTTTATTCGTGCATATAGGGTCAGAGGACATTTGGCTGCAAATCTAGATCCTCTAAGTTCAAAAGAAGCAAAAAAATTAGACCCAGCATTAGATCCAGTCTCATATGGTTTTAATGAGAAAGATATGAATAGATCTATTTTCTTAGATAATGTTCTAGGCCTTGAAAAAGCATCAATGAATCAAATATCTGAAATTGTAAAAAAAACCTATTGCGGTACTTTTGCCCTTCAATATATGCACATTTCTAATGCAGAAGAGTCAGCATGGCTCAAGGAAAGAATAGAAGGTTTAGGAAAAGAAATAGAATTCACACAAAAGGGTAGAAAAGCAATTCTTAATAAACTTATAGAAGCAGAAGGGTTTGAAAAGTTTTTGCATATTAAATATATGGGTACCAAAAGATTTGGATTAGATGGAGGTGAATCTGTAATACCTGCAATGGAGCAAATAATAAAAAGAGGTGGTAATCTTGGTGTCAAAGAAATAATTATTGGAATGCCTCATAGAGGACGTCTTTCAATTCTTGCTAATGTAATGGGAAAACCTTACAGAGCAATTTTTAATGAATTTCAAGGAGGTAGCTATAAACCTGAGGAAGTTGAAGGCTCTGGTGATGTAAAATATCACCTTGGTGCCTCTTCTGATAGAGAATTTGATGGTAATAAAATACATTTGTCTCTTACTGCTAATCCAAGTCATCTTGAAGCAGTTAATCCAGTTGTTTTGGGAAAAGTAAGAGCAAAACAAAATCAGCTTAATGACGAAGAAAGGGTAAAGGTTTTACCCGTACTTCTACATGGAGATGCAGCTTTTGCTGGTCAAGGAATTATTTCTGAATGTTTTGGATTGTCAGGGCTTAAAGGTCACAAAACTGGCGGAACTATTCATATCATAGTTAATAATCAAATAGGATTTACTACTGCACCTCATAATTCAAGATCTTCACCCTATCCTACTGATATAGCTTTAATGGTAGAGGCACCCATTTTTCATGTTAATGGTGATGATCCAGAAGCTGTTGTTCATGCAGCAAAAGTTGCTACTGAGTTTAGACAAAAGTTTCATAAAGATGTTGTGATTGATATTTTTTGCTACCGTAGATTTGGACATAATGAGGGTGATGAGCCAATGTTTACACAACCAAAAATGTACTCAAAAATAAAAAAACACAAGACTACCCTTCAACAATACTCGGAAAAACTAAGTAAAGAGGGATTAGTTCCAGACGGAGAAATAGAAAATTTGAAAATGAGCTTTCAGAAATATTTAAATTTAGAATTCGAAAGTTCAAAAAGCTATAAACCAAATAAAGCTGACTGGTTAGATGGGAAATGGTCAGGACTTGGAAAGTATACAAAAGAATCAGTAGTGAAAGACGGAAAATATCAAAGGGGAAAAACTTCTATATCAATTAAAAAATTTAATGAAGTTGGAGAGGCATTAACTAAAATTCCAAATGAAATTCAAGCACATAAAACTGTAAGAAGGATGCTTGATAATAAGAGAAACCAATTTAGTACTGGAAGCAATATTAATTGGGCCACTGCAGAAGCACTTGCATTTGGGTCTTTACTAATAGAAGGGTTTCCTGTTCGATTGTCTGGTCAAGATTGTACTAGAGGTACTTTTAGTCATAGGCATAGTGCCGTGATTGATCAATTAACAGAAGAAAGATTTTATCCATTAAATAATATTTCAAATAAGCAAAAGTATTATGAAGTAATAGATTCTATGTTGTCTGAATATGCTGTATTAGGATATGAATATGGTTATTCATTGGCTGAACCTAATTCACTAACAATTTGGGAAGCTCAATTTGGTGATTTTTCAAATGGAGCACAAATAATGATAGATCAATTTATATCTTCTGGTGAAAAAAAATGGCTGAGAATGTCTGGGTTAGTTATGCTTCTTCCTCATGGTTATGAAGGACAAGGTCCAGAACACTCATCAGCAAGATTGGAAAGATTTTTACAAGCTTGTGCAGAAGATAATTGGATTATTGCAAATTGCACCACGCCAGCTAATTATTTTCATATTTTAAGGAGACAATTATATAGGAGTTTTAGAAAACCTTTAGTTATTATGAGTCCTAAGTCTTTACTCAGACATAAAAGGGCCATATCTAAAAAAGAAGATTTTGTAAATGGATCTACTTTTCATCGAGTTCTTTGGGATGATGCTGAAAAAGGAGATTCCATAACAAAATTACAAAAAGATTCAAAAATTAAAAGAGTGATTATTTGTTCAGGTAAAATATATTTTGATCTTTTAGAAGCAAGAGAAGAAAGAGGTATTTCAGATATTTATTTATTAAGACTTGAGCAATTTTACCCTTTTCCAGCTTTATCTTTTATTAAAGAGCTGAGTAGATTTAAAGATGCAGATTTTATATGGTGCCAAGAAGAACCAAAAAATCAAGGTGGCTGGTCATTTGTTGAACCAAATTTAGAGTGGTCGTTAAATAGAGTTAAAGCTAAATGCAAAAGAGCAAAATATGTTGGAAGGCCTGCTGCTGCTTCACCAGCAACTGGCTTAGCATCACAGCACAAAAAACAACAAGATATGATATTAAATGAAGCACTTACTATTGATTGAGGTAAAAAATGAATGAAATACGTGTACCTACCCTTGGAGAGAGTGTAACTGAAGCGACAGTCGCTACTTGGTTTAAAGAAGCTGGTGATAAAGTAGCTGTTGATGAAATGTTATGCGAATTAGAAACTGATAAGGTTACAGTTGAAGTACCTTCAACTGTATCTGGAACTCTTTCGGAAATTATAGCTAAAGAGGGAGAAACTGTAGGATTAGATGCTATTCTAGGAATAATTGCTGTAGGTGAAATTCAAAAGGTCGACAAAGAAATTATTAAAGAAAAAACAACTTCAATTTTAAATAATAAATCAAAAGAAAATCAAAAAACCACTGTTCTTGAAAATGCACCTTCCGCAAAAAAACTTATAAAAGAAAATAAGATAAATGAGGAGAATATAGAAGGAACAGGTAGAGATGGAAGAATTATGAAAGAAGATGTATTGGCTTTCTTAAATTCAGAAACAAACATCATTAAACCTGGTGGTAAAATATCTAACAAAATGCAAAATTCTGAACTACCTGAATATCAGCAGCAAGAACGAATTAAAATGACAAGGTTGCGTAAGACTATCGCTAAACGCCTAAAAGAGGCGCAAAATAGTGCTGCTATGTTAACTACCTATAACGAAGTTGATATGTCTAGTGTTATGGAAATTAGAAGTAAATATAAAGATATTTTTGAAAAAAAACATTCAGTTAAGTTAGGTTTTATGTCTTTCTTTGTGAAAGCATGCTGCCATGCATTAAAAGAAGTTCCAGAAGTTAATGCTCAAATAGATGACGATGATTTAGTTTTTAATAGGTATGTAAATATGGGTGTAGCAGTTGGAACACCAACTGGTCTTGTGGTCCCAATAGTAAGAAACGCTGATGCTATGAATTTTGCCGATGTTGAAAAATCGATAAGTCAGTTAGGAATAAAAGCTAGAGACGGAAAACTTTCGATGGAGGATATGCAAGGTGGGACTTTTACAATATCTAATGGTGGTGTTTATGGATCTTTGATGTCTTCTCCTATTTTGAACTACCCCCAATCTGGTATTCTTGGAATGCATAAAATTCAAGAAAGACCTGTAGTAATTAGTGGAAATATTGTTATAAGGCCAATGATGTATCTAGCTTTAAGTTATGATCATAGGATAGTTGATGGAAAAGGAGCCGTTACTTTTTTATTAAGAGTAAAAGAAATGCTAGAAGATCCACATCGTCTTCTTATGGATATTTAAGTGAGGGAAAATAAATGTCAGATTATGATGTTATAATAATTGGTTCAGGACCAGGTGGGTATGTGTGTGCTATAAAATGTGCTCAACTTGGCTTAAAAACAGCATGTATAGAAGCAAAAGATGCCTTAGGTGGTACATGCTTGAATATAGGTTGCATTCCATCAAAAGCATTACTGCATGCTTCTGAACTTTTTGAAGAGAGTACCCATAACTTTTCCAAACTTGGAATAGAAACAGGTAAAACTTTAGTTAACTGGAGTAAAATGCTTGCCTACAAAAATGACATTGTAAATCAGAATACAAAAGGAATAGAGTTTCTATTTAAAAAAAATAAAATAGATTTAATAAAAGGTTGGGCTTCAATAAAAGGTCCTGGTGTTTTACAGGTTAATGATAATATTTTTAATACTAAATCACTAATAATTGCAACAGGGTCAGTGCCTTCTCAATTGAAAGGAATAGAAGTTGATGAAAAAACTATTGTCTCTTCTACAGGTGCATTATCTCTTAAAAAAATTCCAAAATCTTTGACTATTGTTGGAGCTGGAGTAATAGGATTAGAACTTGGTTCTGTTTATTCAAGATTAGGGACAGATGTAACAGTTATTGAGTACATGGATGAAATAACACCTGGACTTGATAAAGAAGCAGCAAAGATATTTAGAAGAATATTAAATAAACAAGGAATTAAATTTATCCTTGGGGCAGCTGTTGAAAGCTCAAAAAGATCAGGAAATAAACATATAATAAACTATTCATCAAAAAATAGTGAAAAACTGGAACAGATTACTACTGATATTATTTTGGTTGCAACAGGAAGAAAACC